>Ga0307509_10002854_pt1 | contig 27359 bp, 27 predicted proteins | sample 10_EM_MG_FD_202245 | JGI IMG/M metagenome (GOLD analysis project Ga0307509, IMG submission 202245) | Populus trichocarpa ectomycorrhiza microbial communities from riparian zone in the Pacific Northwest, United States - 10_EM | ecosystem: Host-associated > Plants > Roots > Unclassified | place... | reverse complement strand
GGACCTCTAGCTTGTCCGGCTTCTCTTAGCCCCGATCCTGCCCTTACGAAAAGAAACGCTACTCCCCCCCTCCCCCAAGTATAGTCAAAACTTCCGGACTCCCTCCCACTCGGGAACGCTTTCTGCAGCGATACAGGATGCCTCGTGACAGAATAGTAAATAATAGACCACTCGGCAAAGATCTATTCGATAAGAGACAGTGGATGGCGGGAAAAAGAACTGGTCAGCTATTTGTCAACGTCGTATCTCTCCCTGGGGTCCATCGGGCACAACCTTGCCTGAACACCCTCAGCAACAGAACAAAAGGCAAAGGCCAAAAAAGAAACTCACAGGGAAACGAGAAGAACGCTCAGAGGGAAGCAACTAGTCCTAACTGGGACCTTTGGAGGCATGGGGATCCTCGTCTCCGCTATTGCACCTCTAGTATGATCGAGTGATACCATATGACCTCACCCAAAACCCTTCCACGATACCTATACCACCGACTTTTCTATTCCCCCGGCTCTAGAGATTGGATGACCTTGCCCTACATATTCTAATATCCGCATTGCATGATATTTAGTGGAGGGACAATACTGATTTTCCTAGGGGATTTGACCTGCTGCCCTCAATTACCTGGTATCATAATATGTGTGAATGTGTAGATGTGGGCACCCGGTGCTGCACTTCCGTTCATAATATAGGAAGACTTGCACCTATAAAGAGACATAACATGAAATAATAACAATATCGGCATTCAGGGACTAGTCGAGCATGCATATATAGTTTTGTGTAATAGTGGTGTTGGGGCGGGCTGAATTGGTGGGTTCGGTGCTTTGTATATTCGCCGTACAATATGCGCGCGCACATTTTTTTTGAAAGCAAAGTGTCGATATAGTCACATAGCAATAGCCATGGTATTTAATAGCTAGAGAATCGAGACTCTTTTCATATTCGGCATACTTCTAGTGCTTTGCAGTTTGCCTCTTTAAGATTCATGAGTATGAGCTTTTCGTACTCTCTAACATGCTATTACCTCGAAAAGAAAAGCAAGCATCCGCTTCCAGCTTTTAATCCCTCCCTGATAAGGATATAGTGATATCTAAACCCCGATTACTCCAAAATCAAAATACGCCACTTCCCGATAGATTGATGGGGAGAAACAGAAGGTGAGGAAGGAAGAGAGATATTGGGTTTATTTACAAGTTATGACGGGCAACAGCAATCAAAGCAAAAGGATAAGAATGTGAAAACCCTAACCTGACCCAGCCCGCTATTTAGAGAAGACAAGCCATGAAAAGAAACTCCGGGTATGAGGTCGAATAAATGAGGAAAGAAAAACGAATAGGGTCTAAATATAGGCACTTAGCGATTGGAGGGAACTTCGAGTATGAACCTAAGCAAGAGGTGTGCCGTGATACTCTAATTCGACAACCCATTCGGCAGCGAATTCGACGCCGTGTCGCCGTCGAGTTCCGTACTTCCTCCAGGCAGTATTGGAAATACCAATATCGGCAACATAAAGGTTCCAGGCAGCACCTACGCCAGAAACGAGTGCATTGAGCAGACCTGATTTGGGTGCGCCCATGCAGACCACCCATTTCGCTCTCATGTGTAGGTGGCCTGTGCCCTCAAGCTGTGCGACTTCGCCTATAGTAGATATTAGTATACTCGAGAGAAACGCGAGAAGGATAACAAACCAGTGCTCCCATCCACACCACTGGGCATATCAACTGCTAATACGCTCGCTTTGCTCTTATTTGCGAACTGTACCAACTCAAACGCAGTGGCCTGCTGATCTGTTCGTAGATCTTCAAAGCTGAGATGCGTGCCCAGCAACCCATCAACTATTAGCTCCGGTGGTGAATCGAGAGTTTTCAAATTGTTCGCAAGTTCTTCCCACCGCCCTACTCTGCCACCGGCATTTCTGAATATATTGAGCTGCCTCCTAACGTGCTCTAGCAACTCATCTTCACGTTCCAGACCTAGAACACAAACCATCACCCGAACATGGTGGTTCTTCAAATGCCTTCCCGCAGCTATGGCACGTGCTCCGCTTTTATGATTTCCGGCAAATACAAGGACTACCGGGAGGGCATTATGGCTTGATGTAGATATCCGTTTTCCAAAGGCCTGAATGACTACTTGCGCAATGCCCCGACCGGCGTTTTCCGTCATCATATCATCTGTGAGACAGAGCTCGACCTCCGCGATCCTCTCCACATCGAGCATTTGCAATGGGCTGACAATCGGACAAAGTTTGCCACTGGGCGCTAGCCGTAGTGTTGGTTTCCCAGGCTTGCCAATTGGAGTTTTTCCAGGGCCTCCACCACTTGATGACTGATGATGGTGGAGATTTTCCAAGGACCTCATCGACGGGTTGCTTGTGCTCATTTGCCTTGTACCTCGGCGGCGCCCACTCTGCGATCGATGAGACATGCCCCTCCTGCTGCTTCTTCCGCTGTCGGCAGCCGTACCATCTCCACGACCTCGACCAAGCTCATCACCAGAGTCTTCAGATGATTCTTCAGTGATAAATTCGTTCGGCCAACCATCTCGATCGTTCGATGATTGCCCATTTGCAAAGGTGCCAAGGACGTTCTCATGGTGGTGGTAATTCTTTCGAGGGGCGCCTGATGCTTTACTATTGGAGCCGCGTTGCGGGAGCCTATTGAAGGATACTAGGCGTGCCTCGTCCGCTGTTGTGTCTTCGGCCTAGAGCCAAAGCATTAAAATAAAGACCAAGGAGCATAAACAAAAGTTTGATAGGATCACAAGATTTAACAAATTACCTTCATCCGGTTGAATAAACCCTCTTTATCAAATCGGTCCAAGTTCCCCTGAAAATCAAATTCCCTAGCTTTGTAGTCATTGACATCTTCTGTGGCCCAACCTTCCTCTTCCGCATTTGAATTGCCGTCATTTCGCCGCTCCCTCCGTCTTTGCCGCCTTCTCTTATCAAAATTTGCAGCACCTGGTTGAAGCAAACCAGCACCACCAGAACTGGTTGCTTGGGGTATTGGGCCCCCAAAAATCCCATGTGATAAAGCATCCTTCTGGGTGAGTTTCTCCGGGGCGGTTGACTCGAGGGGTGGGCGTTGCTCATGGCCCCTTGTTTGGGCTTTTCCGCGACGAGAGCGCCTTCCAGAAAAAGGCGGGCGAGTATAAGGAGTAGGCGGCATCGCTACATTGCTAGCAGCATCGTCAGTTTCATCGAAAGCGCTTGACTCAGCAGCGGCGTCCCCCCGAAGGGAGAGATCCCCAAAAGGTAATTGGAGCACAGATGCCGAAACAGGGCCCCGTACTGGTAGGGAATGACCGAGCCCAACGGGTCTTGAGGGGTCCAGGGCAGCGCTAGCTGAAAGAGGGTGGGACCCCGAGCTTGCCGGGACTGCAAGAGTACTAATAGGAGCTACCGACACTCCTTGCGACGAGCTGTTGCGCTTTAAGGCTGGTGGATTCGGGGGTCTTATAGCGGCAGCAGCTGAGGCAATGGACGAGCCAGCAGTCGCCATTCTTGGTGGGGTAGAGTAACTCGGTTTCATCGGCTTGTTTTTAGAATTTATAATAGAGGCCTGAGCGGTCGGTGCGGCGTTGGCCTCGGGTTTCTGTGATATTGATATAATGGCCGGATCAACAAATTGGCCAGAGGGACCTGGTATCTGTGGAGAATGCACGGCTGTCGCCGGTCGGGAAAATTGATTGCTTGGGAGTTGAGAGAGGGGTTGGGAATACGTTTGAGCCTGTGCCGGAGGCAGTGGAGGTGGTGGGGGTTGGTTAGTAGGGAGGGTAGGAGGGGCCTGGAAGTACGGTGGATGAGGCGGCTGGGGAGGGACAGGAGGAGTAGAGCCATTGGTCTCGGAGGGGATGATATCAATGTCCTCAATATCTAAACCGTTAATCGAATAGCTGGGAGCCCTATGGCCAGTGTCCACAAAAAGCACTAAGATGGGTACCTTGTTAGCAGTGATCATGGCTCAGCGCTTAAGCAGGGTGAATCTCGAACCATCGCGAAGTGTCAGTTCAGGACCATTGACGTCAGCGACGAGTCCACGGACTCGGGTATGAGCAGGGTCATTGAGAGTCAAGAGGACCTGAAGACCAATAAATTGGGATGTCATTGTTGTGATTTGGATGGTGAGACTGTAAGAGCTATGATGCGGTAAGGGGGTGGAATTAGGGAAACTTTCAGCCTTGTAAATCGAATTTTTAATAAATGCACGAAGTCGAAGGTGGCTGTAGGATGGCAGAAGGGAGCGAGGGTGAGGGTTTATTTTTCGGGGGAGAGAGGGAAGAAAGGAAGACCTCTGCTGAAAGCCCAGTTGCACTTGTGAACGGCCGGCGAACAGAAAAGAGAAGTGTTGAACTCCTGGTTGCCCTGTGACTGACTTGCCGCCGGGTAACCCCGAGCCTCCCGTCCTTGCAGATTCAACCCCAGGTATCCCAAAGCATAGGGCAACATTTGACGATTCTTACCATTCGCACACCCTTCGCCTTAGCAGTTCCATTCGAGTATCATTCTTCACTACTCTACTCTATCATCGAACAATATAATTCATCGAACAGTCATGCAACGAGGCGATTCCCTTAATTCCCCATTCGTTCCATTCTCCCCCAACCCCTCTATTCAACAGGGTACCCCAACCTCAACCCCTCCGCTGAAACATACACTCTCTTCATCAACTTCCTCCAATCTCCGCTACTCCTCCTCACGCAAATCCATATATGACCGCCATCTTAACCGGTCCCAGCGGTCTGAGCTCTCCAAAGCAAGCTTCGCCTTCCTATTCGGGGAGATGGTGCAATATGCTCAAAAGCGAGTAAATGGTATCGCAGACCTTGAGAAAAAGTCACTCCCCAAATTAAACGAAACGAACAAAAGGAAAAAAAGGAAAAAATACAAACAAGAATCTTGGCTGACGAGGGCTTAGGCTCAACCTCCATGGTTACTCAATTGGCCAGCGATTGTTGGAGCTTTTACTCTGGCGTGAGGGCCGCAGTGCAAAACGCGAGACACGCATCTTGGGGATACTCCAGTTCATAACTACTACGGTCTACCGTTCTATCTTCAATAAGCCAGCGGATGGGCTGGAGAAATCTAGGGACAATGAGGATGAATATATGCTCATCGACAATGATCCTATGGTCAACTCTTACATATCTGTTCCCAAGGAAATGTCACAGCTGAATTGCGCAGCATTTGTTGCAGGAATTATTGAAGCTGTCTTAGACGGTTGTCTTTTCCCGGGGAGGGTCACGGCTCATAGTGTCCCTACGGAGCAATTGCCAGCAAAGACAGTGTTTTTGAGTATTACGCCCATCATCTACTATATTGGACGACGATTTAGGCTAACCAAGTGATAGTAAAATTTGATGAGTCCGTTATAGAACGGGAGTCGGTACTAGGCTAGTCACACCAGTTTCTTTTGTACTTAGATTCATCTGCAAAGGGAGGTATATCGGCGTGGGCGTTCAGGGAATATTTACGTTGTATTCAAACGTTATGACATTTTTGTGAATGATTGGATTTCTTTCATACCTGATAACCGGGTACGCGGAGTCCCGCACCCTGTGTCTTGTGGCACTATCTGGTCGCCTGCCAGAGTTGGGGTTTCGGGGGGCTGGTAATACCTTCGCCTGATAAAAGGTTCATCGGGTGATATGAATATGATAATTATTATAATATTATGTCCCCTTGCCAACGCTTCGTAGGCTGGCGGCATTACCCGAGCACTGTAGGAGGCCACCGGTGAGATGTGAGGGGGCACTCCCCCTTACTATGACACGGAGAGGCCACAAATGCAGGACAGAGGCCTACCACCCGCGTGTCGAAAGTTGTCAACACAATTAGTCGCAGTGTACCTGCAGGCCATATAGGCGCCCCCGGCATGATAAAGGTCCAGATAGAGCAACCGGCGCGATAGGGCAACAAACGCAGGTGCTGTCTGAGTACTTGTAAATGCCATAGAAGTGCTGACTCATGGTAAACTATAAGGAAAACGTTAGTTTAAGTGGATACGGAGAATGCTGCCGGGAACATACCTTAGCATTTCCTGGTGAACCCCATTTAACGACTCTCAGGCCCCATTCCTCACTCATGTCCGCTGCCCCATTGCGCCCATTGCTCCATCCAGGCTTTCTGCTAGTAGAAGTGCCAATTATTGGCGAACCAATGTAGAAGGTAGAGAATCGGAGGTCTCCCACGCGACATGAAACCGAAGATCCTTCATAATACATCACTCGGGCGGAAACCCCCTGGGCGGTTTGAATTCGAAGGTTTCAAACTCCTAAACTCAGGCGTTGTTTGCGATGCTTCCGGCTGCACTAGCAATTCTCAAATGGGGCCAATAGAACGGGCGCCTTATACCGCTCGCTTCACATCTCACTCGAGCACCATTCTGCCTGGGTGTCATGTCTTACCGCCACTTCGCCCCTCTCTAGCTCCGTAAAGCGAATCCACTTTTACCCCCTGTCCGCCTCGAGCATAGCCTGCGGATCGCCTTACCGTAAAAATCCTTGGAATCCACTATCGGGTTATGAACCCTTTAGCCCACGGTAGGATCTGTCTGGTATCATGGGTTGTGAGAATTGCGGATACCGTTTAATGAGATCCAACACATCTGGAGCACTCGAGTAGGGAGCTGATTCTGTGTCCTGCGAGGAAAACGCTAATCCTTCTCGGGGTTTTTAGCTCAGAATTCGGGGGTTACAGGACTGGTGGAGAGTGTGGATCCCAAGGGTTTTTATGGTGCTAGTGCTGCAGCGATTCTTAAGGCCCTGGCACTTTCGAGCCTGCCCTGGGCCTCATGTCGAATTGGAAAGCTAGTCCTCATCTTGGGGTGGACAATACCTAATCAGGCCTCCTGGCTAATTATTCAGCAAGAACTTTCGTCCCCATATCGGTATCGTGCAAGCCTTATCATACCAGTGTTCGCCTTCCTATCCAAACTTTGAAGGCCTCTCTACTCGGGCACGAGCCCAACTAGCAGACTAAGAAGAAAGTCGCTCTGTAATCATGCCGACTAGGAAGACTTTACGGAAGGTCTTTTTGCGAAAAAGTTCTGTCCGCGGGGCTCGTTATCACAAGTTGTATCGTAAAGTCAGTCGATGTTGGGTGGCTGGTGGCATGAGGCTCCAAAGCGCTGGCAGGCATTTCACCAGCTTCTTAACCCGTGGGTATCCGGGCGTGAAGATGCCAAGAAGTGGCGTTTGGTCTAGATTCGGGGATCTTGGCATTTGTATTTTGATGATCCTTTCGGGGTTGGCAAATGGTATGATACATGCATTATGAGTACAAGTCTTTCATGGGGTCGTGACGAATATCAGGAGGTGACGAACAGGGATCCGTAGCAGGTATTTTTTTGTTACCCTACTTTGACGAATTCGATTTTTTGTTGCCAAATACCCCTGGTCGTCACCTCCTGACATTCGCCACGACCCCCATGAGAGACTGTATGGCTAGCTTGAGGCCTCGAGCCCTGAGCCCTGAGCTTTCCCAATCCATCCTAGGTGTCGGCCAAAATGCTCTTGGCACTTGGCAGGGAAAACAGTATATAAGAGCGTTCCTCCCCGCCCCCCTCTTCTCTCACCAGCTCTCTTTGCCTTTTGGTCAGTACACCCCAACTTCCGCTTTCAACACCAAAACCTCGAACGCTTTTTGGCAATGGATCATCATGAGATGTCTTGACACTCCGACGGTCTATTCTCATCAAGTTTTCGGGAGTTTGGTTTTTCTTTATCTTTTTGATCATATTGCTAATACCCCTACAGGCTTAGATCAAGTGTAGTATCTGTTCTTTTCAGTTTAATCTCTGAAACGGTTCTATGGAACCTTTTTTTGATTATACTTATTTTTGGTTACTTCGGGACCCTGCCTCTGGCTTGCCATGCTTGGTTCCACTGTGTCGCCGGTATTGCACTGCCTCCGGTTGACGCGAATCTTTTTTTCTTTCCCGTTATCCTACTGGCCGCTGTGCGAGGGGATGACGGAAATTTGGGTTTTATCGCTTCGGCGCTTGCCTCTTGGTGGGCACAAACAAACATACGTTCCATTTTGTGATAGATGCGATCTGCCCATTGCCATGACATCCGACCTGCCTTTTGTCGTCGAGCTATTGGCTTGTGTCCCATCATCGTTCGGTCTTACCTGCTTGCAGTTTATCGTAGGTGTTTTATGTGTCTCGAGTGCGGATTATTTTTTCACGTGATTTTTAAGCATAGCCGGACTCCTGCATAATGTGTGTCGGGTTCGGAGGTGCTCTCGTTTAATGGTGGGGTTCCTTATCCTGGATCGCTCTGTGGGAGCAAAGGGCAGCCTCGAGAGGATTCGTTTGTGATACTGTACGAGTATGATACTTTTCTTGCCTGGGACAAGTACCGGGGGCTCAGGGTATGAGGCGAAGTGATTCCATTGGCTCCAGGCTACTCAGCCAATGAGCGAGTAGAATTTCATGAGGTTCCTGGGGTTTGAATTTTTTCCCCCCTCGGAAAGGCGGCTAGAATTGGCCGTTTATATGGTTACACTCACTAAATTCCGGCCAATCGAAACCCCTTTCGCCTCACTTATGCTCAACCCCTCGAGATTAAATACCGACGGGGGGTGACAGCTGCCTTTTTCCTGGCCACTTGTTCGTGTGCCAAGACTTCTCGACAGCTTCACATAACATGTTGGGGATTGATCACCGCTTAACTTTGAGCAGGCTGAATTTTTACTTCAATACCTTCTTAGCGGTGGTTTGCTTGGCTATCTTGACAGGTGGTATCATGGCAAAGGAAAACGTGTTCGCCAATAGTTATCTGCATTTATCTTGTAAATTGAGTTCTTTGTGGTTGAAAGTTGTACTGGTTAGACAAAAGAGTTGAGGATGAGGGTTTGGTGACGTGTGAGAAGGATTATGTTGTACGGTATTTATGGAAGAGGATTTTGTGTCAAAAGCCATCCATTCCTGCCCTCAAGTGTATCGCATCTAGCTGCATTTGGGTAACCGGTTTTTACAAGTCACTGGGATCTGCTATCGTACTCGTGCTTCGTGCTTCTTGGGCCCCGTGTGGAAATAACGTAGCTTGCTCTGCTGCAATGGGGGTTTATCAGAGAATATTCGCGCGGTACACTCGCATCCGCAAAGTTCTCGTAACACCTTCGGTACTCCTATCAACACGGACCCAGACCACAAGAAAGGGACAAGTCTTTTTTGAGAGATCTTTAATCCAGTAACGGCAGATTCCATAGAGCATATTCAGGTTTTTTTCCCCTCAAATAGCTTCTGCAATCCCCCAGTTTAAGGCTATCAAGACTTCGCGATACATCAGACGTTACGAGAACTTTGCGGACACGAGTGTGCATTGCTGGGACAAGGCGAGGCTCATACTGTACTGTACTTGTAAGAACCCCTAATACTTGGACCTTGCTCTGGGACGTTGGTGTCGCCTTTGCTGGTGAGGCCCGGAGCCTTATTGTTCTCTCGTTTTAAGCTGTCCGAAGCTGGAGCTGAGGGGTCGGTTTTTGTAAGAGGGAATTCTGAACGTTTTGGCGGGAGGTCCTATTGTTCGGGCTCTTCAACTGGAATTGTCGTGGGATTAGGTGTCCGTGGGCGGCAGCCGATAACAGCGGACTCTAGTACCGCACTAATGACAGTAGAAATGAGAAAGAGATCCTGGGGGTTTGGAGAGGCCCGGAGAGGATTGTTAGGCAGATCTGGCAGCTTTCCTGCAGACGGGAGCCTGTTGTTGGTACCTGTTTTGTTGCAGCTTATGGGTTTAGCTATGAGTGTCTGCGCACGCCAGGACTCGTGTATGGGATTGAGCATCAGACCAGTGCTCGCCGACGGTGGTTGAGAAGAGCGGCGTGAATGGGCATTAGGTGGAGAGGGTAAGTTACCTATGTAAAAAAAATACCACCACAAGTCGCTCCAGTGGTTCAGTTGGATTGGGATCACTATTGTCTGGTGCTAGTGGCCTTTTCCCGAATCCCCTGAATTCCTTTTGTGAAAAAGTTCTAGTGCCTGTACTCGAGTCCATACCTGACGGTCGGGATATTGCAGTCGGGATCGACGGCTCCCATCCGGTGCTGTGAGTGTAATACTGTACGAGTACTCGGGTACTGGGGGAACTCGCCTACTGGTGAACTGATTCTGCAGTAGTTTCTACCACTTTGGATGGTCGGCGGGGGTCTCGAATGATGCTAACTTATGTTCATGAGCTCTCTATCAATCAAGGAGTCCGGATCCACCGCACGATCAGTCAAGGGGAGTTCGCCGCACTCGGGTTCTTACGGTTTACCGTGTGAGCTGTTCCATCACCCAGAGATGCCGGCAGCTATACAGAATTGGCGAAAAGTGTCAACGAATATAATTGTTCACCGACAACACAAGTCTGTAGGGTGATACTGGTACAAGTATACAGACCCTGGATATGTTTAGTCCTCCGCGTATAGCTCAAGACTTGTTGCCGTGAAAAAAAAGACGGCGATTAGATCACACTTGGGTGGATGGTTGGGCCGTAAAATTAGGCTCAAAAACTGCATGAATGACGACGGGTTGTGTCGACTAAACAGCACATCTCATGGGAGAAACTCCGACTCTACTTGATTAGAATAAGAGAGCAAATAAGAAATGGAGGAGAGCGTGGAGAAACTGTAGTGGCCCTTTTCTAGCTGGAAATTCGTTCGCGGTTCTGTAGAGCTGGTTGCATTTTTTGCTTTGATCGGGCCCAGATATTCATTTTCATGCTCAAAAATACTACCAAGGGTGATGAATTAAAGCGCAAAGGTAGATGGGCTTTGGCCCAGGTGAACATGAGTAGTTTCTCGCTGCTGCAAGAAAGATTGCAGAAACTGTAGCAGCTGCAGGGACTTCTTATAGGCTTCTGGGATTCGGCGGCTCGCCACTGATCCTTGAGCAGCAGCGGAGTCACAACCCTAACCATCGGGGCATTAATAGGATGGCCCCTCGCTCTGGGATCCCTGCTGGGACAACTCCTAGGGATTTTAAGGCCTTCAACCCATTCCTCCCATTGCACCGAAGTACTTAGCTTGTAATAGCTGAAAATTCGACCCTCAACAATTAGATTATCTCGGGATGGATTCTCGACTGTTAGCATACCGTCCGTCACGCTCTCACACTCCGGACACAGACGACGAAGCCGGAGAAACCCCGCCGAGGATGCAATCGCCTGGCCCGGGCATGTTACCGCACGGTCATTCACAAATGCCCGGTCATTCACAAATGCCCGGCCATCCACAAATGTCTGGCTATCCACAAATGTCTGGCCATCCACAAATGCCCGGTTATCCACAAATGCCCGGTCATCCGCAAATGCCTGGTCATCCACAAATGCTCGGTCATCCACAAATTCCCGGCAATCTACAGGTGTTTGGTGCTCCACAAATGCCCCTCTACCAACAAATGCTCAGTAACCCACAAATGCCTGGGCACCCTCAGATGGCCAGCTATCCCGATATGCCTGGCTACTTAGTTCCACCACGCTCCCAAACCAGTACCCCCGGTACGGTCGGCGGGGAGACTCGCTCTGCTATAGACCAACCCAATATGACCATGCCGGGACCTAGCAACCAACCGATTCCTGGTTACATGGTGGCTCCACAAGGAGGTTGTATGATCCCACTTTCTATTCACACAGCTGGCGCTCGTTATGATATACAATCATCCAACATTGGAATGTCGACAATGCCTCCCATATCTGATACTAGGTACCACTCATACCTACCCATAGCTCCACCGAAGGTCACCCCTGGCACGGAGATCATCATAGCACTGATGGGAGTCACAGGTAAAATCCGATGTCTGTTCAAAACCTGCATACGTTGGCTAATATAAACGACAGGAGCAGGCAAAAGCTACTTCATTAGGGAGGTCTCCGGTGACTCCGGGGTCCAAGTGAGTAGCGATCTTTGTTCTTGTAAGATAGCCCTCTGTTGTAGAAGTTGGACTCGAATGCTGACAAGAGGAAGGTACCAACAAGGTCCAATCTTACTCTTTTGGGTATGCAGGGGCAAAAATCACACTTGTCGACACTCCTGGCTTCAATGGTATGAGTAGAAACGATACTGAGGTCCTGCGAGAGATTGCCGATTGGACCTCGGAGACCTACAGAAAGGGGCAACTCCTCTCTGGTATCATTTACCTTCACCCAATCACCCATACCCGCGTGGAAGGTTCTGCCCTGAGGAACCTTAGGGTGTTCCAAAATTTATGCGGTCAGGAAGCACTGGAGAACGTGTTTCTCACGACAACACAATGGTCTAGAGCAAATTGGGCAGAGGCGGAGTTTCGCGAAAATAGGCTCCGGAGTCGGGAGTGCTGGGGAGAGCTCATTGAGAAGGGTGCCACTCTCCAGAGATTCTCCGGCACCAGAGAATCCGGATTAGAGCTTATCTCCAAGTTGATGTCAAACAAACAAAAACCCCTCCTTATCCAGGATCAAATCGTTAAACAACATGTTGCCCTGCTTGAGACCGATGCAGGAAAGTGCATTAACGAGGAATTGGCTGCCCAAGAGAAGAGATATAAAGAGGAACTGGAGCCCTTAGTGAGAGAACGTCAGGAAGCTATAAAGGCAAGAGATGAAATGAAGGAGACCCTTGCGGCGGACTTTGCGGTGGAGCGAGCAAAAGCTCGGAAGATGCTCGAAGAGGCGGTAGCTGAGAGGAGGTTGTTGGAAGGGTTATATGCAGAGGAGACAGAAAGGCGCGAGGCTGAAGAGAAGAAGAGAGAGGAAGAGGTAGAGAAGCCCAAGAAGGTAGTGATTGCTGTCGAAACTGAGGGTATTGCAATTCCCCATGATGCCACAAGCGGATTCTCGAGCTATAGCACCGGAGGCCGGTTGGTTCCCGACACAGATGACCACGAGGGATTCAAGTCGAACGTCTTCGAGATCGAGGTCTATTTCCAACGCACGCCTACTTCTGTGTTGGAGAATTCTGATGGGACAGTTCAGGAGATGTTTGGTATGGGCGTGGTTGGCACGAATCACATTGTTTTGGACGGAGTATACTACCGGTGCAAATCTGATACTCCTACCGAAATAGATAGCCAAGAATTCTTCATTTTTAGCAAGGGTTAATTTTGGATGGTTTGTGGGATATGGTGTTGGTGTTATATCGTGCGCGTTGAGAGAATGTCTTGCAATAAGAAGGTTGGGGGGGAGGCGGAGCAGGGAGTGCACTTGGTATTGACAAGGAGTGCAAGAGATGAGTGGGGCTTGTAGAAGAACAGAAGGATTTCCTTTTCCCAGATCTATTAGCAGGACTCCTGCAGCGTAGGAAATTGCTTCGTTATCGTTGTTTTCTCTCCATCTCAATGTCAGTAAATACTGCGGTCAGGGTGTTCTCGGAAAATAACAGAAGTTTAATGGGGTACTGTGCCTTGTAATCAGCTATGGTGGGTTCGCAATCAAGCTGCTCGTTCGTATACTGGCTTTGTACTTAAGTACACTCCGGTCAAGAAGTATTTGCACTCCGGGAGAGTGGCCGGGTGAAAGTCAACTGTGACTTATCAAGTAACATCCTTGTTCTGGGTGATAATAATAATGAAGGATGGGAGTTCTGGAGAGTTAGCACTCGCCCTTTTGCCTGAAGCTTTGGTAAGTGAAAGAGCCATAAGGGATGGTACGGTACACCTCCGGGCTGGATATCGCCGGAGATGCCGACTGTTTCTTAAGACGACTTTACTTTCGTAGTAGTGTACGAGTGCCGTAGGAACTCGGGAATTTTGGCCGAGTGCTACGGTATGTCTTTGGGGTTGCCTTCTTCGGTATGGTTTAGCGTAATTTATTTGCCTCTCCGGGTTGGAGTAGCTCGCACTTTTCCGGAGTAGGAAATTTTCGACTACATGGCTCATGGACTAATTATTCGGGTCTCTACGGCATCTCTTCGTCTGTGCCGGATTTCACTCGCTTTTAGCGCAGTGATAGACAAGATCACTATTCAGATTAGCACTATCTAATATCACCCATTAAAGAAATAGGCTCGCTCACGGAAGGCTGACCTAGCCAATGAAAGAACTTGACCTTCCCCTAGCCGAGGATAAAACCACCGTTTATACTTTTTAGAGTTAGGAAGTGGAAGAAAACCAGTGCTTGAAAAAAGGTTAAGGGATCACTATTTACCCCTTGTGCAATCCTTGACGGCAGGAACCAGGGGCCGCAGGGGCAGCGTGTAAACTCTTGAATCCACTACCGGTATCTTTGAGAGGCATATAAGCTCCGGATTCGGAGTCGAGGGATCCTGAGAAGGATTAGGGTTTCCCCGACACGGTATAGGATTGGCCCATTGAACGGGTTGGACCTCGTTAGCTGGTGCTCGTAATTCGCTAATTTGTCCTACCTACCGATAGGCATATCACATGCTGATAATCTGATAGTGGATTTCAAATGTTTTTCTGATACGGTACTGTGGGAGGTCTCTGGTGTAAGGTGTGGAGGGGGGCGTTCTTGATTGTAGCTACGGGAAAACAACAGGCTTAAATACATGGCGAGGACCTGCTCATTTTTAATGGCTCCCCCGAGTACCACTGATTTCCATACTGACTCGGGCCAACAACAATTGAGGATACTGATTGGTTAATTGGTTGGGTAGCTGGGCGATGTCTGGCTACCGGGGCTCTGGCCGCTGTTCTCATGAAGACTTTCGTGCGCTTTATTCTCTACTTGGGGTTGGATAATACGGTGGCTAAATGCGCGTTTAGGAGAATTAGAGGTCTCTACTGGTAGCACATATATCCACGAATATCTTCTTTCTAGTAGTTACACTCACTCCCATCTCCCGTTAGACTAGAACGCCGAATATCCCCTTCGTACTGCGGTATTCACCCGTCCCCAAATGTAAGCTCCCCACCATAAGTTGTTCACCAATTCCCCTCTTATTCCGAGCCTTGGACTTTTAATCAATATGGGCTCACCAACACCAACATATACTGAAGGTATCTGGTGTAAGAGTGTAGCTATCATGTTTATGTAAAGCCTTGGCGGCGTTTAGCGTTCTTGAGAGTAATAGCTGTCAGGAGTGGGTTGGAATAAATATTTTATCTGGGAGGAGTATTACAGGTGTTATGGGGTGTTGGACCCAGCGAAATCGTTCATACGACTACCCCCGGTAGAACAGACTGCGGAAAGGATATGTGCGATCATGTGGCGGTCGATTGTAAGTTGAGGCATTGGAGATATGGAAGCTAAATGCGATAGCGATAGGGATGCTAGGGCTGAATGTGATTAGGAGAGTCCGGGACTAAGCGTCGGGACGGGCCGCAGCTCAGTCAACCTGGAAACCGAGCTCAGAGGTCATTGTAACACAGACCCTAATCCGTAAGAGAGTGTGCACCCATGATCCTCGCTGTTCAGCTCAGGTCTGGAGGTGTCGTCGGTGGACTACAGGTAGATTATTGGGAAACTCAGATAAGGAACTTCCCATAGGCCGGAATACGAGTACTGGAAAGCACCACGGTCGGTTCGACGACGAGCCACCACTCAAGGACATCTGTTGTGGTTGCCTATTCTTGCCTAAATATTGTAGCGGGAGATGGATGGCGCAACGGTCGAACTAGACTAGGGCTAAACTATGGTAAATTTAGTCAGAAACTTCATTCTCTCATCATAGAACTAACCAACCAAACATCAATCTACAAAAATAATAAAGCCATCTCGATCATTCCATCGTCTCCCACACCTGATCTCTCTTCATGAATGACATCATTTGCCTGCGTACTCGTACCTCCGTGATAATCATAAAGGAATGTCATATTCTGCTCCCTTCAGAGAAAGACGCCGAGGTCCACACTTTAATTTTGCAGGGCCCCGTGGAACCAGGAGAATGTGTTAATCGTGGTGACCGGAGACGTGCAGGTCTATAAATAAAGCCCGAGGACTGCGTGCGAGCTCTCTCTCTCTCTTCAATCGTTCTCGACTGCGCTCTGGATTCGATTCTGCCTTATTGGCTTCACTCGCCTGCAACTAGTTGGTTGAAATAAGAGTTTTTCTTTGTGATCTGTTTCAAATTCGCAATAAAACGCCTTCCCTTAACCATCTACCGGTATGTCCTGAAAAAGGCTTATTTTGGACTCTTGCTGACTGTATTGAATGTTTTACTTCAGCCCCCTACTTTATTTCAACGTGCTAGTGGCAGGCGAGTAGAACTAGATAATGCAGTAGTACTGGTACGGGTATGAAACTACAGTATAAGGACATGCCAACCACTGCCCCAGCTGATGTATAAACATGGAGTGAAACCTATGATACCACAGCCGTAATGCAGTCTGATAATGCACTACGAGTAGAATAAATCATTTGCGGATGGCCTGATTACATGGCTGCGGGCTGTGAGTGGTGGAGTACCCGGGTATGGTCGAGAAGGTCGAAAACTTTTGGTGGAGTAACAAGGATTAGGAGCGCTGATCAATTAGGGGTCATGTAAAAGGAGGGTGTGTTACATAATGCTGTTAACCTAGAAGGGGTGCACTCTGGGTTTAGCTGCAATTCTAAATCTCTGGATTTTTATCAAGATCGTATAAGGTTAAGCTAAGGCAAAAGGAGAATGGGTTGGGCCTTTTGGAATGGTTCTTCAAGGGATTCATATAAATGAATGGATTGAACTGTGTATGGATACTTGAAGATACCTACTCTTTCGATGCGGATTTTTGGTGTCCCCAAGGCTAGAATTTTTCCACTCTGACTGATGCAAACTGTCTTCCTACTACCCCACCTGATCCTGCCGATCCTTTTTTCTGACCTTATGACTATACACGATTACTGTAGCCTTGTTGTTGGGGTTTTAGTGAAGTCTTGGAAGCAGGCTACGTGGAGTGGGCGTCCTGTTAGCCGCATTGTGGTAAACTTTCTGCTCTTGCCCAAGAATATCCCATGACAAATAAAGAAAACAGTGTGCTGGAATGACCCCGCATGGGGCAGGGATTAATTTTATGGACTACGGTACAAGTATGATACCTCAGGAGCCGAGTATGATCTGGTGCGGCTATTTGTCCACAAGTATATGCACACCCGCGGCGACCGTTTTCTGCTTTGAAATCTGGGACTGTTTGGCGCAACGGATTTCGAAACCATGGTTGTTAATTTTACCTGGATTGGCAAGGCTCCTATTCGGAATAATGAAATTGATTGAATTTGCCCCAACCAAGGTTCCACAACCATAGTTTGTAACTTACGGGTTTTTCAAATCACGTCGCGCCAATCAGCCCCTAAAGTGTTGATTTGTGGCGCTTGGAACTATCTTCATCCTAGTGGTTCCTCTTCATGCTCCAGGCTCTCTAGAGGAGCTTGAATATCGAAATTTTTAAACCCTCGGGATAAGGACACCGGTATTAACCGATAGGTTACAATTTCCTTTTGCCTAGTCACTTGCTCGGATATAGTTCAAAGCGTATAAAGTGTATATCTATCTGAATGCACCCACGTAGTTCATAAATTTGTAAAGGGTAAGGGGTTCTAAATTCGGGGGGCTGGTTTCAGAGGTTGAATGCCCACCGCCGGTGGGTAGGGGGTATAAATCTCGTGGGCAGGTGCATCAGCGATAAACTAAAGGCCGCTAAATCCTTAACATAGATAACCATGAGGAATTCGAGTAGGACACCATTGAGATCACTACCAGTTGCCTGCCCAACCGGTTTTTTGACATTTGGGTTAGGCGAGGGCATTGAGGGAGATGCTTTATGAGGGGAACGGTGCCACCAGTTGCATCATCTTGGGCGGGGTATACTCTCAGTGCAAATCTGGTACCCCTATCAGAGTGGGCATCCAGGGATTCGTGATTTCCAGTAAGGATTAACTTTGGATGGTTCGTGAGATATAACATTGGTGCTACATTATGGGCATTGATCGAGGGTCTTGTATTTGGGATGCATGGGGCCGGGAGTAGGAAGAGCATTGCCGTAAAAACCTGAATAAGAGAGAAATGTGCTGGGGCGTTGTCGTTGGCTCTCCCGGTAAGGCGCCGCGCATATTCCCGAGGTTTTGTCTCAGCTGAGGGCTGAGATTGCGGTGTTTTCCCTCATGTACGCTGAGAAGGGAAATTCCAACGTCCTATCATAGCACATTTTTTCTTCTATTCTAGTTCTTACGGCAGTCGAGTATTGACCAAGGGTGCAGAAGAGAATTGGGGCTGGCCGGAGAACAGGAGTATTCCCCCTCCTAGACCGGTCAAGATATCCCTGTAGTTTAGGTGTTATTTCTTTTTCCTGTACTTTTCTACGAGTATTCTCAATGTTAGTTAATGTTAGGTACTCCGTATGGCGAGACCACGTTTAGACCGGGCTTTGATTTTGTACAAGTACTCGGGGCAGGGATAAAATTCGTGAATATGGGTTATCAAGTTTATTATTAGTGAGACACCGCCAATCCGGGCATATGGCAAAGATGTCGGGTCTGTCTCACTCAGCGGATGGTGCTCGCTCCAGCAATTGGCCAAGAGTTCGATAGACTCAAGGACACCCCGAGCACTCGCCCGGGGGTAACTTACAACATGTCTCGTGATTTTAGCGCCCCCCGAAACTGACCATAACAAGATGCACCTTTCAGTGTCAACTGACACGTCTACCCGTAATGCCATGACGTTGGTAAAACGGATTGCTCTTGCATAAGCCAAAAATTGGCCAGAGCCTCTGGATTTGCGGGGTATTCGGTGTATGTAGTACAGGACAATTTACAAAAGTCACCAAAACACGAGTATGCCCATCCCTTAGACGGATAACACGGCAAAAACCTTTGCCTCTCTTACGGGAAACCATTTCTGAGAAGTTCTCATCACGAAGTGGTCGTATTGCTCTTTCTCCGACCAGGTCTCTCCAGAAGTACGAGCTAGGCTATAAGTTTGACCCGCCATCTAATTTTCCAAATCAGAACTTGATATCTTGATACTGTAACACCACAGCAAAGCTTTTGAGTACCCTGGGTCTTTAAGGTGGGCTGCCACGTGTCGAAAATGACGTCCCCTGTGACCCTGCGGTCCCGACTCCACAATCCTTCAACCTGTCGAATTGTTAAAATAGCAAGAGGGCCCCCATACTGGAGCAATAATGTGCCATGATATGGTAGAAAAGGGCAGAAAATGTTGGGTGGCGAGACAAGGATCACCGTAGGGGTGCTACATGTATTTGATTGGAAAAAGTGGAAGAGTGGGGGTGTCACAGGATACCATTAACGAGGAGAATGTACCGAGTGACTGTCTGTGACCCTAACGGGGGGATTTATCAAAATGGAAAGAACAGAATGGAAACAAATGGAAAAGGAATCAGGATTTTGGAACGGCTTATTTAGACGACCCAGAGCATGTGGCTGGCCTGATGTTAAACAACTCTATTGGAAATTGTGATACAAATTGTCGAACCTTCGATCAGCCAAGCGAAAGGAAGGGAGGAGCTGCGGACTGACCGTAACATTAGATGCCACGGTCGGTCTTGACAGCTCGTACTTCCCACCAAAAATACCCGAACTACCAAGGAACTTCAACCTATTCTACAACTAAATCATGCCAATAGTGGCACGAGCGATTGCAAAGGAAGGGAAGGAGGGGAGGATGGGGCAACTAGAGTTGGAGCTTGGGAAGCCCGGAGCTGTTGTGAATGGTGATAGATAGTGTGTGGTGAGAGGGCATCTGGCCAGAGGTACCAGCCGGGTCGGGCAGCGCCCCATTCGAGCATAAGTACCATCGGCTCGGATTTCTGGTGTCTGCCAAGGCAGGAGTTTTCTACTCTTGCAGCCTTTCTTCCTGCCCAACAACTTGTTATTTTTTTTTGCCCTTTTCTACCATAGGCAACTCGAGCCCTCAGGAAGGTCGAATGAGTCTTCAGCAAGGCTAGAATTGGCATTAAAAGAAGTGAGCCTCAGCCTGAATCAACTGCCAATATTTGCCAAGCCATACTGAGGGTACTCTTTGCTGAGAACCCCCCCAGTTTGGTAATCCCCTGTGTGATGGGTTATGATACTTGGTGAAAAACGACATGCGATATACGGATACTCGAGTACAAGTGCCATGGGTGATGTTTTCGGACACACCAAAGTGGCTTACCAGCAAAAAAATGGTAAAAATTGGTGAGGTCACAAAGTGGTGTGTGCGAAAACATTTTTTTTTTTTTTTTTTTAATAAACGTATATTCTCTTCGGGTTTTCTGTGGCCTTAGCCGGCTCGTCTACCCATCTGCTCTACGGTTTTCTAGCTACTAACAAGCAACTTAAGGATCCCGCATAAGCCCCCACATGCTGAAATACAAGGTGATCAGGCCCGCCACTTCGCTTACTGCCTTTAGCGACAGCGTTCTCAGCCTACCCGCTAAGCTCCGCGCCTCTTGCCCACCCCCTCCTTGCCTCGTACCAGCTTTAATCCCCTTCGCCCGTTTTCCTCCAACCCATCCCTTTACCCTCATCTTTCCTCCCGAGTGGTGTCTAGGCAGGAAGCATACACTAACCCGCACACCAGGCCGTCGACCCGAACCCATCTTTCCCTGCAATCAAACTCCTTGTCAACTACCCGTGCCACATGTGCAAGCATAAAACTCTGCGACAGCAACAACAAAGGCGAGTGGTAACAAGAGCGCATAACTCGGTGAGGTGGACCTGTACCCTTTACTCGCCCATACCATATAAACAAAGGAAAAAAACAAAAGAAAAAAACTCCTCGTAATCATCCGGCCATCCAACTCAAACCAATGAGGGCTCACCAAGTCTGGGCTCGCCAAGCCACACTCAGTCAGGCGCCTTCGAGCGACGCCACCCCATCAGCCACCCCTCATCTTTCCGTCAACCGAGAAAAGCCGGCCTCGCCACAGAGCCTCTTTCCCCTCGTTTAGCCCACCTGCTAAGGCCTCGTCAGCAAATCCATCACGCCGGACTTCAAAACCAACGGTCAAGGGATGTAAAAACAAGGCGAGCTATCCAACCTGACCACCCTAGCCTCATCAATACAAACCTCAAAGATTATCCGGAGATAACCCATTGACAAATGCTGTGAACATCGTCCTGGCACCTAATCCATCAGCAAACTCCTTCATCCATCACCAACGCAACTTCTATCCAACCTGACCGAAGCGCTATCAGCAAATTCATCCAGAGAGGAAGCCTCAAAGAAAAGATTATCATGATGTGCCCAAACCATCAACACGTAGCCAGCCAACTGCTGTAACATCGCTCCGGTAAAGACATGAAGCCATCGTGAGACGACCACCATGGACCCTGATAGGCCCACCCGCCAAAAGTGACACGTCACAAGAGGTTAGGAGTAGGTTGTAGGAGCAATCGAGGATGTGCGAAAACATCCCCCATGGCACTTGTACTCGTCCTGTATTTTTACCCCCTGCAATCCGAAAGGAGGGATTCCACTCGTTGCCGAATGCTTTGGAAAAAGAAGTGGTGTTGCATGCTGCTCGGATTGAAGAAAGGAGCGACTTCCGGTGGGCACCCGATAACAGCAGAAAATTATCCATACAAATTTACGGCCCTTGACGCCGACCTCATGTGAGCACAGTCACCACCGCGGGTGGCGAACGGAGGCACGAGTACTCGAGTACTGGAGTACTCGTACTAGCACTTCGTAGGCGGGTGGATTTGTTAAGGTTGGGTCACAAAAATTACGGATAATTAATCCATGTTCGCCACCCTCCCAGTTTCTCTAACTTGAAACTACGGTAGCCTATCAGACAGCAAGTGGTTGTGACGCTGGTGCGTGGCCTCGATGCTGATATAGGGCCGCGCCTTTGCCCCAAGGACAACTACTACAACCACACTCTGAAATTCTAAAAGTTTCCACCCTGTTCCTTCCCTTGCACCAAAGCAGATCATAGCTCAAAAAAGCCCCATATCCCACACTTGGATGGTCAGATTATCTTAAGATAAATTCTCATTCATCAGCATATAGTCCGCGACTCTCCTACGCTCCAAATAAGCAGCCTGGAGTGTACCCTGCAGGAGAAAGGGAGTGAGCGCCCCATTGAGAATTTACTCCAATGTGCTTCGGGAAGAAAGAGAAAGCCCAGGCGAGTGTCGGAACGCAGGACGACCCCGCCCCGCGTCGGACGCACATCCCGCCTCAAGTCAGCCAGTCCCGATCATCCAGCCAGCACCGACCATCCAGCCAGCACCGACCATCCAGCCAGCACCGACCATCCAGCCAGCACCGACCATCCAGCCAGCACCGACCATCTAGCCAGCACCGACCATCCAGCCGGCGAGCGTCAAGAAGACTATCAGGGCATAATTTCCCCGTTCCTCAAGAGCAGGACTTCATGGGCAGGCCACCAGTACCTGCTGTGGACACAACTGGATACAGCTCACAACTACCTCGAGAGCGCGGCCCGCGCCGAGCGCGCAGCCAGCCTAATGTCAAGCAGCCCCAAGGATCCGACCAGCCACAAGAATCCTCCCAGCAGCGAGCGGCTAAAAGACGATCAAGAATCAACCACTCAGACAGCGAAATCGTCATAGCTGTAATGGGACCTGGGGGTAAATTCCAAAACCAATTCAAAATCTGCATTGATTAGCTAAGATAAATTATAGGCGCAGGTAAAAGCTACTTCATCAGGGCGGTCACTGGTAGCTCGGCGGTCAGAGTGGGCGATGACCTTTATTCTTGTAAGATAGTCCCCTTGTGTAGTTGGACTCGAATTCTAATGGGAAGAAGGCACTAGCAAGGTCCAACCTCACTCTTTTGACTATGCAGGAGCGAATGTTATACTAGTCGACACTCCTAGCTTCGATGATACAGAGAGAAGCGATACCGAGGTCCTACAAGAGATCGCTAATTGGACCTCGGCAACCTACAAGAAGAAAAAACTCCTTTCCGGTATCATCTACCTCCACCCCATCACCCATACCCGCGTGGGAGGTTCTGCCATGAGGAATCTTGAGGTGTTCCAAAGTTTGTGCGGTCAGGAAGCACTGGAGAATGTGCTTCTCACAACAACACAGTGGTCGAGCGTTGATCCGGCAGAGGGGCAGGCTCGCGAAGATAAACTCCGGCATGAGGATTTTTGGGGCGGGCTTATTAGCAGGGGCGCCGCTGTTCAGAGATTCAACGGCACCAGGGAATCCGGATTAGAGCTTATCTCCAAGTTGATGTTGCAGGAACGGAAACCCCTCCGTATCCAGGATCAGATTGTCAATCAGCAAATGGCCCTACATGAGACTGATGCAGGAAAACTCCTCAAAGATCGGTTAGCTAGCCGGGAGGAGAGATTAAAGTGGGAGCTGGAATATCTAGAAAAGCAGTTCTGTGAATTTACAAGGGCGGGGGATGATGAAATGAACCAGATCCTTGGGGCGGAGCTAGCAAGAGCTCGCAGGAGGATCGGGAAGGTAGCAGCAGAACGGAAATTGTTAGAGGGGTTGCATGCAGCTGGGGTAGAAAAGCGCAAAGCTAAAGAGAGGAAGAGGCGGGGGGGGATAGGGGAGCATGATACGGTGGCAGGTCCTAGTCGTCCTCGGTCAACCAATAACCCCCGGACAGGACGTGCGGGGCCCGCCAGTATTTTTTCTTCGCCCGAAGAGACCTAGAAGATTCCTCAATTTGAGCCACCTGTAGCACCGTCTGTTCGTCCTAGGCAGTCATCCGGACTGACGTCAAGATACCCGTCCGTCCTAGATTTCTTTTTTTGATACCGCCATCCGTCCCTCCGGCCCCGAAGACTGATGGACTGGGCGCGCGTGGGTTGTTAAGCTATGTCCTCCCGGAGGCAGTTGCTCTTCAACATAACTGACCACGAGGAGCTCAAGTCGAACATTTTCGGTATCGAAGTCAATTTCCAACTTAAACCCATTTCCTTGCCTGGGATTTCTGCAGAGACAGCCCTGGAGATGTTTCGTATAGGAGTAGCTGGCACCAATCACATTTTGGACGGAGTACGCTGCCGGTACGGATCTAGTACTCCTACTAGTATAGGTATCCGGGAGTTCATATTTAGCAAGTGTTAACTTTGTATAGTTGGTGAGGTATAATATTGGTGCTATATCATGGGTAGTGGGCGAGTGTCTTGAAATTTGAAGGTTGGGGGGAACAGGAGGATTTCCTTCTCTCAGACCCATTAAGAAATCCCTGTAGCGTAGGGATTTGTTTTCTTTTTCCAGTTCTTTTCTATTTTCAGTGTCAGTTAATCTTGGATAGAACTGTGGGAAAACGGGGGAAGTTAGTAAGATACTCGGCTGTGACAAGAGTAGCTCAAATTACCAGACTTTGACCTTGTATTGTACGGGGCATGAAGGGTGAGTCTCTCGAACTTCTTCCAGCTGCCGCGAGTTCCTTCTCAACCTCTCGGAGAACACTGCTTGCTCCGCCCATTGGGCTAAGAGTTCGATGGACTGTTTTCCTTTTCAGAAATTTGGTGCAACTGGCTTGTATCGAACTATAGTAACCTGGGGGGAAACCCTTCTCCATATATACCCTTCCAATGTTAGATGGTACACAGCCTCCTACTTAAAGAAATAATTATGAGGTGTGTCGCACAACCGATGGCCTATGCTCATACAGGAGAGGAAATCGTATCATTCAACAAGGTGAAACTCCATCCCTGTTCCCCCCACTTCTGCACCCCAAACCAAGCCTCGCAGGCCGTCATTTAGTAGCAAAGCTCTTGGATTCCCGGTGTATCCACCGCCCTGCGTATCCCCTAAACAGCTGAAACATTGGGGCCCATTTGAGATGTCGAACACCATCGTATTCTTGAAATCTTGATAGAAAAACTTCGTGCTTGAGAAGGGGTGCACTCCTCAGGAAAGGGCGAAATCAGTAGTCCAGAGCATGGTCATGATAGAAAAGACACTGTCCATATAGATCTGCTTCTGATTGCTCAAATAGGTCTGTGTTCAACATTTTAAATGGGCCCGAATATTTCAGCTGCTTAGGGGATAGCTACTGTATAGTCTGGTGAAATCTATCATCTTTGCTAGCCTAGGATGGGCTTAGTTCGGCGAGATAACGGGATTGCGGATACCGGCTACTGAGAACTAATGCATCGTGCTGATTTTATGTAGTTTCGGGGAAATGCTAGTCCTCCCGATGAGCATCTGACTCGGAACCCGGCGATCACAGGGCTGAGGGGGATGGTGGATTTTAAGAGATTTTATGGTACCGGAGATTGAGAGGCTTATGCGGTAGATCGGACTATCTCTCATGATTGTTATGGGTGGGTAGACGAAGAAACCGATTGGGTAGTTAACGGTCGGCCAAATGCACAGATATCAGCAGCGGAAGTAGTTCGTTCGTTGACCTATCTCAAGGTACAATGACTGGCACAACCCTCATCTAGCCGCACTCCTTGTGCATGCCCAAAGTGCTCGAACGAGTGACAAGGAAGCATTCAAGACTGGCGTATCGGAACAAAGAAAAGTCAAACAATAAAGAAGACACTACAGCCACATATCTCAACACGGTCATTGAGGTATATGTCGAGTGATTTCCTATGATACGCTCTTGGGTCTAATCTTCCCAGTCACTGAGGGCCTGTTTGGCATGGTGTGATTTGAGCTGTTTGCTATCTCAATCATGATTTAGGCCTAAATAATGATCTGAGATATTCGTAGTGTTTAGCTAGGTATGATAGCAATTTCAGGTCATAATTTGGGAAATTTTTAAGGTTGGTGTGTGAATATTTCTAAAAGTCCTATGATTAGTCGCAGTTAGGGCTGAAGTTTCTTTATATTTTGACCTTTGTCCTCTGTCACTTTGCCCTAATGTTTCTCTCGGAATATTGATGGGAGGTAAAGTTGTGATCATAAGGTATTCATCATATAGCTATGAGGTTAGAAGGATGTGGCTGATTCTGGAGGTTGCGGGAGTATGCGGAGGAATTAGGCCATATAGGGAGATATAGAGCTAGGTGTGGTAATCCTTGGAAGGACTAGGGTGCGTTGTTTGTGTTTTACTTTACTTGCGCACTTGTCTCTACCATTAGATTAGTCCTTTGGAGATAGCGAAAGAAGTTGTGGAACACATGCAGTGCTCAAATTCCAAGTGAATCCTCTCACTCTATCGTCCACCATGGTCAACCCATTTCCCCGCTTTGACATATTATCGGTTGAACCTTCAGATTGAGTGACCCTTCGTAAGCGTTTCTCTTTACCCATAACCCTTCAATCTTACAAATAGAGGCCTTATATGATGCCATGAGCTGGTCCGATTTTAGGAGGCTTTGCACAATACTGCGCAACTTAGCTAAAAATTTGAATTTGGCCATCGGATAGATAACCCATCTGATCGGGTCGCTTCCGTCCGTCTGCCCTAGCACAGGAAGATCGCTCCTGGTAGCCAGTGCTGAGAGGAAGGAAGAAAGCAGGGGATGAAGGGGGAAAACAGAATCAACAGATCTCACTCGCTTGGTTTAAACTACAAAAGAAAGCTTCCTCTAAGGGTACACATTTCTTGGAGTTGGTAGCTGTTTGGTCAAAGATCTTAGGCTAGCTACAAGGGGGGCGAGTTGTTTTCTACCCCCTCGGATGTTGAAGAGCTTAGGCTGGTTATAACGTACGGTAGTATGGGATCGCGACACCAAGGTTGCAAATTGAATTGAATTTGTGGAGACGTTGGGGTTGGGGTATATTCATGCGCCAGGGAGTTGAGCTGGCCGGAAAAATAGGTTGAGTCATTAGAGGGGTAGGTTCGGAGGCTTATCGCTAGGCCTATTGATTGATATTAGGGCTGATAAGCTGTGATCGGTTGATGAAATCCTGCCTTTTTTTGCCTCGGAAGTTTGTTGAAGTGGCCTGGCCCACTAGGAACACTCTTGACACCCCTTGCCACCACAGTGCTCGAGTGATCTCTTAGTCGACAAGTGTGGGCCTGGCAGAAAAAAAGAGAGATAACCGCCTATGAACAGAAGCCTGAGTATAACTCAACAATAATCACTTCACAATATGGTGGATTTAGAAGAGTATGAAATCAAATAAGAAGAATAAATATTACAAGAGAGTTTGCATCCAGTTGTGTTCCCGAGAAATTGAGATAAATTTCGGAATATTATCTCACGATTTTCTCTACTCTAAGGGCTAGAGTCTGTCGCACCGTTCAGGTATTGCCTCTCATCTCAGAAAGTGTCCCGGAAAAGTAATCTCTTGCCTTCACACGTTGCCTCATGGCCCTCTGGATACTCTGTAGGGCTAAGATCTGGCGGTGACGGCGGCCTCTTAGGCAAAGGGGATTCCCAGTTCTCTTTTTTTTTTTGGCTCTCCTTGCACCTAATTTTCCGCATCCCCTCTTGAAGTTTCCATTTCGAAGGGCCTAGACTCAAGAATAGGAGCACGAGAGCGTACTAGAGCGTAATAGTGAGTATGTGGTACTGTGTTTGGGGAGGTAGTTGGCATGGTTTGGTGAGTAGGTATGCATCGTGGTTGTAAATGCCATAGTGAGAGGGGGGGGGGGGGGGGGGGGTACAAGTACA
>Ga0307509_10002853_pt1 | contig 27371 bp, 48 predicted proteins | sample 10_EM_MG_FD_202245 | JGI IMG/M metagenome (GOLD analysis project Ga0307509, IMG submission 202245) | Populus trichocarpa ectomycorrhiza microbial communities from riparian zone in the Pacific Northwest, United States - 10_EM | ecosystem: Host-associated > Plants > Roots > Unclassified | place... | reverse complement strand
AAAATATTTTAAAAAAAAAAAAAAAAAAAAAAAAAAAAAAAAAAACGACCAAGAGATAGGATCTTCATGCAATCATCTAAGTACTTTTCTATACTCAAGATATTGCAATACAATCAGGCTTTACTTTCTTTACATACCCTCCTCCTCTACAAGAGCCTACGCTCTAAGAACCTGGAGGCTATTGTGATAGTCTCGACAGGTTGCCCGAACATAGGACTATTGTGATAGTTCTATCAAGCACGACAATGCACCCATCTTACTATCTGAAGAGATAGTATCTCTGACGAACTGCCCCTGACGAGCAAGCCAGTTCCGTACTATCTGAAGAGATAGTACATTCCTACGCCTTGGTGCAGAAAAGCGAGACTCGCTTATGCAGGAGACCACAGTCGTTGCCTGTTGCATACGTGCTCAACAATAGGATTGCTACAATGTCGAAAACAGTACTGATACTCAGTTTCTATTCTTCGGCGATCTGTCGATAGCTCCAGTTGGCAGAAAATCGGAGGGTTTGGACAGCACATCGCTGTTTATAGGATACCCATTCATGCTTTGGGGTTTCCATGATGCTGTAGCTTCTGGTAAGTCATCATTTATGATATCTAATATTAGGGAGAATTTACTCACTGGTAGATGTGGTTTTTCGCAGTTTGTTGAAATAGTTTCCCGATATTCAACAGTATTGATACTTGCGAGCATGAAGTGGCCAGGGGCTATCTTCTCTTTTTGACACAATCTCCCCCTTTTTGATTATTTTTGTACTAACTATATTCATTATTTACAGGGGTGATTAAGTGTCCTTGGCAGAGGACATTTGGCCGCCAGGGACCTCCTGGTGTTTGGTCCATTTTCTTTTTTTATAAACTCTTTTCTATTGGGGCGCTCATGATTCTACTCTAAAGCCTATGGCCCACTACCACTATCCAATCCGCCAAATATCGAACAACTCTCCTCCACTATCCAACGCCTAAACAACCTATCTTCCCAAGCGGTGCCATAACAGAAGATATACAACAATCTGGACACCTTGCCATCGACCCTAACCCATCTTTTCCCGCAATCAAATACCCTATCAGTACTCCTAACGGGTGAGGTGGACCTGTATCCGCTGCTCACCCATTGCCTCAACAAACCAAAAACCACCACAACAAAAACATAAAAAAATAAAAAAATAACCTTAAAAACCCCAACTTTCTCCAAAAACCTATCTCCTATGCCATTTCGTCAAGTCACTCGCAAGTCCCAGGCCTATTCCTGTGAGTCTTTTGCGTCCACAGTCACCGCCCACTGCAAATCCTAAGCCTCTCTTGACCCCGGTCAACAGTCTCAACAATACAGCCTACCGCCCCTCTCCACATATCCTCCCCTAAAATTTCTCACCTCACATGAGCAAAATTCCCTCTGGTACAATAGGAATCTCCTACCATCCCATTGCGCTCCCCAACCAAACTCCGGTCCACAAACCTGTACTGCCTCCTCACATAACTCACCTCCCTGGGACTAGACTCACTCCTCCGCCTAGGCCCAGCAGCCACCACCACTGTCCCCCCATAACCGCTCGGCCCCAACGGAGCCACTATCACCTCCCTATCCTCAACCACTAGGACTACCGTCATCACTTTAGCTTCATCCCCACTCTCCTCTCCCTCACCAACAGTTAATCTACTTCTCTTACCCTTCGGTAGCCTCACCTCCGCCACCTCAGGTTCAACCTCCAATGCCACTCTTGACTCAACCACCACCGGCTTTGCCACAGGCGCCACCCAAACATCCTCCACCACAATCACACCACTCATACTTTCCAAAGGCTCAGCCACCACAAGCGGCTCAGGCTCCTCAACCCTCCTGGGCCAAGCCACCTCAGAAATTACCACCTCTACCTCTTCCTTCCCCTTTTCCACCTCTTTCTGCAATACATGATTCCTCTCCAACAAGACGGAAACATAATGCCACAACTTGGATACTTCTTTCTCCAAGTCCATGATTTTTTGTAAGGCAGCCGAAGCTACCAAACCCACCATCACAACCTTAGTCGCGGAAAACGTAGTAGAACCTCTCTTAAGCATAATTAACTGATACCGGGTAGTTAATGGAAGATGAGGAAGTAAAAATAATAGATGGAAGAGATAAATCCATCTTCCAGTAATGAAATTAGAGTAAGAGTAGGATGCTCTTAAACTAAAGACTTGAAGCTGCCGTGAAGAGGGGTCTCAGGAATCTGATTGGTCAAAAACTGAAATGTGATTGATCACACGGAGGTGCGATTTCAATGACTGTGGTTGTAAGCGATGTGGTGATTGTTCGGTCCATTTTACTTTTTTTTATTAACCTTTTTCTAGTAGGGCACGCATGCTACTCTAAAGCTTATGGCCCACTACTTATCCACCCAGTTACCAACACATATTTAACTACTCATCCCACCCACTATCCAAACCCATCATCCCATCCTCCCGAGCGGTGTAATAACAGAAGAGATACATCAATCCGCACACCCGGCGGTCGACCCAAACCCATCTTTCCCCGCAATCAAATACCCTCTCAGTACACCTAATGGGTGAGGTGGACCTGTAGCTGCTGATCGCCCATTACCTCGACAAAATAAAAAACAAAAACATCACAACACAACAACACAATTCAACAACCAAAAACCAACAACTCTTTCGCCTCTCGTTAAGCCACAGGCAAGCCCTGAGCCTATTCATGTGAGACTTTAGAGCCCACGGTCTCTGCCCACTGCAAATCCTAAGCCCCTCTTAACCCCGGTCAACTCTCAACGATACGGCCTATATCCACTCCCCACATATCCACCTCCTCTCCCAACAAACGGTGCACGGGCACAACTCCCTCTCGTCTGATAGGAATCCCCTACCATCCCATTGCGCATTCCCAAAAGCGACCGATCCACAAACCAAGACACCCCCGGGGCAAACAAACCATCCGTTACTCTAGGTACCCCTCCTCTCCCTCTTACCATCATCCCCCTTGGCCTCGCCGGAGCTCCACCACTCGGCCCCGACGGCACAACACTCACCGACCTTACAACCTCAACCTCCTTCTCGCTCTCATCACACCCATCATCCAACCTCCCCCTCTTTTTCTTTCCCCTCCGCCTCTTTCTGCAACATATGATTCCTCTTCGATAAGACAGAAACATGATGCCGCAACTTGGATACTTCTTTCTCCAAGTCCATGATTTTTTGTAAGGCTGCCGAAGCAACCAAACCCGCCTTTGCAACCTTAGTCGCCGAAAACGTAGTAGAACCTCGCTTAACCATCTTTACCAATACCGGGCTAGTGACGGGTGATAGAGGTGATAAAATAATAGATGGAAGAGATAAATCTATCTTCCTGTGATGAAATTAGAGTAAGAGTAGGATGCTCTTAAACTAAAGACTTGAAGCCTTCGTGAAGAGGGGTCCAAGGAATCTGATTGGTCAAAAACTGAAATTTGATTGATCACGCGGAGGTGCAATTTCAATAACTGTAGTTGTAAGCGACCTGGTGATTGTTCGGTCAATTTCTTTTTTTTTTTATTTTTATCAACATTTTTCTCTTGGGGCACGCATGCTACTTAAAGCTTATGGCCCACTATTTAAACACTTCCCGCCTTTCTTCCCTCTTCAAACTACATTAAACTTCTTTTTCTCAATCATCATAAACTAATTGATCTTCACCTTCCCAAATATTACTTGCAATGGGTAATATCGAGGAAGACTCTTCTTGACTTAATTTATCATCATTTCTTCTTTCCCCCTTCCCCATATTCACCAATTCTCTTAATACCCTCCCACCTACTCTCCCCAATCTCCTTCCCTTGTTTCTCTTCTCTCTTCCCTCTCTCCCCTCTCCCTTATCACCCACATCCCTCTTCTTAACCCTCCTAACTCCCAATTTAACTTCCCTATTCCTATCCCTATTTAATCTCAACCTCCTCTCCTTATCCTCCACCGATTCCTTCTCCCTATTCTTCCTCATTCTTAACTTCGCCTTCTCCTTTATTTCCCTTCTCCTCTCCTCACTCCTCTCCCCTAACCAACCCCCTCTCCCCTCCACCCTCGGTCTCATTAACCTCCCCTCTCTCCCAGTCTCTTTCCTTGCCCTCCCTTTCCATCTACCCCACTTTCTCTTCTCCCATCCCACCCTCACCGCAAATTCCAACATTCTTCTCACTCCTTCCTCTCCAAACAAAATTCTATCCATCTCTATCCATCCCTCTCCCTCTAACCATCCTCCCCACCACCCTCTCCATACCTCCCTCCTCTCTTTCTCCCATTTTTTACAATATAATAAAAAATGATCCCTATCCTCCTTTCCTCCACACTCGCATTTTTCTTCGTCCTCTTTGTATCTCATTCCATTCATCATCCCATGATTCGATCTCATCCACAACAAAAACTTGCTTTCCCACCTCTTCCCTCCATGTCCAATTTCTCCACCCCCTCCTCCACTACCAAAATCCTCCTCCCCTTTCCTATCCTTCACCCAATACTCCTTCCACCTCCTACTTTCCATCTTCTTCCTTCTCTCCTCCCACTTTCCCCACACCAACACATTTCCCATCCTCCCACCTTCTTCTTCCCAAACTCCTTCCTTTGCCAACTCATCTACCATCTCATTCTCCTCTATTCCCACATGTCCCGCCACCTATACCAACTTCATTTCCCAACCCTTCTCTATCAACCTCAATCCCACTTCTCTCACTCCTTGCTCCGCCTCACCACAAAATCCCTTCCCCATCCCCAACCTTTTCAATACCCCCGTATTATCCACCCACACCATTAATTTTCTCTTCCCTCCTTTATACCATCCTTCCACCAATTCCAACACTCTCAATAGTCCATACATTTCTCCCTCTCCTACCGTCAATCCCCTCCTACCCTGTTTCCCCCAACTCTTCAACAATTTCCCCTCCTCCCATATCCCTCCCCCTATTCCTACACTCTCTCCTTCTCCACTCGCATCACTCATTCCTACCACAAACTCCCTTTCTCTCTCCTTCCTTCCCTATTCCCACTCACTCTTTGCTCCTCCTTTATCCCCTCTTATCCTTACTTCTCATCCTCTCACCCTCACCCTCTCTCTCTCCACCTCCTACTTTTCTCCTTCCAACTTATTCTTCCTTATCCCCCTCATCATTCTTCCCACCCATCCGCCCTCATATACTCCATACCTCCCTTCCTTCTCCTTCCAACTCTTCCCATAAACCTTCCCTTTCCCTCTCCTCAACAATCTTATACCCCATCTCTCCACTCTTCTATCCAACTCGTACTCCACCCTCTTCTGACCCAATTCTCCCAACATTACATCCACCATCGTACTTCTTACCCCCCATAAAATCCTCCTCATGTGCCTATTCATCCACACCTGTAACATATTCCTCATCTTCTCTTGTCCTTCCCAATATAACTCCATCCCATACATCAACGATTGTTTTACCACCATCCTCCATATTCCCAACAAATTTTTCACTCCCATACCCCTTCCCCCTCTCCCAAACAATTTCAACATCAACTTCCACCTCACATCCGCCATTCTCATCCTGTTCAACTCATGCTCCACCCACCCTCCATCACACTGCATCCACACTTTCAGCACCCTCAAACTCAACCTCATCTCTATATTTTCCCCCAACCATCTCACCCCTTTGTTCCAACTCATCCCAAACCTCTTCATCCACATTCCTTCCAATTTCATCTTCGTATATCCACCTCCCACTTTTTCAAATCTCTTTCCAAACCTTTTTCCATCAACCTCACCCTCTCTTCAATCTCTTCTTCCTTTTCACCAACCACCATAAAATCCACATCATCCACACATGCTATCATGCTTACCCCTTCCACCTCCTTCTTCCTCACCTCCTCTAACACCCCTCCCAACACAAACATAAACAAAATAGGGCTCAACGGAGATCCCTGTACCGTCCCTCTCTTCATCTTAACTACTTCACCCACTCTTTTACCCACCCTCACTCTTACCTCCCTCTCCCTCAAAAATGAGCTCACCCACTTAATCATATACTCATCCACTCCCACCTCTCTCAATCTCTCAACACCCTTCCTCACTCCCACATTCTCGTATCCCCCTTTCACATCCATACACAACATCAAACCCTTACCCCCTCCTTCTTCCCAACTCTTGTACAACAAACCCACCCCGTCCAAACTACCCCTACCCACTCTCCCCCCAAACTGTTCATCCCCCATCCCTTCTTGTCCCTATCTCTCCATCCTCCCCGCCATTATCCTCTCCAAACACTTCCCTACCACAGCTAACAAATTAATAACCCTGTTACTGCTCGCTTCCCCGTAATCCTGCTTCTTCGGCTTCCTCATAACTACCCCTATACCTCTCCTCCACCTCTTGCACACATATCCCAAACCCAAACTAACTCTCACTATCCACATCATAATCTCCCTACACCAACCCACCTTCCAAGCCACCTTCAACACCTTTCCTCCTAACTCATTCTCCCCTGCCGCCTTCTTATCATTTTGCTTCTTCAAACATTCCTCTACCTCCTCTTCCTCTATACTCACCTCCTCCCAAAATCCTTCCTCCTCTTGGTCTAACTCCTCTCTCTTTCCCAATCCCCTCACTATCGCCCTACCTTTCTCTTCATCCTTTTCCACCATATTCCCATCCTCCCCCCTTATACTCGGTAAATCCACCATAAAATCCCTATCCATCTTCACCCACTGATACCCTTCTTTCTCTCCCAACCCTTCCAAATATTTCACCCAATGTTCCCTCCTCACCCTCTCCACCTCTTTCTTAAAATCCTTTCTCATTCCCTTCACCATCTCCCTATCCCCCACTTTCCCGCCCCTCTCCCATTCCTTCTCCACCTCCACACCTCTCTTGTACTTCTCTTCTAACTCCACACTCCACCACTTCTTCTTTCCCTCTTTCCACCTCCTTCTCCCTCTGCACCTCTCCACCTTCTCGCTTAACTTCCCCTCAGACCTTTCTACCACCTCCTCCAAATCCCTCCTACTCTTCCTATACCCTCCTCCTACCCCATTCATCCACTCTCCTTCCTCTTCACACCTCAATTCCGCCTCAAATTTTTCCCAATCCACTATACCCGTTTTATTCTCCTCCTTCTCAACCACCCATTCCAGCACCTCTACCTCCATTTCAATCGGCCTATGATCCAATCCAATTATCCAATCCCACACCCTCCTCTCCACTTCCACTCCTCCACAGTACACTCCTATATCCAACACCCTATCCACCCCTCCTTCCTTTTCATCCCTCCTAGTAACCCTCCCTCTAGGTGTTCCCAACTTCCAACCCCATTCATCCATCGAATTCACAACCCTCCTCCCACTCGTGTCTTCTTCCACTCCATCACCTCCCCACCTCTCATGCCTCGCATTCACATCTCCCATCACCACCTTATTTCCATCCCCCTCTATCCATCCATATTCCCTATGCTTACCCTGTCCCACATATATGTTCCAAATTTCCAAACACCTCCCCTCCCCTAACCTCATCAAAATTCCTATCCTCTGTCTCTCTTTCACCAACACACTCCATTTCCCTTCCCACATCTCATGTATCTTTATAGTTACCACCGCCCTACTTCCACCTTTCAAATAACTCCCCATTCCATCCACACTCTCAAAACCATCCAAATCCACCGTCCTCTCCCCCATCAAAACCGGTACCTCCTGTAATAAATATACATCCACCCCCTCCTCCCTGCTTCCCATATCGCACATCCCATCCATACTCCTTCTCACATTAGCAGATACCACCCTAATGCCCTTAGTACAAAATCTTCAACCTGTTCTACTCCAATCTCCACGCCACACAATTCTTTTCCCCTGCCTCTTTCATTAAATGATTCTTACCACATCCACCACAACTTCCATTATGGACACACCTCAGCCTCCAAACATTGCATCTCCCACACCTATGCTCCCATCCTGTATGACCCTTCACTGCACAAATACTACACCTCTTCACTCTGCTTCCACACTTCCACCAACTATGCCCAAACTCTGCACCTTTCGTGCACCATTCCACCTCCTTCTTGCTCATATACCTATTGACCTTAACCTTCATACCCCTCCACCTCAATCCTTCCTCCAAAAACTTCACCCTTTCGCTCTCCCTCGGCACATGTACCAACACCCCCACCTCTCTCAACCTCCACTCCCTCATCTTTTCTTCCTTCAACAACCAAACCGGCTCCTTCATCAACTTCAAACCTGCCACCTTTTCTAACTAGCGTTCGTTACGGGGCCCCGTTTCCGACAAACGGGGCGCCAAGAGCAGGTTATTAACTGCATATTAAAGAAAGAATCGTCCAAATCGGACCAAAACTGAGTGAGATAGAGCTCTGTGAAGTTGTCTAACTTCAAAGAGCTCTATCTCAGTCAGTTCTTGTCCGATTTGGATGATTTTTTCACCCAGTTAATCAGAATAACCTAGGTTATTTTGGCCCCGCTCTTCGGAAACGGGGCCCGTAACGAAGCTTACTCCTCACCCTCTCTTCACTTTCACCCAAAATATAACTCACCTCCTCCACCTTCTCCCTCCAATCCCTAAATTCACCCCTCAACTTCTTCACCTCTTCCCTACTTCTTCCCAACTCTTTACCCCTCGCTACCATCCCTTCCTTCTCCCTCTTCTTCCTCTCCTCCTTCTCTCTCTTCTCCCTATTTACCTTCTTCAACCTCCACGCCTCCATACTATCCATTCCCTCTTCATCCTCCTCTTCCTCTATCTTCTCCTCTCCTACCAACCTAAATCTCTTTACCTCCTCATCCACCTCCTCACCTAAACTCTTCTCAAACATCTTCCTCACCTCCCCCACACTCCTCTCTACTTCTTTTCCCTTCCTATCTCCCACCCTTACCACCTTCTTCCACTCCCCACATTCCTCAATCAACTTCTCTATCGCCCTCTCCTCCTCCCTCTCAAACACCCTCAACTCTTTTTCCCCTCCAATCATATCCACTTCCTCCTCACCCTTCACTATCACAACACTCCCATTGGCCCACCCCATGTCATTTTTCTCCAATCCCACCACAAATTCCTGTCCACCCTCCAATCCCCTCACCACACCCACCTTTCCCCCCATAACCCATCTCACATCCTTCTCCTCCAATCTCCTCTTGCCAACACTCCCCTTTCCAACCCTATCCCTATTTTTTCCACCTCTCTCCCTCCCCCCTCCCAAAATGCCATTGCCAACCATGCTTCTCCAGGTAAGCACTAAATCCTAAAGATAAAATGTAGCCATAGGTGGAGCGCTTTGGTGTTACACTATTCGTAGAATGTCTGATCTCAATAAAGTTCCGTAGTCGTTATTTCAAAAATGAGGTAAATACCGGTCGTTATGCTGTTCAGTTCTTTTTTTTTTCTTTTTTTTATAAACCTTTTTCTATTGGGGCATGCATGCTACTCTAAAGCTTATAGCCCACTATTTATCTACCCAATCACCAACAAATATCCAAAACAAAACTCATTACCCCCCAATACTCAATCCATCATCCCATCCTCCCAAGCGGTGCAATAACAGGAGACATACATCAACCCGCACACCTGGCCGTCAACCCTAACCCATCTTTCCCCGCAATCAAATACCCTATCAGTACGCCTAACGGGTGAGGTGGACCTGTACCTGCTGCTCGCCCATTGCCTCAACAAAACAAAAACAAAAACCACAACACAAAAACACAATTTAACAACCACATAAAAATTCCCTAAAACCACCACACCTACCAACTCATCCCACCAACAACCTACTCGCAAGTCCCAAGCCTGTTCATGTGAGTCTTTAGTGCCCACGGTCTCTGCCAGCTGCGAATCCCAAGCCTCTCTTGACTCCAATCAACCCCATCGTCGGTAAGGTACAAACCCCTCATGCCTCACCCCCACATGTCCACTTGTCCGCGGACGGGCATAAGACCCTCTGGTTTGGAAGGAATCCCCTCCCATCCCATTGCGCACCCCCGCCACTCTTCTCTCACCCCCCTCATTCCAAATCTCCTCGCTCAACCTCCTCAAGTCCCCCCTCCTCTCGACCCCAACCAACCTCCACTGGTCAGGAATCTCTCCCCTACCTGTCATCTGCCTCGGACCCACCGGAACCATTGCCGCCGGTCCCAATGGAAGAATGGGCACCTCCCGCCTTACCTCTCCCTCCACCGCCAGAGCGTACCCCGACAGCGGAACTATCTTCCCGCCCACCACCACATCCACATCAGACATACGATCCCTAAGGTCCGACATCCGATCATCAAAAACCACCTCCCCTCTCACCCCCTCTTTTACCTCCATCCGTGGCTCACCCGACGCCACACTCTCATCTTCCTCATCTGACGCCACACTAGGCGCCACCTCTACAAGCACTTCCGGCTCAGGGGGCTCAGCCACCACTTGTGGCTCAGGCTCCTTCTGCGAAGCCACCCCCTCACCCACTCTCCGTAGCCCTTCCAACTCATTCTCAGGCCCATGATTCCTCCTCGAAAGAACGGAAACATGATGACTCAGCCTCGACACCTCCCTCTCCAGGTCCACCATCTTTAACAGTGCTGTCGAAACAGCCAACCCTTGCTTAGCAACCTGAGTTGCCGAAAACGTCGTAACACCTCGCTTAGCCATCTTAATCGATACCGGACAGTGATAGATAGATAAAGGTGAAATAAAATTAGATAAAAGAGATAAACTTATCCCTTGCTAACCAAATAAAATCAAGAGAAATTCCCTTGAAGTTAAAGACTTGAAGCCGTCGTGAAGAGGGGTCCAAGGAATGCTATTGGTCGAAAACCAAAATGTGATTGATCACACGGAGGTGCAATTTCAATGACTGTGGTTGTAAGCGACGTGGTGATTGTTCAGTTCATTTTTTTTTTTTTTATAAACTTTTTTCTATTGGGGCACTCATGCTACTCTAAAGCTTATGGCCCACCACTTATCCACCCGGTCACCAACAATAAATCAAACTACCCATCAACCCCCAACAAACCAACAACTCATCCTCCCGAGCGGTGCAATAGCAAGAGACATACATCAACTCGCACACCCGGCTGTCGACCCTAACCCATCTTTCCCCGCAATCAAATACCCTATCGGTACGCCTAACGGGTGAGGTGGACCTGTACCTGCTGCTCGCCCTTTCCCCCATCAACAAATTCAAAACCCAAAACCACCAAAAACAAAACAATAAAAATTTTTAAAACACAACACCAATCTTCACCAACCACAAAACAACCCCACCTCTACCGACCATCAAAACACACGCAAGCCCCGAGCCTATTTATGTAAGTCTTTAGCGCCCACGGTCTCCGCGCGCTGCGAATCCTAAGCCCCTCCTGACCCTGGTCAACAATCAACGATACGGCCTATTTCCCCTCCCCACATACCCACCTCTTAATCCACTCACGGGCGCACGGGCAAAATTCCCTCTGGTACGATAGGAATCACCTACCATCCCATTGCGCTCCCCAACCAAACTCCAGTCCACAAACCGGTACTCCCTCCTTACATATCCTGCCTCCCTGGGACTAGACCCCCCCCTCCGCCCATTCCCAGTAGGCACCACCGCTCTCCCCACATATCCACGCGGCCCCAACGGAGCCACCATCACCCTTCTATCTTCCTCTACCGGGACTACCGTCATCACTTCGGAATCATCCCCACCCTCACTCCCGTCACCCCCAACATCCAACCTCCTCCTCTTACCCTTCGGCAGCACCACCAACGCTACCTCAGGTTCCACAACCAAAGCCACTCTTGACTCAGCCACCGCCGGCTTCGCCTCAGGCACCACCCTCATTTCATCCTCCGACGCCACACTAGGCGCCACTTCGTCAACCACAACCGGCTTGGGGGGCTCAGCCACCACTTGCGGCTCAGGCTCCTTATTCGAAGCCACCCCCTTACCCACAACCCATAACCCATCCAACTCTTTCTGAAGACCATGATTCCGCCTCGAAAGAACAGAAACATGGTGCCTCAACCTCGACACCTCTTTCTCCAGGTCCGCCATCTTTAACACTGCTGTCGAAACAGCCAACCCTTGTTTAGCAACCTGAGTTGCCGAAAACGTCGTAATACCTCGCTTAGCCATCTTAATCGATACCGGACAGTGATGGATAGATAAAGGTAAAATAAAAGTAGATAAAAGAGATAAACTTATCTCTCTAAAACCCAATAAAGTCAAAGGAAAATCCCCTGAAGCTAAAGCCTTGAAGCCTTTGTGAAGAGGGGTCCAAGGAATCGTATTGGTCGAAAACCGAAATGTGATTGATCACACGGAGGTGCAATTTCAATCGCTGTGGTTGTAAGAGACGTGGTGATTGTTCGGTTCATTTTTTTTTTTTTTTTTTTTATAAACTTTTTCCATTTGGGGCGCTCATGCTACTCTAAAGCTTATGGCCCACCGCTTAATGCAGTCGTGGACCCTACATCTGCTATACAATATAACTTTCCAGGCCGCACTCCCGCCAACTCCAGGTCCCCCCCACATATCAACCCACTCCTATCACCCCCACCCCACCGACAACCTACACGCAAACCCCGAGCCTGTTCATGTGAGTCTTTAGCGCCCACGGTCTCTGCCCACTGCAAATCCCAAGCCCCTCTTGATCCCGGTCAACGCCATCGTCGGTAAGGTATAAATCCCTCATGTCTCACCCCCACATTTCCACCTCTACCCGCACGGGCATTCAACCCTCTGGAACGGAAGGAATCCCCCCCCATCCCATTGCGGACTCCACTCGCCCTCCCTCTCCCTCTCTCCCCGCCCAAAATTTCACCTCTCAACCTCACCAACTCCTCCCTTCTCTCCACCCCAACCAAACCCCACTGGCTAGGATATCCGCCTCTTTCCCGCATTACCCTCGGCCCCACCGGAACCATCGCCGTCGGCCCCAACGGGACAAAAGGCAACACCTCCCTCTCCTCCTTGTTCCCCTCCTCGCTCGAGTTATCCACCCTCCTTCTCTTACCCTCCGACACCGGTACACCGATAGCCGAAGGTCCACCCTCATCATCTACTACCAACGCCACTCTTGGCTCAGCCTCACCTGGCTTCACCTCAGACGCCACCCTCACTCCCGCCACACCAGCCGACGCCACAAACGCCACCGCCATATCCACTTCAATCTCTTCTTCGGGCTCAGCCACAACTAGCGGCTCAGGCTCCTCAACCCTTTCAGGCGAAGCCACCTCAGAATCTACCGCCACCTCCTCTTTCTTCAACCTATCCACCTCTTTTTGCAGTCCATGATTCCTCTTCGATAAGACGGAAACATGGTGACGCAACTTAGAGACATCCTTCTCCAAGTCCAAAATCTTTTGTAAGGCAGCCGAAGCTGTCAAACCCGCCTTAGCAACCTTAGTCGCGGAAAACGTAGTAGTACCTCGCTTAACCATCTTCACCGATACCGGGCAGTTGACGGGTGATGGAGGTATAATAAAAGTGATGAAAAGAGATAAAATAATCTCTTAAAGACAAATTAAACCGAGGGGAAAATCCGCTTTGAATAAAGACTTGAAGCCGTCGTGAAGAGGGGTCCAAGGAATGCGATTGGTCGAAAACCGAAATGTGATTGATCACACGGAGGTGCAATTTCAATGACTGTGGTTGTAAGAGACGTGGTGATTGTTCGGTTCATTCATGCCAGGCACTTGTACAATACCCATGTCCACGAACATTGCAGGCTAAATCAAATCCAAAACCACCGAACACGAAACAGGACAAACTAGATTCAATGCCCAAAGCTCTCCTCCAATCCCTCCCCTCTCAACCTCTGACGACCTGGTGTAAATCTTTGCATTCTCTACAGTCACACACCCATCTTCTCAAAATCACTTTTTGTCACTCTATCCCTACATATTCCGATACTCGCCAGATATTATCGGGCTGTTTTCCAGAAATCATCCCTCGGAGAACTACCAATTCCGTGTCGGAGGGTTTTGTTTCCGACACTTTAAAAACCATCGGGCCGGCCCCAGCCATGGAAAACCCTGCCTGCTCTAAAGTGCCCTTGCATCTCGGGAAACGATTTGCTTGCATCCGAACCCCACCACCCCACTACTTTAGACATTGGGGGTTATTGTCCCCCATCCTGTTCAAGTATCATATCATATCACGTTTCGCTAAACCCGTCAATCACCCTCATTCCACAAGGGGCTCCTTGATCGTGGAATCCTGAGGTTATCTGCTATCATGGATCACCCGGAATTCGATAGGTCATTTTCTTATGGGATAGCTGACACGACTGCTCGTGCATCTTCAGATGGAAAAACATCAACCCCAGCCCTCACCTCCATAGAATGAAATTTCTCGACCTTCCCCCTTGGGCGCACGTGTCTACTCAGATGGCTACGGACCGAGACTTCGAGCTTAGCCATAAATAATCACTCGTCCTCTGAGTGAGTCCAACCCAAAGATCTTGTGCATGGTACTCACGCCTCTTGGACATTTAATTCATCTCTGTGGACAAAGCTCGAAATATTGGACTACCGTGCCGCAGAATTTACACTTATCTTTAGGCTCGTAGAGAAAAAGCGAGGCTCTGGTCTTGGTTATACTGCGTTACTCCCGGTAGGTTGTGCTCGCAGGCACGTGTAAATCAAGCACAGTGGTCGAGTCGCCGTATGCTATTCAGCACATAACCTACAGGATGAGCACGGATCGAAGCAAGAAAAAAGATGACAGTGGGATGGGGACTAAAAACGGAGTGCTGGCCGTGCGGGGGGGGGAGCAGGAAGAGAAGAGGGATCTCGGGAGGGGCAGAAAAGGGTGCACGTATCGTAGGATCTTGCGCTTATCAAACCCTCGACAAAGGGCTTCCAGCACCCGGAGCCCCACGATACGGTACGGTTACTCGGCCGCAAGGCATTTCTCAGGTCCGGGTAACTCACCCTGGGGTAATATTAATTGAACAAGGTTACTAATGACGACCCCGAAAAAGCGCCGATGGTTCCGTTTGCGGGAAATTTTTAACCGTCCAATCTGGGCTCGGATCGGTGCACGCGACTCTCTAGTAAGAATGGACCAATAAGAGGACAGAACGGAGCACGCGGTCTCTTCTCACACCAAGGGTCGCTGACGAGAAAGTTGACGCCAGCCTATCAATTTCCCCACGGGCACGCGACACAACCCCCCCTTTCGAATCCAACGACGAAAAAAAAAGTACCTTCCTGTCGGGAATAGTAGGCAACTTTCATTGATGTGCTGGTGTGATATTCGGGTGCGTCTTGCTACGAGGGTGGAGGAGGAGAAAGGAATGGCGGAAGGCGGAAGGCGGAGGGTGATTAAGATGCTGATGATAGATGTGCGGGCGGGGGAAGACTGTGTCCCTTCCCACACAGCTCTCCCTCCATCCTTTCCCCTCCACTTTGCCTGTTATAACAGCGGTACGGCAGTGCTTATGCCAGCGCCCTCCGATATTCGATCTTGGTGAAGCCTTTCGCATAAACTTTTGCCGTGCATTTCTACCCACCAGTGGCATTGAGCTCGTGCCTCTTGTGCTCATCGTCCTGCACGCTTGAAACAAAAAGTTTGTGCGTAGGAGAGCAGAAAGATTCCCTCATTGCCATATAACCCTCCAGCCCTTTCCATCCCAAATAGTATTCTCTCGTACATCACCCCTCGCACTTTTTCAAACTCCCCTGTTGTTTCCCTTTGAGATCCTCAATCGACTTCCCTTCAAATATTGTTACGTCAAAGGCTCCCTCACACCGACCTGGGAGTACGATATCAAAATGCCACGAATAATACTGCCCCCGACTCCGCAGCCATCTACGGATATAGCTGCAAAATCTGCCCCGCCGCTTTCTGGGCTCGAGCTGTCCTTTGCGTTGCCTCCGCCTGCCCTAGAGGCCATAGTTCCCTCCAATCTAAAGGTGGCTTCAACTTGCTATTTCGATTCGTCTGCTCCGACATCCTCATTGTCTTCGTCTACTTCGAGTAGTTATCAGCCATTATCGCCAACGTCGCCCGGAATAGCAGAGAGAGGCAATACTCCTGCCGATGCCCCAAAGAAACGCCGTCGTTCCTCAGTCCCTGAGAAGCCAAAATCACAACCGCGAGCGCAGAAACGGAAGACTGAAAAAATTACCCTGCCCCCGCCTCCATCTAGGCGCCCAAAAATTATTCAGATGCAGCCACAGCAGTCCCCTTCATCTAGCGCAAGCAGTGCCGACGGTCCGAGCCAGTCCACTCCCCCAGAGCCGAACAAGTCAAGGAAGGCGGCAGCCAAGGCAGATAAGCCAGGTGATGATGAAAAGCCGACTACGGCTGTCGGAAGGAAAATTGCGAGGAAGACGGCACATAGCTTGATTGAACGGAGAAGAAGGTTTAAAATGAATGAGGAATTTGGAGTGTTAAAGGGAATGATACCTGCATGCAAAGGCGTGGAAATGCATAAACTTGCAATTCTTCAGGTAATTTTCACCAAAATTCCTACTACAAATACGAAATGTACCAAACTCATCATATTCTTAGGCGAGTATCGAATATTTGAGATATCTCGAAAAATGTGTCGAAGATCTCAAAGCATCCAATGCTGCCTCCTCGTCTAGTGATGGCGAGGCGCATGCTCTAATGCTCCCTCCTCCGCCACGAAATCACGAAGAGAGAGATTCTGAGGACGATTCTGAGGAGGAAGAAGAAGTTGAAGAAGAAGTGAAACAAAATGAAACAGTCCAGTCAATTGCTCCCTGCAGCCTCACACCTTCTATGCTCGTCTCTCCCTGTCTTTATCCCCCTCGCGGGCCTGCATCACGCCAGGTCTCCCAATCACCGATGGTGCATCCGCAACGTCACCAACACGACTCAGTAGATACCGAGGCGACACACGCGCTCTTGCTGCTGGCTGATGGAAGGATGGGCAGCAACGACGAACCCAGAGGCAGCCCTGACCGCGCCAGCAGTAGTAGCAGTAGCGGCAGCAGTCGGGGAATGAGCGTTAAAGACTTGCTGAGTCCTTGAACCTGGAGGGGCGAGGGAAATGGTCGGAGTTTTGGTTTTTTTTTTTTGGTTTTTTTAATTCCCCATATGGTTTGCTGCATTGTTTGGGTGTACTCTTCTCATTCTGTGGTAATACGACATTTTTATTAGCTGATTGTTATTTTCCCCCCTTCCAAAATGAGCAATAGGGACATATCCGAGCAGGTTGGCTGTTGGCTCCTGTGATTAGACGGGGCTGGCCCCTAGCCCTTCAGTTTGGTGCTCACATGTCATTTATCATGCAAGAATTTAGATAGACACAACTTCTATTATAGAGGCATCATGGCATTTCAATTGCAATCAAGTGTTTCTCCCAAAGCTAGCCTTTGGAAAGACCCCCCTGATCATCGCCAACTTGCTACAGTTCTACGTATTCGTAAAGAGGACGCAAGCTGAACCTTGAGCCCGGAATTCGTGCGATTAGGGTCACGAATGATCACTCGTCAAAGACTGGCAGCGAGGCCACAACCCATCTTCAGCCTTGTTCTTCACAGCAAGACCCTGTGGCCCAAGTCAGATATTCGTCACCAGAGCCCCCCACCCTCCTATCATACCTCCTATCATACCTCCTAACAGAACTCCATCCATGATGAAGCACTTTCCCTCATAAGGCTGCGCGCGAAAAAAGAGTAACAACGGTAACGGTAGCAACCCAAACATTCGCCTGGTGCTCCATCTAATTATCGTACTCGTGCTCGAGCACACTAAGTTACGAGCCAGCATAATCCCACCAGATCGGCTTTTACTACGATATATCGGGCGGTAACTGAACACATGAATAGGGGAACGTCCCCTCCCATCTGTTTTCAAAAAATAAAAAAAACATCACCCCGACCTTATCCTTCTTCGATCAACGGAACGTTTCCTTTGTTTCTTCTTCCCCATCCCGCCCGTAGGAACACGTTGCCTATTGGAATTTGGGTGGTTGTAGATGGAAGGGAAAGGGAATCCCTGGTATAGTACCGTACTTGTATAGACCCTTCTCGACCGTGGTCCGCAGCCTTTCTCCATACATGCGTACAGCGCCATCCCTCTAAACCCACCGCTGTCGTCGCGGTTCTGGCAGCTTGGGTGTGCGAAATGAAGTGCAGTCAGTTCGTCCGCTTGCTGCGCTGTACAGTACAATACAGTACAGTACAGCGCAGTGCAGTGGGCTGCATACATACCCGTGCCAAACCATACCATAGCATACCCTCCTGCCTCCAGGACCATCTCGCGACCTACACACATACAGTAACACCCACATACATACATACGTATCGATCAGGCTGTAATTTTGGCAATCATACATACGGTCACCATACCGCACAATTAGCATTAATCATGGCCCTTCCTTTTTCTTTTTTTCTTCTTTTTTTTCTTTTTTTATTACCGTTACCGCACCTGCCTCGAACTCGCGATAGATACTACTACTATCGGGGGCGGGCAGGCATACCACACATACAAGCGCACGAGTGAGGAGGACGGTAGGTAGGCGAGACACGCACGCAAGAGTATTGCCGCCTGTCGGTCCGACCGACATCGCACACTCAGGTCCAGTCGAGTCGAGTCGAGCTAGGCCGAAATCGTCGTCGACATCTCAAACTACTCACACTCGCTGGCTTGCTGACTAGGAACGTGCACCATCAGAACCGGAATCGGGATTGGATCGGACTGGACTAGAAAGTTGTTATGCTGAACGGCGGAAGACTCAGAGTGCCCGCGGGGCCTGGGCCGTCGGGTGCTGGGGGTAGCGGTGGTAGAAGCGGAGGGAGGAGAGCCCCGATTTGGGATCCGCTGCCCCAAATGCTTAGTTCTGATGGGCCGGAGGTTGAGCTTTTGAGTATTAGGATCGGGTACGGGGAGCCGTGGGGGGGAGGGAGGTTGAAGTTGAGGTATCATACTGAGTGAGTTGTTGGTTCCTTTCTTTGTCTTTTGGCTAGGGAGCGAGGGGGGGGGGAGGGTTTAAGGTGTAAGAGTCTGAGTTTTTTTTTCTTCCCCCTCTGCTTGCCACAGATGGAAAGTGGGTGTCTCGGATCAGGCTATGGGATGAGCCGTTTTATGTTTTATGTTTCGTCTTTTATGTTTTATTTTTACTTTTTCCTTTGCTCCCCATTCCCCTAGTCTCCGTGAGGTCTGGTTGGTAGAGGTGGTGGTTGGCGGAGCCTTGGATGACTCAAGTATTCATTTCTCATTTGTAGGGCGGAATGTGTTTCTTTCGAAGGTCCCATGAAATTAGGCATGCTAGTGCCGCTGGAAGAACTCCTGCTAAAGGATAACCAAGACGGAAGCATATCAGTTTTCTTTCGAACGCAGTTTAGGCGGAAGGTGTGTGCGTCCTTTGTCACTATTGGGCCGTTCATGTTAAGTAGTCTACAATCAGGAGAGGAAAAAAGATCTAACTTGATATTCTGTGTGCCTTTAGTATTACACTTGGGACGAAGGCCCGCGACATCCAGAGCATATTCATGCCTTTAAACAGGAACTTAACCAGGAATTGCATATGTGGTGCCTGGTAGCGGGATACGATGCAGTCGCTCGGGCGGCGCACTTTGTTAGAAAGGTAGAACACCTTACCCTAACCCTCATCCTCCACCACCCCCGCCTCCCCCCTCATAGAGAGGATCCAACTTAATCATTTTCGGCAAACAGATAAAACAAGGTCGCCAAGGAATCTCCGCCCTCCCCCAACGTGCCTCGGACTTCCCCGCATACGAATCCACACACCGCCCCCGAGCCCCTGCCTCCTCTCACCACCCCCCATCCATACCTGAACAACCAACGGTGCACTTCGAAGAACCTCTAGAGCCGGACATGTCCCCGCCAAGATACCGCAATCCGGGTCCGTACTTCCCGGACAGAGACCCGGACGCACAGCCCCCCCTTCCCCGCCGCAGTTCACACCCGCGGTTCCCACGTGCTCCCCCGCCTGCACCAAATCCACCACCGTTGGGATCACATAGGCCTGGTCCATTGCGGGGAGGGGGGGAAGATAGGGGCTATGACTACGACTCTGATATCCCCGCTCCTGCACCTCCACCGGCCCCCGCACCCCCACCTGCAGCCCCACTGTCACAGCAGGTTCCGCAGCGGTATGCCTCTCCGGTGCCAACAATGACAAGACAAATATTTGCAATGGTCTACAGACGCTCACCAGCGGACGCGGGAGTCGAAATTCGACCGGCGAGTATTAGCTCTAGCTTTGAGGGATTGCAGAGACAAGCGCGGTCGCACTGGAACCTGTTGGAGCTGAGGCTTTTCGGGAGAGTGGATGGCTTGAAGATGAACCTTAATTCCCAGAGCGATTTGGAGGCGTATGTGAAGTTATGTGAGGGCACAATTAGACTGATTGTCGAAGTTGAATAGTGGGGTGATTAATAGAGCTCGGAGATGAAGGGCTGAGGCGGCAATGCAATTGTTTAACAGTAATTGTTGGACCGTGCTGGAGTGACTACATATAGCGGTAGTGTGCACGATAGGAGCAAGAGTAATTAATGTGTTGTCATGAGATATCACTCGGTGGACAATGAACATTTGACCTTTGTCGAGCGAGCAAGGACAATTCCGAGCTCACGATGTAACTTGGGACGATTTCATTTTATCTCCTCGCCTCTTCTCCCTTTCAAGATCTTCCATGATAACGGGGCAACCTCCCCACTTTCCCACCACCACCACAGCAGCACAACACAATCAACCCCCCCACCAACAGACAGACAAAACCTCCCCAGAGAACAAAATGCGCCCCCAAAAAAAACCCCTACCCGGCACCCCCCGAAATCCGGGATGCCTTCGCCCTCCTCTCGCAACAGAGCACCTTCAAGACCTTCGATGAGCACGTCTCGGAAACGGTAGACTGGACAGCAATGGGCATCGACCACCCTCTAGCAGGACACTGACATACGCGCGAGGAATTCCTGCGCAGCGCTTGCGAGAAACCGCGCCCCATACCCGACGAGGGCGGGCTCGTGCTTGACATCGTCGACGTACACGGGGGCGGAGTCGATGAGTGGGCAGTTGTGGAGTTGAAGGGGAGGGGACTATGTCGGAATGGTGAGTTGATTGATCGACCGACCGAACATATGTGCCGTAGGAGGAAGGAGGAAAGGGTGGGAGTGGGGGCTAACTGCAGGAGATGGATGCCATACAGGGATGGATTTTCCGAATACCTATGCCCGGATTGTTAAGTTTGGGGAGGATAGGAGGATTGTCAAAGTTACAGCGTATTTAGATACCGGGTTGGCTGCGAGGGTTTTTGCGGCGAATTCCTAGGTGCCTCTTCAAAGTTTGGATTCTGACCCGTTTATGTCTGTAGTGTCGTTGCGTTTTTTGACTTTTTCTTTTTCTTTTCCTTTCCCTCTCCCTCTATAGCGTGATAATACCGTATACCATACCTAATTCACTGCGCCTTTCTTCCGTGCTTACTTTGGATGGGGAGCTCACAGTCACCGTCCTAGACGCTTAATCTCTCATCCAGATATTTACTAAGTTAAAGTGTGTTATGCGAATATATTGATACGCATATATATCCATACCCTTCCAGAGGGGTTCATTCGTTTGTTTTCTCGCAATATGGGGCATACTGTACCAGTGCCGTACCGTAGACACGGACCGCACCACCACATAAACCGCCATACCCAAAGTCCAATTCTTCCCTAAACTACTACCACCGCATTCACGGATGTCGTTGCGCCTAACGCAGCACAGAGACACCGCCTACTCGAGCACACTGAAAGCCCCAAAAGATAGCCTCCAATCCAACTGGGCCTGGACTTACTACCACCTCGATGCTCTAACCACTCCAGTATCCCCTCCCGATGGATGCCTCGTCTACACAAAGCCTAGGAACCGGTGTGCAAGCGAAGAAATTTATAAATACTTCCCCCCACTACCGTTTCGAGCTCCCTCCTGCGTCTCGCGTTAGGTGTAATATCCTGAAGCTAAAAGAAAGAGAAGAAGAAAAATCGTAGGAGGTGTATTTCGCCTTATGCTGTATTGTGATAGCCCGGGGGGGGGGGGCCTTTGGTTGTGGGCCGAATTGGGTTGACGTAAGCTAATCCCCCCTCTGGGAGTGTGCGGGGTTGTCTGATAGGTCGTTCTACTAAAGCAATAGTACGGTTATCACAATCAAGGATCGAAATAGGGTTGGTGTCCCCTATCCGGTGTTGAAATATGAGTGACCATTCGTGAACATGTGGAATGATGAAACTGGACTACTACCTACTAATAGTTGGTTCTGGTTGGGGAGACCGGGTTATATGGGAAACTCCGTAATTAGGAAGATAGCAAAGGATAATTTTCCGGTCCGGCTTCCAAAGTATAGAGTTGGGTATGATAGCAATGCAGGGCCCGCAGCCTGAAGTGTATTTTTTTTCTTTCTCTAAAAGCTTCCAGAGATGCACCGGGATCCATCCCATAGTAGCTTCACACAATCGGTAAGTACAAGCTATCTTCCGTTATGAGCTCTATGGAGTAAGTTATAGTGCTACCATAATCCCGATAACCAAATATGCCCCCACCCTCTCCAAACCCCCAAAACCATCATTGACACCCCCCTTCCCACCCATCGCGAGTATCGCCTCCGCCCCTATCACTCATCGCCACCTCCCCGACAAGCGAGCCACTCGCACAACTCACCAATCAGCTCAAAAATTCACTTAACAGGCTTATCAAACTTATCGTGCAAGATAAACGAGAAAACTGCACTGCAACCTGTAGTCCACAGGCCTGCCTGTCGGGGTCAGTCGGGCGATCCCTGTTCTCTAAATTTCGCGACGGCATCCATAACGCCGCTAGCTATGGGGTTGTCTTCTTGGACTCTTGCCACCTCTTTGCCTTTTGAGGAGGAAGAGGAGGCGAGACGGCGCTCTTCTTCCTCCATAGCGGCGAATTGGGCCACCGCTGCGGCGATGAAGGCCTCTTCGTCTTCCTCCTCTATTCCGTATTGCACTGGTGCTGGCCTCTTCACGGAGGGGGAGGATGAAGAACCTGCGATGCCGAGCTTGGCAGCCACAGAGCTTCGTCCCATATCCCCCCTGGCTCCCATGGCGGTAGCAGCAGTAGAAATCTTGGACTTTTTTCCCACCCGAAAACTCTCCCCAACAGCGCGTTCCCACCTAGAAACCTTCCTCTCACCCCACCCAGCAATCAAGCCCATCTCTTCCCCCTTGGCATTTATTGCCCCCCTAAGACTTCCAAAGTTCGCCACGAGACTAACCGCATCCACGCGGTTCACACTACGGACTTTGGTAACGCATTCCACCATTCTCGCACCGAATTCCTCCTCTTTTCGCCCCATGATTGTGGTCGGGGCGACTTTTTCCAGGCTCTTGTACGCTTCTAAGTACCGGCCTGCCTCCTGTGCCGACCAGCATAGTACCACGGTGAGGTTATTTATCAGGCTGGTCTTTGTCAATTCTCTCAAGGGGTCCGTGGTCGAGACGGTGTCGATGTCTACTAGCACCAGTAGGATGCGAAGAGGTGTCTGCGGGAGTTTTGGGATTCGAGTGTAGATGTATTCCGGATGTAGGCGGTGGTACTTCAAACTTAAAAAGAGGGCTGGCGTGGCACCAAGGAGGTAGTCACTTGGTATGGAGGCGTATTCCCAGGGGATGTTCTTGATGTGAGTGAGGAGTGGATTGCCTTTCTGTTTGTGTTGTCAAAGAATTAGTTGGTTTGTGTAACGTGGGTTTTTTCTTTTTTTCCTTCTTCTTCTCTTTTTCGGTTTGTTGGAACAGATTGGGGGGAATCATGGTCAGTTGGATGCGGCTAACATACCTGCCGGGTCGACACGAGAATTGACGAGCTTCCCCTAGGAAGTTTCTGCGGGATTGGCTGCTGGATAAGGGTTGAGGCGGCAGCGCCAGCACCAGCTACGGCAGTGGAAGGAGCAGGAGGAAGGCTGAGCGCCACGGAAGAAGTGGAGGTAGAATTGTTTAAAGCCTTCTCAGCGGCATCCAGGGCTGCCGCCATGGTTTCGTCGTCGAGCAAATCGTCGTCCATATTTGTTTCTTTTCTCCCCCCCCTTCCCCCTCTATCGGCTGATTTAGAGAGGAGGCGTCGGATTACGCTACGATATGATAGCTGTCTGTGTGAGTTGTTCAAACACCAGGTCTCTCGATTCTTGCTTTCTTTGTGTTGTGAGAATTCGTTGAAACGGGAGCCTGGTTGGGAAATGGTGTGTGGTCTTGTGTGCAAGGCGCAGGTTTTTCTTCTCTTCTCTTCCTCTCTTGTTTCTGCTTTCGAACCGTGGGTGACTCAACTTGACTTACTGTATCGCATAGTACCGAGTGGAGCATGCTACCGGTACTGCACTTACATCATAACTCTTTTTTTTTTTTTTTTTTTTTCCCTCCTTTTCCTTTTTTTCCTTCCTTCCTTCTCCTCCATCGGCCCTACCCGGATGAATAGATGGAACGAGTGAGTGAATGGGTGAATGGGTGAGTGAAGGATACGCTGCTTTATACGTTTGGTTTTGCTTGCACACGGGTTTTGGTATGATAACGTGCATCTTCCCTCTTTTTTCTCACCCTGCCATACCATCATGCCCGCCGCCGGGATGGGTTTGAACCGTAGGGCAAGATCTCGGACGTGTCACCTTGTGAACGCACGCTTTGTTGGTAAAGGAAGGCGTATCCATGCTCAGATTGGGGAATCTCTCTCTCTCTCTCTTTTTTTGTTTCCCTTCCTTCCTTCCTTCTTTTGCTCAATGGGTCGGCGGGGTTGTGTTATACCGTCAATGATTTTACATATGGATAAAGGTGGGGAAGTAGTGGTGGATGAACATGAGGAAGAGGGGGGGGTTATGATAAGCACGGTAAGCGTAACTGGAGCGTGGAAGCTTAGGGGCAGCAGTAGCAGAAGATAGGTTGGCCATTCAGGCGTTGTGGAGCTGCATTGCACCATTAGTCTAGTCTTTGACCTCAAATGGAAGAAGTGCAAGAGGAGGGAAGAAATATTGCCGTAGATGGGCAAGGCACAAACAAGACCGGGGTGGGGCTGAGAGAAATGGTGTGCGGGAGTTATCAATGTCAGCCATCTCCGCCCGCTGACATACTGGCACTGTACAAGTACGAGCACTGACGGAGGCGGCGGGGAGTTTCGTCCAAGTGTTAGAGGAATTAATAGCAGTAATAACCACGGACAACAGAATGCTCAATGGGTTACTCCGTAACCGCCGCCATCACCCTGTTCTCACAATGGCCCTTTGCCACATCGAAGGGCACGCACGCACACGTCCAGGTATAAGGATGAGGTCAAGGGGGTGAATGTGTATAATTATGTATATATATATATATACACATATATTATCATATATATTCTACCGGTATTCCTTCTGACAGAGATACTGTGCTGGCTGGTATTTCGGCGTGGATTGCCACTTCTGCTGTTGTTTCTCCTGTTCTTCCCGTTGCCGCCGCTTCCACTACGGTACTCGAGTACTGTCGTGCCGGTATGTGCAATGTGAAGTGAAGTGAAGTGAAGCGAATCCGCAGACCAGATTAGCCCACAATTTTCTGCCCGACCTGGCTGCTCGGCCGTGCTGGGGAGTACCATACCGGTACTGCCTGCTCCATGCTCATCCACCCCTCGCTCCCACGCAAGCAAGGAATACCCTCTTCTGCGCATCCGAGAGAGCGAAAGGGAACTGGTGCTGGGCTTGACTTACCCTTCCTTCTTCCTTCGCTTGTGCTTTGCCTCCACGGCTCTATCCATCACCCCCATCCATTCACTCACACTCACACTCGCACTCACACACACTCACCCTCGCCCTCACCCTCACCCTCACCCTCACACACCTTCACCACTCCTTCACACGCTCACACACTCATACACCCGCACACCGCACACTCTTTTCTTCGTGTGTAAGCGACCACTCTACCTACCCGCAACCCTTTTAACGACCTACTTTACCACCCTTCATCATCATCACCATCCTCCATATTCACCCCTCTCCCCCCTACTTTAACAACAGCTACCCTTCATCCTACTCTTAATCGCTTCCTACTCATCCCTTGTAGGAAAAATCCCGTCTCATTCCTGCTGCTCACCGTCACACGCGACTCCCTTCCGCCGTCTGCTTCAACTTTTCCACTCGTTTCACCAACACACATCCCAGCTCACCCTCCATCCAAGCTTTTATCCATTCCTCTTCGCTGGTCCGTTCACCTGGGCGCGATAAACAACGGATACAGCTGCCTCTTCTAGGCTTTCCTTCCTTCCTTCCTTTCTTTCTTTCTCTTCTTTTACTTTCTTTCACGTCTACATTGGAAATTACCATTTTGGTTTCGTCGATTAGGGGAGATATTACGGCTATTTGGATCGGTTACGGGAAGGATTGGTAGTAGGAACTGGGTGGAGTTGATTGCAAAGGGATTGGGGGGGAATAGATTTCAAGGAGGTGTTACCGATATAAAGGGATCGGAATTAGTTCCAGGGAGAGATAGAAGGGGAAAGGGGGAGAGAGAGAGAGAGACGGGAGGATACTTTTTCTGTGGGGAGCTGAGAGGGGAAAAAGTTTTTTTCTTTCCTTCTCGCTGCGGAAAAGTGGGGACCATTTTTCGCTTCCGTTGTGAGGAGCCTCAGGCAAGAAGTTTAAAATTTCGGACGGTCGACTTACTCACTCACCCACTCACTCACTCACATACGCCATCGTTTCTGCGCTTGCAAAGGGGAAGGGATATATCAAGTAGAAATAGAAAGGGAAAAAGGAGGATAAATCACCAATATTGTGAGTTTATTCGCTTTTTTCCTTTTAACAATCTTTTTTGTTCATCTATTCGTTGTTTATTTGTTAGTTTTTTTTCTTTTTTTCTTTTTTCCCCCTTCTCTGCTTGGGTTACCTGGGGTTTCGGAGCGGTGGGCGAGAACTCAAAGGGTGAGAGGAAGAAGAGGAAGAAGGGAAAAGGGCTCAACATCATCGCCCATCGAGCAAAACATCGCCTGGCAACGATCCACGATCGACAAACCCACCACTTCTCCCTTCCTCTCCCCACCGCTCCTGTTCTTGTTCTCCCCTTTCCATCTTGGGCATAACCCACCACGCATATACCCATCCACCCACCCACCCATTACTATTCAACTAACCATGCTTAAAGGTCTGGTTCAATAGAAATCTCCGATCATTCACCTCCGCCACTCAACCACCTATCACAGCAATAAAGACTTTTCCACGACAACCACCCCTGACATTCTCCTTTGGTTTAGTTCTTTGCCCAAATTTCCAGATCTGAAACATCTTCGTTGTTCTCGACGTTGAAAGTCTTGACTTTCACCGTCCCCCTCACCCGCCAAAATCAGTTCAACACCTTCTCACACTCCTCCCCCAACGCCATCGTCGCGTATGACAACCCTCTACTCTCATCAACACCACCACCCACCCACGCCAGCTCTGGATCAACCCACTCCTCAATCTCCCCCT
>Ga0307509_10002852_pt1 | contig 27378 bp, 12 predicted proteins | sample 10_EM_MG_FD_202245 | JGI IMG/M metagenome (GOLD analysis project Ga0307509, IMG submission 202245) | Populus trichocarpa ectomycorrhiza microbial communities from riparian zone in the Pacific Northwest, United States - 10_EM | ecosystem: Host-associated > Plants > Roots > Unclassified | place... | reverse complement strand
AAAGGTATCTTATATTATTAGATATGTTATTATAAAACATGCTTTAGTTAAGGAGTTATTGATACTTCAAGTGCAAAATGACGATATAAAACCTTGATAAAAATGCACTTTTAAGTACTAATCACAAGGTTATTGCAAACCACAAGTCATCCAATTGTTTGGAGGGTAATCCACATGAACTACCAGTGAGAAGTTTTCTAAATTCCTATTTAGAAGAGAGAGATTGCTATGCCTAGAGTGCTAACTCTTTGTTCTGTGACTTACGTAATTTTTTTGTATATCAGACAATCATTCTAAAATAAAATGCATAACTTACTATTTATAGAGAAATCTAAAAACCCTATAAATTGACAAAATATCAATTTGTCCATTGAATAGTATCCATATATTAATTCAAGATAATTTTAGAAATTAATCCAATCAAGTCCTTACTTGATTCTTCCATGTCTAGAAATAATTATATTCTTGTCCTTAATTTCTAAAATAGATTTTAATTAAGTCATACTTAATTAAATCATCGTAGTTTAATTCCTGACTAATGGTGCTTCATGTATGTGACCCATTAGATTCCTAATATGTTGATCCAAATATAAATTATAATTATAATTAAATAAATTAAGCAATTTAATTTATTATCAATTCAACAATTAATTAATTTATATATGAAGATCAAATGCATCGTCTAGCAACGTGTCATGATTCTCTAAATATTAGAAAAGTCATTAGTGGTTCGACTTAACCTTTCAGTGATTGGTTTCTCAATGTAATTAATATCCTTTTATCAATAATATTCTGATTTACATTAAAGCATGAAATATGTTTGCCATGTTAAATCATGTTTGTTCTCTACATAATAGTCATTGATCGTTTGAATAAGATTTAAAACTCTTTTCAAATCGTATTCCACCTTGATCAAGGATTTATCAGTCAATACTATTTAAGAACAGATGAAATATTTTTCCTAATTCATCAGGGTGATGAATATTTTTTTTATCATTCAAGTACCCTCATATAGTTCATGTTATACTTAATGTTTGCCTCTTTGTTACCTCGATTAAGATAACATGTAACAGAATCAAAACATAACATTCTCTATATAAGATAATTTAGTGATTTCAAGTCTAAGGATTACTTACACAACCGTCACGTGTGTCTTTCCATAAATATAGATGATTTCTCCATATGAAATTCTTATGCAGGCCAGTTCATGATACATGTTTTATGACAAACACCTACATGTTAGTTCTAGGTTATACCCCAACTTATGAGAACAGCTGCTTCCTTTCATAAGGAAAAGAACATTAAAAAAAGAACATAATATGTATCAGTTTCTACGGCTCTAATAAATGTCTAATATTTCAAAGAGTATCGATCAAGAACATTTTAGAAAGAATGTTTTGATGCAATAGGAATCTCATAATTACAACAACTTAAAAGAACATAATATATATCAGTCTCTACGGCTCTAATAAATATGTAGTATTTCAAAGAGTATCGACTAAGAACACTTTAGAAAAAATATTTTGATGAAATAAGAATCCTATAATTACAACAACTTTATAATTTTATTTGCAAAACATTTTTGTCTTATGAACTTTATCTTTACTTTAAATTCAAAAATCAAATATTAGATTCATTAATCTAATATTATATAAATATTAAAGATAAATTAAACTTTTATAATAATAAATATGTATTTATACGAATATAATAATATCACATAATAATATTACGTATAACCAACTGATTAACTATAGAATATATTAAACTAACAGACTAAAATTCACAACTATCAAACTTCTTTCGTTGAATAAAACTTTTGACACAAATTTTAGTCATTTTAGTTGCCGTTATAACCAACAACTTTTTTTATAAATTTCTCTCTCTTCTCTCTAACTCAAATTAAAAAATAAATCTAATTTTTTTTTTAAAACTAAAATGAAAATTGTTGAGAAGTAGGGATTAGCCAAATATTTTCTCCATGTTTTACAATTCAATCCTATTTCTTTTATTTTTTTAATTTTGCCATAATTCAACACTAATTTCATCTAGAAAAACTCAATTAAAAGGATATAAAAGGCTTAATAATGGAAAAAAAAAGAGAGTCAGGAGTGGAGCTCCGTCGCAAAACCTAGTTGTTTTAGATGTATTAGGTAATCGGATTAGATCACCTCAAAATATCATGACATGGCACTAAGGGTAGCACTATTATTCTTAGCATTTTCTTGTCCCACGATCATAGATCCTAAAATGGGGATTTTGGTTTACAGAGAAAATAGAATACACCCTCAAAAGAGCAGGCAGTCAAAGTTTTAGGAAACTAGGATACCTAAACTAGGTGCACAGATTTTGCAGAAATTATACCTATCCTGCTAAAAATACTCTAAACAATAGGGCATGGCTCGTATAATGCACACTTGATTGGTCACCCCAATCGAAGAATTTTTGGCACAACAAGCAACTGAATGAATCCAGAAGAGCTCCCAACCTGGCCAAAAAAATAAATTGTTTTTGCTTCTTTTGAGCTGGTCCAGAAGAGCTCCCATGGATCTACTGCTTTTGCTTCTTCTGAGCTGGTCCAGAAGAGCTCCCAACCTGGCCAAAAAATAATTGTTTAACATAACAAGTTCAGCTTTTATCAACAACAGGAAAGAATCACACCCCTTGGAAAAATCTAAGCACCCAAGAGTAGCATTTTAAGCATCACCTCCTGTGCAACTACAACACGGATTTCCCTCAGCAATATCAAGCATGTGTGCAACCACAGAAATATAAATTCAAGAAAGCACAGAGAATACTTGTATAGCACCAGATCAGCTAAGCATCCAGGATTTTAAATTGACGACCTACTACACCAAATGATGAGGATCTTTGTTTATTTTGGAGCAGCTTGGACAGAAAAGTGAAATCTGACAATACTACCATCATTCGCCTCATTTGTTCTCTTCCAATTTATTTATTTAGTAACCTTAAGCTGCCCTTTGTTGTGAAATTTTTTATTGGTATTAAGATTAAAAAAATAAAATAGAGACCAGTGCAGTCAGTAGTGGAACTATACGACAAGCTTTTTTTCCCTGGAATTTCACTACTAAGAAAGTGCAGAGATATTAAATTAAGGATCCTACAGTTTCCAAATTCACCCTTTTTGCCCATAAAAAAAGAGAATGAAATGGTAGATATTTGAAGTAATATACCTCTTATATCTATTCATTTATATGAAATAATCCAACTAGCACCAATTTCTATCATCAACTACCACGCACCTAGTTTAGACTTTACACAATTCTGTGCAAATAATTTTGAGTTTCTTCATAAACAGTTAAATGATGAAAAGAGAAGAGAAACACCCATTGAAAATGCCCAGAGCGTGAAAAGCATTGGTCTTTTTTCTTCTTTTTTTTGACAAGGAAGATAGCAGGCATTCTTTTTCATAATTTTCTCTTCTTGTTTATTAAATGACCTGACATATTTCAAAATTTTGATAAATGAGTCCTATTTTAAAGAACCCTAGAAAGATCATCAATTTTTTTAAAATTTTACTCGCAAACATATCAAGATTGAGAATTGTGCATACCCTGCTAGAAAGCTGCTCATTGATGTAGGTCATTGATCTTAACATAGCTTCAAGCGTGTCTCTGCTAAGCTGAAATTTCACTTCCGTTTCTCCTGAAGAAGACTTGCTGTAATCTTGAAGCTATGAATCAAGACAGGAAAATATATATAAGATACACAAAAGAGCACCATAAGAAGTTCTAATAACTGAATAGAAAGAGAGTTAAGCATTCTGAAAAAGGAAGCACTTCTTGTGAATTGTTCATTAAATATGAGGAATTCAAACTTGATAGATACTTGAGGAAAGGTCTAAACTCAAAGTATTATCAAATATGAGGAATTCACACTTGATAAGTACTCGGAGGAAGGTCTAAAATTCTAATTAGATATGTTTTCAAAGTAGATCTAAAACAGCAATGATTCTTGGCCTCTATACACCACTTTCCATCACTTAAGGAATTGTATCCTGAATAACTCACTATATGGAATGCTTTACAAATACACAACAGTACAGAGATCCTATTGCTCTGAATCAGCCAACGTCTATCAATAAGAATACCCATGAGCCGATACAGCTTGGAATCTATAGTACACTGCCACTCTGTTCAACCCTTGTTGTTTCCTGATGAAGCTACTTTTTAAATTTGAAACCACTATTGACCTCATCCCCATACGGACTGCCATTATGAAAGTGTGAAACATATAGGACTGTGCTCATATCAACCCAGGGGGACAAATGACCCAATAAAACAGCTAATAAGTCCAGGCTGGTTAATCTCTCTTTTGGTGACATAATATGCCTAAGGTACCCAATAGCTGACACAATCAATCACAAAGAAAATGAGGCCTTTAATGGCAAAATAGTGTGGATCAAAAAGAGCAGGAGAACCAGTCAGAAATATAAAGCTAGCAATTCCAACAAGAATAATATCTCTGTGTAATTTCAAAGTCTACAATTCCAATAGTACATTAAATGGCCATTCAAAAAGTCAGTACAAGTTCTCTTTACTTGTGGAGAAACATGTAGCTCTTTGGAAGTTTGCTCAGCTTACTGAGACAAGAAAACACAATACCAGCATTCACATACCTTGAGAGTTATGATGGCAACTCTATTAGCTGATGAAGGGTTGCGATTCTCTGCGGTCCATGTCATTGATTTGAGGCGAGGTACATTAGCCTATATAATAGTAAAATCCAGTCACATATATAAATTACCAAAGGATTCAAATTTCTGATGTGCATTATCATGAGCAATCTTGTTCACTTTATTGAAGGCCTGGAATTTGAATGTATACACGAAAGCAATTACACCTTAATAGATATTATTAGCAGAAAAAGATATGTAAGTACATAAATAAAATTTCTACAATAGTCTTTTGCTAATCAGAGATGCTCTTTCAAACCCAAATTGCTGTGTATGGTAATGGGAGAGAGATGTAAGGACATGGTGGTATAGTTGCCCCCAAAGAAAAAGAAGCTTGTTAGAGCTTCTCATGGAGGGTCAAACAACATATTTCAAGACTTCCTTTGAGTTGTAATTGAAAGGCAGGACTCCAACTAAAGTTGCTTTCTCAGGGGGCGATGGCAAAGCTCAATAGGAATAGGAACAGGATCATGTCAAAAGAGATTAAAAAAATAGGAACTGGACTAGCATGGTGTTGTAAGCATAAGTGCAGTCAATGGATAGCAGAGGATTGTTTCTCACTTCATTCCAAGGAAGCAAGAGAAAAGTGGGTCTTAGTTATTTTTGAATCAAGTAGGACAACAGCAATTTCAGGGATTCGCATGCTAAAAGGCTGGAAAGATAGAATTTTGGAATGGCTGAGATGGTGCAATCTGAAGGATGTTTCAGTATGAATGACGCACTAGTATTAAATGTGGCTTTTGTGGTCTGAGATGAACAGAAAGAGATTTGAAGTGAAGGAGATTGAGATGCATGGTCTTCAGAGCCAGTTTAAATCTCATGTGGATTAACTTCTTGACTGCTGTTCCCTCTATGACCTTGTTACAGGATCTTTCAGCTTCCTAGGAATCAACGATTAGGATTTAGGATTATACGTGCTGAATTTATAAAATCTCCTCCTCTTCTTTCTCTTTTAAGTTTCTCCCCATAGAAATCCAGTGCAAGTGGGTAGAGTCACTCTTTTCCCCTTCTACTTAATTGTTTCTCTAGAAAGAATTGCCAATGCGATTTTTGCTGGACATACAGCTTCTTTTACCGAGTTAGAGAACAATTCAGCATCACAAAAATAGTTTCACTAGAACAAGTAAACAGAAGTAGTCAACCTATTCTCTTTGTTAATTTGAGATATCCTCAAAGCAAATTTGAGCAACCGAGAATTAGTTCAAGGCTTCCTTTCTTTTCCTTTTTTTTTTTTCAAGTGGGGCACTGAGAGCCAGAAAGTAAAACATCACCAACTTGAGCAGATACCTCCTTAGTGACAAATGATATTAGAGGGTAAAACCAGAGTTCTCATTCAAGGATAACAAACAGTTTAAAATATCTAAAATAAATGTAGCAGCTAACTACTTGTTCATGGCATAGTACATTGAAGAAAAACACAGTAACTAACTACATGTTTACTTCCCTTACCATGTTGTCAAGAGCAGTAACATGATGTTGGGCAAAAACTGAGGCAGCAGTTTCAGCAATCATTGACGTAGGCTCCTCAAAACCATTATGATTAAAACGTCCATTAGTATCATCTTGACGAGGCCAAAGCTGCGTCGGGACCTCAGCCGTAAACGACGGCGGACCACTAATCCCAAAAACACTAGTCCTCGGCAACGAATGCTGGATAGGAAAAAACATATGTTAACCAAAATGACAAATACAAAAAAAATTAAGAGGTAAGATAAAACCTGTTCGGTTGTAGCTAAATCATCCTGCTTCCATTGAATTTGATACTTGAGGAGCAAAGTGATAAGAGTGGTTTGCAAATCAAGGGATAAATCAGGTGGAAACAGCTTCAGCAGCTCATCACTGCTCATATTCTCATGTACACATTTTCTGATAATCGAACGAAGGCATGCCAAAACCTACAACTACAACAACCTTTTCAGTTAACTAATTAACTAGGTATTATTAAAAAAAAAATTAAGAAAAAAAAGAGGAGGAGAAGGAAGAAGAAGAAGTGATTACGGGATCGAGTTGAGGAAGGGAAGGGAGATCGAGGAGAGATTGAAAGCGGGATTTAAGGGGAGAAGGGAGACCGGTTCTTCTGGTTTTCCAGAGAGAAGTAAGGATGTGCTCAACATCTTCTTCCTTTGTTGCTACTGATGATAGCTTGTGAAGCTGCAGGTATAGGGAATCACCATCCTCCATTTTCTCCATTTTAATTTCCAATAAATGGCTTCAATTTCTGCCCCTGCAATTTGCCTACTGAAGTCTATATTGTTTTTTTAACATATTTTTATTTTAAAATATATTACAATTATATTTATTTTTTATTTTTAAAAATTTATTTTTAATATCACAGTAAAATAATTAAAAAAATATATAAGAAATAAAATTAAAAAAATAAATATTTTAAAAATTCTAAACCGATCTGTTGTTGTTGGTAAAATGATATTTACTATTCTCCTTTTCTTTTTCTACCATTTACATTTTATTTACAATCACTCACACAGAGTTATTTAAGAATCAGTAATTGTATTTTCAATTTCATTTTTTTTTTAATCTTATAACTTAACTACCCTCAATGTTAACAATCTTCAACCTAACTAATTAATTTTTAATTTTTGATACAATTAATTTTTAATTTTGAGAATTAAACAAATAAATTTTAAATGTAACATAAAAAATTTTGATTTTTTTTAAAATAGCCTGCATACCCTCTCTTCTTTGTGTTAAATGCACCAACAATCTTAAAATCTCTTCATTGTTAAATTAAAACCAGAATTTCCAAATGGAGAGTATAATATTGGGTGTGTTTGAGAATGTGGTATAAACATCATTCCCTTTAATTTTAATTTTTTTTTGTTTAAAATAAATTTTTTTTATGTTTTACTTATATCAAAAATAATTTTTAAAAAATAAAAAAATTTTATTTTGATATTTTTTTAAATAAAAAAGTACTTTAAACCGCTACCGCTACCATAATCTCAAACACACCCTAAATTTTATCTTCAAAATTTAAAATTAAGTCGATAGAAAAAAATTAAAATTAATTAATTAGGTTAAAGGTTATTAAAATCGAGGTATTAAAATCATGTTATTAGTTATATATATAAAATATTAATGAAATCTTGAAAAAATAACAAAAAAAAACTTGATTTTAAATATATTAAAGTATAGGGCAGTCATAACTAAAATTGAGATTAGTTATATATATAAAAATTAATTCTCAAATGAATTAAAGTTTGGAAAAAGGTTTAACTAATTTATCATATATTGTATATCATTTCAAATGTCATTCAGCATAGTTTTTTTTTTCCAATATTTTTTTTATTAATAAAAAATTAAGAATTTACTTTACATTAAGACTTAAAATACTATTAATTATAACAATATAATTATAAAATTACTCTTGAATAAAAAAAAATCTTTAAATTAGACATTAAGAGCAAGATAATCTTTTTACCATGATACAATTGTCTTTAACATATTATATAAGGTTAGATTTGTTATTTTTTGGCACAATGAAATTACTACTTTAACCCTAGAATAAAAAAAAATATGGGCCAATTAGATGGGCCTCCACCAGAGAGTTGTTTGAGTACTGCTCAAGCATACTTGTGATGCGATCCATGTTAGCCTTCAAGGAGTCTAACTCCTATTGGAAGTGGGAATTTCAGTGAGCACATTCTTCATCATCCATAATTTTTTGTCACAATCGGGTGTAATAAACTTTGTGGTTTGGGCTTTTCAGGGACCTATATTTCAACCTGCATATGCATGCATGACATTTAAATAGGAAAACATGAATGCATATATGCTTATGAACACAAGTTTATGTACACATAAATGGAAAATAGATTAACCTGTTCAAAGAGCTAATTCATGATTTCTTTGTTGAATACAAATAAAAATCCATAGTCTGATTAATTTGAAAAGATCTTTCTAAAATCCTCTTGGTTAAATCCCATACACATTAGAGAGTAATAAAACACAAAGGTGGGTATGAGCCTTTTTTATTCAAAAAAAGACAAAACAATTTATATGTGCTGTAATTTCCCAACCTTGGGTCTTGGGTAATTCCTCCAGCTAGTTACATCATTTCAGATTATTGCCTGTCTTCAGAAATAGTCATGGTTTTAGCTTAGAAAATCCTGCGGAGTTCAAGATTATTAATCATGTATGCTTTGATGTAAAATGAAGGTGACACATACAAACTAAGAACATGTTTTATTCATTAAGTAAGCATATGTAGGTTTTCTACCTAGTCTCAAAAGGATCTTATATCTGCTTAGTGACAATCTTTATAAAGACAGTATGAGAGCGTTACAAGAAATGGTTAAAGTACGTATACCCACCATTACTAAGAAAGCACTCAGATATGAGTTGAGTATTTCATGTATCTGAACCCTGCCCGATAGTCATAGGGCAAATCGCTAAACCACCACCTAACCTAAAAGTTTATGCGTGCTTGAAAAATTAAGACATGTGATGCGTGAACAATATGTACAAAAGTTAAAGTGTATAAGCAAATAATAAAAAGAAATGCATGTTAAAAATAAACACACAGACCAAACAATTAAAAATAAAACACAACAATTAGATAAAAACAAAGCTTAGTCAACAAGAAGTTCCTATTCTGTTGCACGTATGCGGCGTCGCGATGATCTTCCTTCCGGGTCGGGAATCTATCTGGTGACGAGGAAAAGAACAAGGAATTCTTGTTTCTTATTAGAAAAAAGAGATATAATCGCCGCCTAATATTTTGGTCATTAGCAACCCTAACTGGTCTCAGAGTCTGGATAAAAAGATTGGTTGTGTATAAAGAGGACGTATTACCCTTAGTACACTTTATCTAAGGTAAGTTGTTTTGTTTGTTTGTTTGTATAAACTAAGGTATTGTTGTTTTTTCTAGCCGTTGGTCTGTCTAAGATTTAAGAAAAGTTCTCCTTGGTAATGAGGTTCTTATCTTATCAGGTTAAAACCTAGTCATTCTAGAGTCAAAACATATTTTTGTATTTTTTTCTCAAGAATATATCTTGTGTATAAGTTTATAATCCTTGATATTTAGACAAACAAGATAATTTTTTTGGTATTTTTAAAATGTCAGCCAAGTTTCATGGCTTTAATAAACTAATTACTAAATCCAAAAATGCATGTAAAAATAAGAAGACAATTTTTGTGATTTTTTTAATATGCTAAAATATGAAAATATAATTAACTTTTTTAGAGACTTGACCATACTAAAAAAATGATAATTTTTTTACTAACAACTCAATCAACCACAAATCATCATCAAACAGTCTAAAAAACATATGCACAATTAATATTCTGTCCCTAAAACTAATAATTTATCAAATAAATGGTTTGGGGTTAGGAATCGACCTTTCAAGGTTGTTGTGGTTGTCGAGGGACTGTAGGAAGTTGCTAGGTAATCCCGACAGCGTGTGGAACCAAATGGATTCCCCACTAGCAATGCCATAAATGGATCTATGTAGAGGGAGCTTTACTACGTTGAAGTTTGATGTTTACTCCTGTTTTTTTCCTTATAGTTGGTTGCTACTGCCACTATTTATAAGGGCTGTTTTGTGATGATTTGAGTGCTGTTTTGTGATGATTTGAGGGCTATCTTTGAAATAGACTTTTCTGGTATGGAAAATGGTTGTTTGGATGGTGTTTTAATGGTTAAAGCTTTGTATGGTTTGGGGTCTGTTTTAAGGTGTTTTGGTTGGAGTTTTCATGGATGGGAGGTTTGTTTATGATAGTGTTCATATTTGTCTAGTTTTTTTCATTTTTTTTTTAGGATTTATAGAAGAAATAAGAAGGTCTTAAAGCTTATGAATTAATGGGATCTCGACCCTTGATGTTGAAGAATAAATCCCAACCATTTATTAGAGTTAAATACAAAAGTTTGTCTTGTTTTGCAACTGACGAATAGGGGACTAAGGCTGTTTTTACAGGAAGAACAATGTTGGGTAGTATTTTTGATACTGTTAGAGATGTAATTTTAGCTTAGCGTTAAGTACAAATACCAGGGCATGAGTTGACATAATATTTGTGTGTTATTGACAAAAACTTGTCTTGCTTTGCATCTGATAAATAGGGGACCAAGGATGTTTTTGCAGGCAGAACAATGTTGGGTAGTATTTTTAGGAGAGGATCGACAGGTGTTTTTAGTGCCATTAAAGTTAGAATGTCATATTAAAGTAAAGTACAAATACTAGAGTATAAGTTGAAATAAGATTTGTGTGGTATGATGAAGAAGTAAAGGAGAAATTAAGGATGAAAAATGAACACTTGAACATCCTTTTCTCTTGTTTAAATGGGAAGAAGATGATGAATAGTGAAATTATGGTATTTTTCAATCTGGTTCCTGAACCTTTGGAACTTTGTAATAGAGCCTCTTATTAGCCCTTATCTTTTGGATTTCTTACAATTTCACCCCATAATTTTTGTTCGATTGAACCTTTAAATTTTTGTTCTTTTTACAAAGTAGTGATTAATTTTGAAATTCTTCAATTTAACCTCCAAATGACCTCTAAACTTTGATTTTTCTGCAATTTTATCCGTAATTTCACTTGATTGAGCTTGAAAAAATTAAATATGTCCTTCAAAATTCCAATGTTCTCAATTAAACTAAAATTAGGCTTTCAAACTTAATTTTTCACCAATTAAGTTCCTAATAACATTAATTGGACCCATTAAAAGTTCAATTAAGTCTTCACACTTAATTAATTCTTTTAATTGGACCTAAATTAATTCTTAAAATTAATCAAACATTTAATTAGGCCCATAATTAAATTAAATTGACATATTAAAAGTCTAATTAAATCTTTAAACTTAATTTTTATGCAAATTCATTTGATAATCATTTAATTTGATCTTAAATATGTGTTGTCCTTCATTTTTTAGTATAATGGGGTACAATTAGTCTTCTAGTTTTGTCTAAACCTCCAACATGGTTTCTTTATACAATGGAAACCTTTCTCAACCTACTCTTGCCGGTCTTTTACATTTTCATTTTTTAAAATTTTTTGTTGCTTTTTATTTTTTTGTTCTTAATTAAAAAAAAAGATAATTTTAGGAGAAATCTAAAATTGAGTTATGACAGTAACCATGAAACAAAATCTTCATCTGTTGATTTAATTGTGAAAGTTTGTTACATAGTTTGGGGAGAGATTGGTGTAAACAATATCAATAGCTAAGTGAATTTTTTAGTTTTCTAATTTGATCCAATTTGTGTTTTTTATTTATTGTTATTGATTTTATGGCTTCACAGTAATTTTAAGATTAATAGTTTGAGGTTAGTATATTGTTACGTCCCTCGCCCCCCAAAATTTAGAGGATCATTATAGAGTTTGTTTCAATTCTCTAAAAGTTTTTTAATTCTGCCTTTGCTTGGTTCCTCCGAGTTCTCTTGCCTCTTTCTTTCTTAGTTGCCGGGATATTATTGATTTACTTTACAATATGATGATATAAAATCTTAATAAAAACACATTTTTAAATACTTATTTCAAATCTATCTTTTAACCTTTTTGAATAATTAAATCTTATTATTCTAAACACACAAAATCCATTCGTTTCACTAAAACAATACTAATTAAATGACTAAAAACTAAGTTTTTTTATTTAAATTTTTTCATGTCATTTTTTTTATATCCATGAAAAATTACTTATATGTTTGTTAAATTTATAAAACCAATAAGTCCAAACAGAGCCTTAGTCAATGAGTTTTTCAATAAAAATTGTCATATATGTTTGTTAAATTACCATCATGAAATGTCATACCATCAATCTCACCATTTTGTTAATTATTATATTTAAGTCTAATATGTAATATATTTTTTAAAATTTCTTATCATTAATATTAAATAAAAATAAAATTTATATTTTATTATTCTTTATTATAATTTCTTAACAAGATTATCAAATTATTTATTTTTTCTTTTAATGGCATAACATGATTTTAAATATTTTATTTGTTAAAATCTATGTTTTAGATCATGATAATTTTTTCTTAACTTAAAATACTTAAGATATTTTCTGATTATTTTAAATTATTCAAATTCTTGATTTTTTTAATTGCTTTTACTCTTAGTTAAAAAATATGTTTCTAATAAAAAATATTATATATATATATATATATATATATTTATATATTTAATATTTTTTATTAGTAACATATTTTTTTATTAGTAACATATTGAAGCAGAAATTTGAATAAAAAAAGAAAAAGGAAAAATCGTGACAGATCTGTAAGTGTATTGTCTCTCCCCGTGCTTCCAGGGAGGACACCGTGGAGAGGAGAGGAGAAATGGCGGTTGTAAGGGTCAAGTCATCGTGACAACAGGACAGGACAGGACACCTTCTTCTTCTTCTTCTTCTTCTTCTTCTTCTCTTTTAAAGAATATAATTTCGGCAGTTTGTTATTAATAGGATGATAATAATAATATAGAATATTGGTCATAAGCTTTCTTAACTGCGAGGTTTTCCTTCTTTTTATACCCTTTCCATTCCAAGCTTCCCTTCCTTCCTTATGCCAACACCTGCTGTGGTACGTTCTTTCTCTTCTCTTCCTTTTATTTTTATTTTGATTTCGCAGCAGTTACAGACTTAATTTTTTTTTTTATATAAAAATTGGGTTTAGGGTTTTAACATGTTTTATGTGATTTAATTTGATTTGATCAATTCTAGGCTTAATTAATTAAAATGACGACAAGAACAATGAGGAGGAGACTACATCATGGTGACGTTGATGGAAAAAGGAACGACGAACTTTTTGATTCTTCTGAGGTTGATGGTTTAAGCGAACCTTTACTCGGCAATCACATTGATGATTCTTCAGTTCCCGTCAGTAGCCACCTTTTATTTTCTTTTCTTTTATTTTAATTGTTATGCTATTTAAATAAAATTAAGAATTAAACTAATGTTATAGGTACCCATACTTGAAGATCTATGGGACGATGAACGGAGGAAGCAGCACATTCACTGGACTTTTGTGTTTTCGCAATTGATTGCGCAGTGGGCGCAATGGTTAGGTGTGTGATATTTCTTTTTTCACTCTTTTTTCTGTCTTGCTTTTCTATGATTTATGGAGACTGTGTTGAGCAGCCTCGTTTTAGGAGAATGTATAGTATTGTTTCTTCTCAAATTGTGAATAGAACTGAAGTTGTTGCTCCTTTGTTTCATCTGTTCATACTTGGTTATGTATTTTTTGTTCCTTATAGAAACAATTTTTTGTATTACTAACCTAGCATTTATCATGAATTGTTTATTGAATTTTGTTGATGATCAGCTGTTAGGCATGGCCATGTCATGTTTAGGAGGAAGTTTATTTATTTATTTTTTTAAATTTCAAAAGTGTCAGAATCTTGTAACAAGAATAATTCGGATCTAAAGCGTGGCAGGGCTTGCAAGCTTGTTTTGGCTTATTGGGATTTCCTGTAATCATTGCATTGTGAAGTTTAAGCAGGATTTTTCTGCTTATTAGCCCCTCTCCATCTTTCTTCTGAAGGATAAATTCCTATTCATTGAAATTACTCTGCATGACCTTTGAGATTTAAAGTTCTTTGTGGTCTTTGATTACATTGCAGATTGTTAGACCTGTTTACTGTAGGTGACTGACAACTTTATGTTGGTTTCTGTAGCAAATATTGTGCTAGGTTCTGGATCACTTATTGCACGGCTTTTGCCTCTTTCTTCTCTCAGTCAAAATGGATCAAACAGGAAGCTTCTTCAACCTTCTCTTAGTCCTTTACAGGTATATTTAGTTATCCGGATAATATCCATATATTCTAAAGCTACTCATTTCACATGCTTGATAATTTTTTGAGCATCGTGGATTTTCTTTTATTCTGTCCTCAGTGTGCTGTTTTGTCTAGAAACATAACAGTCTACATTTTTATGTTGCTTCTCTTGTGCATGCTTTCTGTTAAATCAAGTTAAACACTCTGTATCACATAGTTATATATAGTTCTGTCCAGTCAGTTTTTTCCTCTAAACACAACATTGTATGACATTCCTCCTAGATTGAAGTGCTGGATACGGTTGTGTGCATGTGGAGTATATCAGTGCAAACTGCTTAACTTGCTATCTTTCTTTTTAAAAAACATTTGTTGTCTTCTAATATGATCCTACAGGAAAACCATCAAATGTTGCACTTTCCTCTAATCTCTTCATATTTTGCAAGGATTATCAATTTACTTCCTCGTTTAAGCTATACATGTGGAATCTTGTCTTTGTATTTTCAGATTTTGATATTTTACAATGACGTGGCCATTTTTCTTTGAATTCAATCAATTTTATGCATTGTTATAGAAGAGCTTGGATTTTGATTCTGTAAATTGGCTTCTTTGAAGGAAGCAAGACTTCGAGATCTGCAGCAAAGGTTGGGAGTTCCCTTTGATGGTTCTCAGGCAGAGCATCAAGTAAGTCTTCTTCTGTTTGTGATGTGCATCATGGGGATTATAATCTTTCGAATCATTCACGGCACATCAGTTTCCTTATTTTATTTACTTCTGGCCCCTCTTATTCTTAATTTATTTTCTGTTTAGTTGTTAACATTTAAGGGAATATATATGAAATCTGGATTTTAGTTTATTCAATAAAAATGGATTGGAAATCATGCAGTTGAATTGCATTTGAAGTGCTGGATCATTTTTCTTTTACTTTGCAGGATGCACTTAAACAATTATGGAGGCTTGCTTACCCCGATAGAGAGCTCCCGTCTTTAAAGTCTGAGCTTTGGAAAGATATGGGTTGGCAAGGCTCAGACCCATCAACTGATTTTCGGTATGTAGAAGATGTGTGGAAACTGGTTTTAGATGTAATATATGGTCGGATTTATTCCTTTAAAAGTATACTTATGCAACTCTTTTCCATGATATTTGAAGGGGTGGAGGGTTTATATCACTGGAGAATCTGATCTTTTTTGCCAAGAAATATCCGGTTTGTCCTTAACTTTGAATGACATAGGTTAGGTATTATTTTCTTTCATACAGTGTCTGATGCTATTTAAAGTGATTGATAAATGACCCATGCCGTGTATTGTATACGAGTATAACTCCATCAGCATGCACATGATATGATCATGTTTGTTGGGAATGCATTCTGGCACTGGTTTTTTGTTTGAAGTCTGAAACTCTGAAGTACATACCTCAAAAAGAGTGCTCATCATTTCCAGATTCCAAACTGGATGTTATTCTTTAATATTGAGAACGCTCACAGTCAATGGATTTGAGTTTCTACTGTAAACTATTCATATTTTGGGTAAAGGTTCTAGTGTCCATCAATGGATTTGAGTTTGTACTGTAAACTAGTAACTGCTATCTGGCATCTGCCACAATGTGCATCTCAACATTTAGTATTGGCTGTTGGATGGCGATCCTAACATTGTGATCTCTTGTTCTAAGGAAAAAAACTATGTTATTCAGTTTCATTGGTAGTTGATAAGTGTGATTTTGATTTTTTTCTTTCCTGACATATATGAGTTCTGCAAATGAGAGGCTGTGAAAAATGAAATTTAGTATGTATTGCCTCCCCATTCACTTTCTCTTATTTTTCTGTGTTGTTTCCTTTTCTGAGTGTTGCATTTTATCCTTTCTCACATTAAAAGAAATTGTGGCCTCCTTTTGTTCTAATTTGTTTTGCATACCTGCGTGGAGAAATAATATTTGGTGCATGGTGTGTCTTGTATGCCTCTTTGTACATGTTTGGATGCTTGGGAATTCTAGCCTGCTCCTTATGTTTTATGGCCTTGAAAGGCATAAAAAATTGTGTTGTGTGTGTAGTCGTTAAGTGTTTGATTTTGGATGGTTCTTGAATGAAAAATATCCAAATTGCCATCATGCTTGATATGGGACTTCCTGGAAGTGCATACATTTTCTATAAAGGTTTTCTGGATTCTATGGGCTCTGAGGTGGCCATTACTTGTTGGTTCCATTTAACATGTTTGAGCTCCATAAGAAATTGTTGATTGAGCAAGCATGTTGCTTTTTCTTTGTGTGTGATGATTTGATGTTGTGAAAATGATTTTGGTTGTTAGTTCTAAAACTGGCATGCTTATTAATCTGCTCTTTGGTTGACAGGACTCATTCCAGAGATTGTTGAACAAAAGAGATGGAACTAGAGCTGAGTGGGAGTATCCCTTTGCTGTGGCTGGCGTTAACATTTCTTTTATGCTGGCACAAATGTTGGATCTTCAGACAGGTAATTGACATCTGAATTTAGGGGATATCTGATGTCTCTTTAATAGTTACACAGTTCTGGAAAGGTGATTTGATTAAATGCCAGTCAGCATTAGAGCAATGATATTCCCAACAATTTTGTGGGTTAATAATGAATTGCTAAGTTTTGTTATTTTCCTTGTACAGTTCTGATGCTCTCTATCTTCTTTCTTTCCTTTGCAAATTCAAATGCTCCAACCATGGATTGAAAACTTGATGTAAAATTTCATTTGCAGGGAAGCCATCCACTCTGGCAGGAGTCAGATTCTTAGAACTACTAGCAGACGATGAAATGGCATTTGACAACCTTTATTGCATAGCATTTCAAATGATGGATGCTCAGTGGCTTGCAAAGCGGGCTTCATATATGGAATTTAATGTAAATTTGTTTTCAAAATCTTTCTGCTGTCCAATCATTTCATAAATAATTTTCAATTCAACTGTGATTCTATCTATCTGCTCCATGCAATCTTGCACACATTGTCTTATATTATTACCTTTTTCCAGGATGTTTTGAAGTCTACAAGGACGCAGTTAGAGCGGGAGCTTTCCCTTGAAGATGTCTATACCGTGAAAGATTTACCGGCATACAATATGCTGACGGGGTAATACGACAATACAGTGTAAAAATAAATAAAAAGTTTCCCTGTCCATCTGTGGAATTGATACATGTAGCGTTCCAATCAAATCTGTAAGAAGAAACCCTTTTTATTCATAATCATGAAAACCAATTACAGTTTCCAATAGTAACACCTTCCCTTCCTAATGGTACAACTTTGAATTGGATTACGCCATTCCTTTCAAACTGATACATGCAATGCTTCGTCTTGATGTCTGCTGGTTTTTCGCAGCGGCCCTATTTTCTTATGTCTCCTCAGACGATGATCATGTGTTGTAAACTTGTTTCCTGCTAGAACCTTTAGGAGTATACAGAGGGCATGAGTGGCCAGCATGGCGGGTTCGATGCTATTATGTTATGTTAATATATGACTGGGATAAAGAGAACATAGATTTCATTGTAGAGCATTGTTATGTAAAACGAATTTTGTCGCTTGAAAGCTAAAACGTGTTCTTCAGGAGATGAAACCGATCATATATTAAATGATTGCGAGTGCTTTGTGTTGCTCTCAGTTAGTGTTCTTATGCCTTAAATACAAGCAATAAGATGCTGGGTTTCAAAACAAGCTTGAGGGGCAGCCATTGCTAAGAAACAATGAAGAGAATTGCGATTAATTTGCTAAACTTGACTGCATTTTGGATGATCGAGGTCAAGGAAGTGTGGCTATGCTCAACTCTTCCAAAATCAACAATTAAAGCAGGCATCCCATCACCATAATGGATGGTTGTTGCATGGAACAAAGAGATTAAAGATGGGAAATGATAGGGTTCATCCATGCACTTTTTCTTGATTAGAACCTCCACTGCGTTCTTCCGATGGTCTCAGGAACCGATTTAGACGCGCCAATGACTTCTGGTATACCATGCATGTAGTTTTGCTCCTGGTCTCACATATTTAATAGAAAAAAGGCTTGGAAAAGGAGACGCATTTTCTCTCTCGCTCTCTCACTTACCTGGCCATCCCAATCAGTTCTTAATTATGGTCATGCAGCAAAGTGCAAGCAATTGCAGTACAACTCCCAGAATCATTCCAATCCAAATGCCCTAGCTATAAAATTGAATGAACTAAGTCAAATGATTATTAAATAAGTAATCTTTGCACACCATAATTTCTCATTAACATTGAGTAATCTAAGTACTCATCCATTAAAGAGACATGAAAAAGAGAGAGATACTGCAGTTCTTACCTCTCACCTTCACTTGCAGCCTCACATTGAATACCAGCGCCCTGCGCAGTAATGGAATATGCAATTGTTAGGAAAAAAACATGCCCATGAAGTACAAGAAACTCTCTTAATTAAGCAAGCAAGTGAGTTTAATTCCCAAGTTAATACACTTTAGGGCATGAGTATTTTCAAGTGAAAAACATCCCTGAAAAGTGTGGAGTGAACACTGTTGAGTAAAACTGAGAAAGCTGGTAGAAGCCTGGCACCTCCTTATCACCACCAGACAAGGAAGCAGTTTTGTTGCCAAATGCTAAACACAGAATGCAAAAGAAAACTCCAGCTGAAACTCAATCAGTCAAGCTGCTAACTTTAATAGAGAGATTCTCAGCCTTTGTATCTCATCTCTCCAACTCATTTGCAACCGGCACACTACACGAACGAAACCATTTATTAAGCATAAATTAATTTTCCTTGCTATAGACCCTACATATTAATAGATATAGTAATTTAATCACAGGGCATTATAATTTGTCTTCGAGAGACTATAGTAGCTAGTGCACAGCATTGCATCCCAAGGTACGACATTGATGCTACAAAAAAATAATGAAAAAAGATTCATTTTCAGATTTCTTTTCTACTAGATAATCGGAAATAAACACAAAAGAGAAGAAAGAAAATGAAAAAAATACAATCTTACCAAATGTAGAGGGCAGATATTGCGGTTTTTGACATTTTTCATGTATCCAGTCAATAGGATTAGAACGGCATAGTACCATAACTCGAAGCTATGGATCCAATAATCCAAAAAAAAAAAGGGTTGTTGCTGTGAATTGTTCTGAATGAATCAATGTGGTAGAAAAAAACATGGAGAGTGTTGAAGTTCAATGTCAACTAGAATTTAGAATTTGTAAGAGTTTTAATATTAGGTAAAGTAAAAATCCTAGTTAATGTGAAAATCCTTGATGAATAAATATTTGTAATAAAATAGTTTATTAAAATCCTTATTTAATTAGAATGTTAGATTCTTTATTAGGTTAGGATTTAGTAGTTTAATTTCTTGATTATTTAGGACTTGAGGCCTATAAATAGGCTTGTAATTAAAAGTATAATATAAAAAAATAGAGAGATATAAAGAAGAGATAAAAAGATGTATCTTTTGAGAAAAACTCTTACTAAAAAACATCAATCCTCTCATTATTCTTCTTGTTCCTTAGTTTTGTTCTTGTGTTTGTTCTTATAAATTAGCTACCACACCCTATCTTCTTTTCCAACAAGTAGTATCAGAGCTTAGGTTTGATTATTTAACATGACCAATTCAAACTTTCCACTTTAATGTTCCAGGTTGACAAAAAACAACTATGAAACTTGGTGTATTCGAGTAAAAGCTTGGCTAAGTTCTCAAGATGTATAGGAGACGGTTGAAAAAGGCTTTGAGGAGCCTATAGATGGAGCAACGTTGACTTTAGCTCAAAAGAAGGCTGTGCAAAAGCCACGAAAAAAGGATCAACTAGCACTAATAATTATCCATCAATGTTTGAATGACATCACTTTTGAGATAATGGCCAACACAACCACCGCCAAGTAAGCATGATAAATTTTGCAAGAATCAAATCAAGGAGCTGACAATGTGAGAAAGGTACGTCTATAAAAACTATATGGCGACTTTGAAAAGTTACATATGCTTGAATCAAATAATATTTTAGAATACTTTACAAGAGTTTAACTATATACAATCAAATAAAGAGATATAGGGAGAAGATATAAGAGACGTGTGGTAGAGTAGATCCTACGCTCACTGCAAAAAAAGTTCCATTTTGTGGTGGTTGTGATAGAGGAGTTGTAAAATATGATTTTTTTCCAATATAAGGTCTCATGGGAAAATTAGAAGCCCATGAGAAAAGAGTTAATGAGATTCAAGAGGATGTGGGTGCACAAACACTTTTTTCAAAGCAATATGATTTTGGATATTCCCAAGGAGGAAGATGAAGATTTGGAAGAGGAGGTCGAGACAACCTCAACAGATCAAATGGTCGATCAAATAAAGGAAATACAAATCTTGTGATAAACTGGTTCAACTGGCAGTAGTAACACAAGATCTAAATTTAACAGCAGGTTTGACAAATCAAAAGTTAAATGCTATAATTGTTAAAAGACAGGTCATTATGCTAGGGATTGTTAGAGTCCAACCAAGAGAGTTGAGGAGAATACAAATCTTGTGATATAAGAAAAGAAGGAAGCCACTTTACTAGCAGTGCATAATGAGAGAATGCAAGATAAAGAGAACATATGGTACCTAAATAATGGAGCTAATAACCACATATATGGAGACTAAGACAAGTTCATGAAGCTTGATGAAACAATTAGAGGTAATGTTATCTTTGCAGATCATTCAAAGGTTGCCATCAAAGAAAAATATACGATTTTAATTAAATTGAAAGATGGAAGTCATCAATTTATTGGTGATGTCTATTATATACCAACGATGAAAAACAACATATTGAGCTTAGAACAATTGTTGTAGAAGGGGTATGAGATTAAGATGAAAGATCGTACTTTGACATTACTTGACACTAAAAGAGATATGATTTGAAAGGTAGCCATGGAAAATAATATAATGTTCTTGCTAAACATAGAAATGGATGTGCCTAAATACCTAAATGCGTGTGTGAAAGATGAAACTTGGCTTTGGCATATGAGACTTGAGCATGTAAAATTTGATGACATGTAAACTTTGATAGCTTGAAGATGATGGCACAAAAGAGATGTTGAAGGGTCTACCATCCATTATACATCCAAATCAATTATGTGAAGGATGTTTAATGGGCAAACAATTTCACAAGAGTTTTTTGAAGGAGTCTACATTAAGAGCAAATCAACCCCTACAAGAAATACACGCCGATGTTTGTGGTCCTATGAAACCATGTTTATTTGGTAAAAAAATATTATATTTTCTACTTTTTATTGATGATTATAGTAGAAAGACTTGGGTATACTTTTTAAAAGAAAAGTTTAATGTGTTTAGTTGCTTTAAGAAGTTTAAGACATTAGTTGAAAAAGAAAGTGATTATTCTATAAAATCACTTAGGACGAATAGTGAGGGTGAATTTTGTTCTAATGATTTTAATGAGTTTTGTAAAGATCATGGTATAAAAAGACTCCTAACGATGCCTAGATCCCCACAACAAAATGACATGGTGGAGAGAAAGAATATAAGCATCCTCAATATGGCGAGAAACATGCTCAAAACCAAGAAGACACCTAAAGAGTTTTGGGCTGAAGTTGTAGATTGTGCTATTTCCTTGTCAAATAGATGTCTTACTAAAAACATGAATGGCATGACTCGTCTTCTTTTCCAACAAGGAGTTTGTTCTCAAGGAGAAAACTGAAAAAATTAGGACTTCCCAAAGCATGAAGCCTGAGGCTACTGAGAGCTATAATAGAGGGGTATCAAATCAGAGAAAGCAAAAAAAGAGAAGCCATTCCATGTTTCAGAACACTAGCCATCAAAGATATAGACAAAGTCTCCAATGACTATAAACCAACTTGATATAGTCATGACACCAGCACCCCCCAGTTTAGTTTGCTCACAAAGATTCATGATAAGAGCACACATTTTTATGATTTAAGTTTGTAAGTACTTTTGAATGGTCAAGTTGAATACTATATTGTAGAGGAAAGGAATGAACCACAAGGGGATATATTGAGCTCTACTAGCTATTTTTTATTTTTTTACCGAGTAGTTTGAATATATTTAGGCTGGAAAGATGGAGACACGGAGGATTACTGTTGCAGTGAACCTCTAGGTTTGTGTAGAATTAAAATTTACAAAAACTTCTTTTCATTCAAATAAAAAAATAGTGAACCTCTAGATTTAATTCACTTATACATCGATGATTTAAAGTTTGTGGAAACTGGAGATGAGAAAAAATAATACATTACTTTCATAGATGATTGCATGAGATATTGTTATACTTATTTTTTTAGAAGCAAAGATGAGAGTCTTAAAATGTTGAAAAATTACAATAATGAAGTTGAAAATCAACTTGATAAGAAAATAAAGGTAATAAGAAATGATAGATGTGGAGAATACAAGGAACTATTTGGTGAATTCTGTTCCTAAAATGGCATTATCCATCAAATAACCGCTTCTTGTTCACCTTAATAAAATGACATTATGAAATGTAAGAACCGAACATTAAAAAATAATAATAAGGAATGCCATATTGATAAGTTCAGGAACCACTTATTTACTTATGAAGGGAAATTTTAACTATCAATTATATATTTAATAAAGTACCTTATAAGAAGCTTGAGAGATCATCATATGAATTATAAAAAGATTAAAGATCTTCTTACAAATATCTCAAAGAGCAAGTGTGTTTAGCAAAGGTGACAATACCTAATTCCAAAAAGATTAAGATAAGATCTAGAACTATGGATTGTGTAGTAAAAGTGAACTTTTTTTGAGAGATTTTTTTTTTAAAAAAAACAAGATCGTGTACTCATATATATATATTATGAATTTTTTTTTAGATTTGATAACTTAGTATAATTTTTTTTAAAGTTTTTCCTTTTAAGATTTTTAATTAGTTTTAGGTTTTTATGGGTTTTCTAGGTTTTTTAATGTTTTTCAAAATATCTTAAAGTATTTTTTTAAAAATGTTTTTTAGGCTTTTCAAAATCTATTTTTCTTTTAAACGGTTGTAGGGCATTTTGATCTAAACATGACAAAAAAATACATATTGAAGAAAATAAGAATATATATATAAGAGCATGAAGATTTCTTAAGAAGGTACATGAGAGATTACATCCAATAAATACATCAATTAACCCGACGAGCAGAGTTATCTGGACCAAAAAACGTAGAAAGGAATTGCCATGGAAGCCAAGTAGAAGATGGATAAACTAGACAGAAGAAGAGAATTAGGAAAAACAAATCAAATTTTGATCACAAGCCTAAAGGTGACTGAATCCAAGCCACCATGAGACCAAGGAGATTACTGATCCATCTGCAACGTAATTAGTTTCACGGAGAGGAAAGAAAAACCACCTTGTTGAAGTGACCTCTTAATTACGAAATGGAAATTAGAATCGAAAGATTGTGTGTAGGAACCCAAGAGTAGTTCCTATCAGCAGATTTTAACCATTTAATCAGGTGTAAAGAATCGGATGCAACTTTTCATCTAAAAAAAACATGGTTTGAAAACGCAACAGCAAGCATTGTCCAGTACTTTCAAGCAAGATTGGAGTTTTCAACAGATTGCTTCGGTGGTTCCAAGAAAAATCGACCAAGACGTTCTTCTGCCTTGTGTACCTGGAAACAGAAGTTGTTTGCTTATAGTGAAAATAGCTTTATAACGTTATAATCTCATGCATTCTTTTCAAACCTGTTCATCCCAATCAATCCTCCATGTAAGGTAGGATAGCAAAAGTGTTAGAACTACAACTCCAGTCAACAATCCAATCCACAAACCCTGTGTAAGCAGAGAAGAAAATATTGGTGAATAATAAATGCAAGTTCTACAGAGTTGGATTTTAACTAATAAATCAAATCACTCGTCATGAAGTTATCAGGAAACGCCAAGGTTGCGAAATGGTCAGAAAGTGGACCATCAATTTGAATGGCTATGTTAAGCAGAAGATATTATAAATCTTGACAATATCCTTCTTACATACCTGGATCTGAAGATGAGCTACATATCCAAGCACAAGCCCTATAGGCACTCCAATCACATAATAGCTTCCCAAGTTGAGAAACGCAACAGTACTTTGCACACCAGCTCCTATGGCTACGCCTGGAGAAGAATTTTAACGGTTCAGTTTACATTACACAAATGCGTGCACTTAGACCCACAAAAAACAAACATCTATTCTGATATATAGTATTTGTCTATAGAATTTAGAATGAAATACTTGCCTGAAAGTACTGGATAAATACTATTTAACAACACTGAGAACGCAAGTAGAACATGAAGCCTTGACACAGATTCTGCAATTTCCTCATTACTTGTGAACAAGTATGCAATCTCATTACTGAAGACCAAGCACAAAATCCAGAGGATAATTCCTATAATTACTGAAGTAAGGAGGGCAACTTTGATAGAAAATCTTGCAGCTTTAGCATTGCCCTTTCCCAATTCATTTGATACACGCACGCTGTACAAAATGCAGCACACATGGAATTTGACTAAATATATCAGTTGCTCCGAAAATGGAGACAATAGAGAGAAAAAGAGAATGAGTGGTATTCTTAATGGTTAAAGCAATACCTTGAAGCACCTAAAAACCCAAGGCAAATCATGAAATCACATCCATAGATGTTGATGCTGAAACAAGAAATTAGCACTAGTCATCTTCTTTTTAATACTTAAAACTGATACAGGCCAAGCAACTGTATTGAGATTTGCACAATCAATTCTTACCAAATGGAGAAAGCAGATATAGCAACAGTTGCATTCTTCATATATCCAGCTAACAAGACAAGAATAGAGGTGTACCAAAACTCTAAGCTGTTAGGTTAAAGCATACACAATTAGGGTTCCATATGTTCTGTGCTTAACATCATTAAGGATTCAAGTTTATATTTAACTATTTTTTTTCTTAAAAACAATCAGCCCTGTTAAATTCCCATATGTTAAATGGAACAAAAAGAATAAAATTGTTAGAGTTCAAACTTGTAAATTACCAAATCATAACTCCGGAGGATAATGAGAGCTTTACTAGAGGTAACATATCAGCAAAAGCAGCTTTAGTAAAGCCTTTCCATGTATGAGGACACCAACCTCCAAAGATATAGACAAACTCTCCAATAACCAGCAACCAAGCTGAAATGATGAATGCACTCATGGCACCAGCAACTCCTAAATCAAGTTTGATCACAAATAACCAGGACAAAAACACATGAACCAGAAAGGAGGAAGCGGTAAACAACCCGACAATCTTGTTTTTTTGTTGTGCTTGCAAGTACATTTGGATGGTCAAGCTCAAGACATAATAGTAGAGGATGGGAATGAACCATAGCGACATTTTCCCAGCTTCTATTGCTATATCCTCATCTTGTCCAAGTAGTTTTAATATGGGTGCTGTGAAAATGAAGAGGGGAAGCAAGATGGTTGCAGTTACACCATCAATGATCCATGATCGCTGCAAGTAAATACCCATCATGTGGTATTGTCCAGCTCCATACGCTTGGCCGCATAAGGTCTCAGTCGCACTTGACATGCCAATCTTCCGTGAGAGAAGATTTGGAATAATTGTAAGTCAATTATTGAAATAATTGTCTTCACCATATATAGATTTGGAACAACAGATAGGTGGCAAGACATGTAAAATAGGAAAGAGACATTGGTTCATTCCTAACTTCAATGCCTACAATGGACCAATAACTCTTTCTATGTGAGTTAAACCATTAAGTGAAAGTCAATACTAATCTTGGTGTAGTTCTAAATTTTTTATGCTAATCTCATTACTAGAAAATTGACAAATACAAATAGAAAACCAACAAAAATAATTTTATCAGTAAATTATTGTGAAATTTACTGATAAAATATTTTCTTGTTATGTCCTGCGGTATACATCGAAAAAATTATAGTGGGAAAAGAATAAATGAAAAAAAAAGATAAAAGAAAAATAACATGTCATTGTTACATACAATATTATAGACGAAATAAACCCATCGTTAACATCAATCGGTAATATTTAAATTATGACCTGACGAGTGACCACCATTCTCCCCCATTTCTTTTTCTTCCTATATTTTTCTCTATAAATAATAGCAGACCTCCCCTATTTTATCACAAATCAAACTCTCATCATCATAAAACTGGCCTCTCCAACACTCAGTCTGTTAGCATTTCTATTTTGGTTCAATTTTTCTTAAGGACTCCCCACATCAAGTAAGCAAAACTATCCATTTTTTTAACTCATTTTCAAAATGTTGATTTTTATGGCGTTTTGATGTGGTATATATAGTTTGCTTGTGTGTTTACTTGTTTTATAACTTTTTTCCATAGAAATTTGTTGCATGAATGTATTATTTGTACATGTTAGAGTTTGTTTGAAATTTTTTAAAATTATATTTGTTTTGTATTTGATGAAATTGATTTTGATTTTGTGGCTTAGGTGTTTTGTAATGAAATAAACAATGGCTTATATATTGAGCACATTTCATATTTTGTCAATTTTATTGTTGAGTTAAAAATTTCAGTAAATGTGGAGGAATTTGATTTTTTATAGAAAATTAATAATAATTGAAGGGTATTATTAAAATAGATTGAATAAGTTTAAGTTAAACCAATGCTAGCTAATTTATTTAGTTCACATAATTAACTAATACATGTTGTCATCAATATTCTATATAGATTTGATATAAGTAATGGATGATCGTTCTTAGATGTATTATGTTTCACCTGAAGGGTTGCATAAGATGGAGTATTGTAATGGGGTTAAGGGTTTTATTAATTACACACTATCTAATCCGATAAATATTAGTGGAGGTGGTATTATATGTCCATATAAGAGATGCAAAAATAAAAAGTTTCTCGATCTAGATGTTGTTATGATGAATCTTCTACAAAAAAAAAAGGTTGAAGAAGAAATACTTGTGTTGGCTTGCACACAGAGAACCATATATTCCTTACAAGACCATGATAGAAATGATGGTGGGGTCAACTTCTAGTTGTAGTAACGTGCATGGAGTTGT
>Ga0307509_10002851_pt1 | contig 27378 bp, 25 predicted proteins | sample 10_EM_MG_FD_202245 | JGI IMG/M metagenome (GOLD analysis project Ga0307509, IMG submission 202245) | Populus trichocarpa ectomycorrhiza microbial communities from riparian zone in the Pacific Northwest, United States - 10_EM | ecosystem: Host-associated > Plants > Roots > Unclassified | place... | reverse complement strand
TGGTAGGAGTGGAGAGGTGCTGGATGAGCTCGAGAGAGAGCCCGACGAAATATCCAGAGACGCCGAATTCTGTTCTAGCATGAAGCACTTCTAGCATGGGATGTGCTTTGTCAATGTTGGGAGTGTAGGAAAACGAGCGGCAAGAGGGATTATTCGTAATCAATCGCATGAAAGATACAAGCTTCCAGCAATTTAATTGAGCATTAGATCATCTACTTATCAACAAACTTCAACCCTTTTTTATCGCACCGACCATCTCACAGCCACTTCCCATACATAGCGAACCCATCCATTGCCAACTACCAACTCCCTCGATCCCTCTAACCTTCCTTCGCTAATACATTTCTAGCCTCCCATCGGGCAGACGGACGAATTTCGAGTGATATATTGTGAAGGTAAGACCGAGCTCGTAGAACAGTTTTTCTCAAGCTTAATTATCGCATTCAATACAATTCGACTAGCAGCTGGTCTGGGGTTGATCAGATGGGAATCCGAGGGATGGGCGTACGTGCTGAGCTTTGGCCTTGAAATCAAGGCCGATCGTTTTGGAAGGGAGCTTGTCTAGATCTGATCCTTCGGGCGAGACAAGTGCTAAAAATTCATCACCATCTAACGGGGGAATGATATTTCTATGCTCGGATAGTAATTTCACAATAGCATGATGTCCGCTCTTTAGAGCTCTCGAAAGTGCTGTTTCGCCAGCGAGATTCGCAATATCGGAGTTGACACCCACTTGTTCCAGCAATATCTTTACGATTCCCTCACGCCCCCACGAGGCGGCTCCGAAGAGTATTGTTTCTCCACGATCATCGGCAGCATTAAGATTAACACCACCTCGTTCCAGTAGCATCTTCACAACTCCTTCGTGTCCCTCCCAGGCGGCTATGAGGAGTGGTGTTTGGCCATATTCATCTGCAGGGTCGGCGTTGATATCGTTGCGCTCCAGCAGTATCTTGACGACTCCCTCGCACCCTTTCCCAGCAGCAATGGAGAGCGGCGTTTCTCCATAACCCCCGGCAGTATTGGGATTAACATCCTCTCGTCCTAGCAGCATCTTCACGACTCCTTCATGTCCCTTAGAGACTGCTACCCGGAGTGGTGTTCGGCCATATTTATCTGCAAGTTCGGTGTTGACATCTTTGCGCTCTAGCAGCATCTTCAAGACTCCCTCGTGCCCGTACTCGGCCGCCCCGAAGAGTGGCGTTTCCCCATCTACGCTCGCAATGTTGGGGTTGACGTCCCCTCGCTCCAGCAGTATTTTCACCACTCCCTCGTGATTCGCGCAGGCGGCTTCGAAGAGTGGTGTAAAGCCATATTCATCATTCACAGTGTTGGGGTTGGCGTCGTTGCGCTCCAACAACATCTTCACAATTCCCTCGCGCCCGTTGCTGGCTGCTTTCAAGAGTGGTGTTCCACCAGCACGGCCCCTTGCAGGATCCATATTAATATCATTCCGTTCTAGTAGCATATTCACGACTCCCTCATTCCCCGCCCAGATGGCTATTCCGATCGGTGTTTCCCCTCTTCGATTCGCAGTATTGGGGTTGACATCCCCTCGCTCCAACAGCATTTTCACCACTCCCTCATGTCCCTCCTCTGCTGCTTTGAAGAGTGGTGTTTCACCAAACCGATCAACAGCGTCGGGCTTGACATCATCCCGCTCAAGCAGCATCTTAACGATTGCTTCGTGACCACCATTGGCAGCCCATGAAAGTGGTGTCATACGGTACGGGGGGGGACGAAAGTCCTCTAGCTCTAGTGCCATGTTCACGGTTCTGAAAGAACGAATATCCACCCAGGTGATGGAGGTGCTATGATCGGGTGCAGGTCTTGACGGGAGGAAAGGTGAGGTGTGTACGTTCTTCTATGGAAGTCGCTAGCTAAAGACCACCTAAGTAGTGAAAACTCTGCTCATACGGGTATAGCCCTATGTCTCCGCTCGTGCCCTCTCGTCGTTTCCGTCGTTTCTATTTATACTACGTGGTGTGTGGCGGAAAGCCGTCCTCGGAAAGTTTTCCCCAACGAACTCTCTCGACAACAGTCACGAGGATGCAAAACATTTGAAACTTATGACTAATTTTCAACGCCTCCACCTAATGAGACTTTACAAGATCAGGAAAGGCGGAGTTAAATTTTAGTGCTCCACATTCCGAACCCCTAGCCGCCAGCTTACAGACCAGCACCAATACCGGTAATTATTGCGCTCGTACGATATGAGACCCAGAAGAACCCAAATAAACTGACAATGTGCTATGTAGTCTACGTTTTCCTCCTCTGGAAAAGGGGCGAAAAACATCACAAGAAGCCTGCTTCGAGGCAAATATAAATAAAAAAAACACCAGACCTTTCGAGGTGTGGCAACTCTAATATCATAGCACACATTTCGATTATTCGAGTTTTCGCGGTATTGCGAACCTTCGGGGGTCCACCATTAGGGATGACAACAGAAATCACGGTCCAAACCGCGATAGGCCCATCAGAGTGGGTTAACCGATTGATGAATACCAGTTAATGAGAACTACTGAGAGTAGCTATCGTAGGTTGTACTCTATCTGGATTATACTATTTCTTCTTGGGGTGTTTGATCTCGGATTACGAGGGCTTAGAAGCAGATGGTGGATCTATGGAGATGTTTTTACTGTAATCGGGTAGTGGGGTGACGCTGCTCAACATGACCACTATTCCGTACTACTAATGGTTACAGTTCGCTGATTGTTTACCGTGGAATCTCATGAAAGTTAGAATAGCGATAGTCAGGATATTCTTGAGCCTACCCAACCATCACCCTCAACCGAGTCCAACTATGGTCAATACATTGTGGCGAGTAGTGAGTTAGCGGTCTTCGTGCTGTCCGGCGCCTACCAACCCTCGGCGCTAACTAACAGCAGATGACAGACCGTCAGGTCAATACATTAAACCACTATACAACCAAATACGGAGATATTAGTTCCATACTATATCAGATACATGAACCTGATTCTTCTTTTGGCAGGCAGAAAGCATGAGAACTAGGCGCGGGAGCCGTAACTGATATCGTGACAGATGGCCTAGAAGCGAAGTATGATACCATAAAAACTCCTGCCATTCTCTATCTCTGCCTGTCACGAATATCTCTGTCTATCGCAGCAGCCCAAGATATAATAAGTTTACCCCGGCAAGCTAACGGAACTATACTCGAGTACTCAAGTAAAAGCCAGCTAAGGTGATCCCACCGGCTAAATGGCTTACTCGTGCTTGTATGGTGCCGGACAACCAAAATCCGCCTTCTGGCCAAGTGCCTCAGAAAGCGAGTGATATGTTATGATTCCGCCCGTGAGCTTGGCACACTTGTGTCGAGCAGTTTTAGGCCTCACTTCTTCGCTTCTGACAATCTACTAACTCTACTTAGTATAGTTTCATTCATAGGATATCACTCGTGCCAAGATTTACTAAATTCCTTGGTATCTTGGCATATTTTCTCACTGGCCAACTCCGTTGGCCCTATACAAAATCACTCCACTTCAAAAGTCAGGATTACATTCACCACTTGGTTTCCCTGAATTTCCTCTGGTAAATATGTTTAACTGATTCTAATCTATCCATCTACCAGACAGATTTTCTCTATCATCCAAAGTGGTTGTGTTGTTGATTATTTTATTTGTGGTTGTTTTGTGACCGTTGTGGGCAGATTTTGGTTGTCCGGCACCATATAATAAGCAATACAGTGTCAGAAAGGCGCTAGCCCTTCTCAGGAGCTGCTGTCCTTGAATCCCAAGACTAGTGATCTAACCGAGATTGCGAATCGCAACAGCCTACACCACAATGTGTCACTCGCATGACAAGTTTAAACCGACCATTACCGAATATACCCCCCAGAAGCTATCCATCTAATAAGAAACAGCTAGAATTCTCGCGCATTGTATAAATAATCTAGAAATCAAATAGTTATTGGGAATCTTCTTAAAAAACACTTGACCGAGTAACTATGTTATCCCCGAGGGTGATGGTGGTCCGAGGAGGGGGATTGATTAACAAAATGAGCACTGGGAACAGGGAAGGACTGATGTCACTTTGGAGTGATCCTGAGATATCGTTGTACGAATAAGGTGGATCATCTTCATGTCTTCTTTGAGACTTGACGACCGTGCCCGTTGTGCTTAAGCCCTGTTACTTAGTAGGTTCGTACTTGTTTCTGGGGGTGGACGTAGCAATGAGGGCTGCCCAATGAACTTTTGATTGTGAATAGTCCGCTTGAAAACGGGCTGTATTCCTTGTGGTTGTTTCCGGGAATTGATCGTCACCGCCGGTCTAGTAAAGCTCGACGCGCCCGAGGGATGGTGAAGATGAGCGAGATAGCCAGATTGATGGCGCTCCATGACTGCTATCCTGTGTTACTGCATTTCCCGAGCGGGGTCGTGAGTCACTGGAGGGACCTAGCTGCCCGGATGCTTTCGCATCGGCCACTGGCGGAGTAGATCTCGGCATGGTGCTCGGACGAAGATAGGCGGATTCGCTGGGGGCTGGCTCTAATGAGTTCTAATTTTGAGTCTTGTTCGCGGCGCCGCCCGTCCGTCACTAGTTCTCCTGGCGCATTATACAGCGCGACTCCGATTCCTCTCCTCGGTCACTACTGTTGTCGACACCATACAGACCATCACCCGTGACTGAGCAGACCTCAAATTTACCCAGCAGATGCCCCCTCGCCGTCGCAATCATGAACAGCATAACGCCAGCGGACAACGCAATAGTAACGTAGATTCTATTTTCAATAGATGTAAATACAGTCAGAGACACCCGCGAAGAAGATGATCACTTCCTGAGGGGAGATGCACTAGAATTTTGTACACCGCGTTGGGAGAGGTGATTCGATCGCCGACGGCATGGATGGTGGCAGTAGAGACTGGAGTTGGGGATGTAGGAGGACACCTAGGTAAAGCGGTAAACAACTCGCAGGGAGACGATACCAGTAATTACTCCGGTAAAGGGTGTGAGCTTACCGGCTTCTGACTTGATAGCTGTACGGGAGAATGATTCAGTGGGGGGTTATCCGCCGAAGAGTGGACCAAATATATTGGTGATTCCGATCGCAATGAGTTTCTGGGATGGGTTAAGCGGGCAGCTGTTAATTCTGCCAAACGGCTTCGAAATCGCCTGATCTCATTCTTGGTTAGCCGGAAGTCTAGCGGCTAGTATTCGCGGATGGCGCAGAACATCCATTATGCTCAATCAGCAGCACAATAACCGCCGCCGGCAAATATCTCACGAAAGCGTTGAATATAGCGGCGTTAGCCTTTGGAACCCCATGTGCTTGAACCCACTAGGGATAGTCCCGAGGATCTTGAGAATTGATTTCTTGGCGCGTCCCCGGTTCGCCAGCCAGGAGATTAGAGTGTACAGCAGGATCGTGAACACCGTTCTCAGCGTAGACAGGTAAAATCGTGTCTTATGTATGATTAGAGTACATCTTGGTAGGAAGGTGCCGGTGATCCAACGAATGAGGTATAATAGGAACAGGGCGGTTAGTCACATTGCCGAATCCAAATTTTCTGTTCCCAAATGTTATGATACGGTATTACCGAAGACTTTATACGTAGCATCATTGGTGGAGAACTGGACTTTGCACTAACTTACGGTAGAAGAAATCGTTTTCGCGCTTAACTTGGCGCACTAACCGAGAGTGATCGACTTGTGGGATAAATGGTGGTGGAGCTTACCTAATGTCCGGGGTAACCTAAAGTGGACGGAAGAGCGTTGGGTGAGTATGTTAGGCACTGATCTCAGGCGGAGCTATTTCTGCTAAAATCAGGGAAATATCTTTCACAAACAAGGCCCCGGTTGCTGCCTCCGCCGGCTAGGACGGGGTTTGGTGTTACAACTCGCCCCCCCGTCCATCACCCGCCCTACCCTCTCGCTCCCAATCCATTAGGACAAACAGCGCTATAACTTCAAATAAACTCATCCCCCTTCAAAGCTTCTACCTTATTTTTCCGCCAACATTTCACAGAAGACTGTCTCGCTGCGATTTTTCCGTTTTCTGTACTCTCACATCACTCCCTCTCCCTCGGACAACGTCAACATATCCCTGCGTAAGCTCTCTCCCCCGACACTGAAATTGAACCTCTATTAACACCCATCAGTTTTCTGCCACTTAACTCTCTTCTACTCTTGTCCCCGCCGGATTCCCCCCTATCTTTAATCTCCTCCCTTGATTGGCCGCCTCTTTTTCTTTCCAATTTTTAGCAATCGCGCAATGGTTAAATTCAAGTCTGATCCTGCGTCATCTCCTGATACCCCTCCAATCCGCGGTGCTATCAAACGGTTCCGTCGATTTCGCGAACAACGTTGTAGCTCGCTCATTGACCTTGGAACACCCCCGGTGGTGTGGCCAGACCCTCTCTATCCACCAAATTTCGACGGGTTCACCCTGGGCTTACACAGAACAGAGCTGTGACAGCAGAAACGAAGCGATTGCGAGTCCCACAGCGATAACAGTGAGGATGAAACTGGAGAGGCTGAGACCAGTAATGAACCCCCCCGAACCTCCTCGCAGACGCCCGCGTACTCCATTAGGCCTCCACAAAGGTAATACCGAACGCTATGTTATTACTGTCGCCAAGTACAGCCCTGCTGTGGCTATCCCTAGGAGGGCCTCCTCCAAACGCAGGGATGGAACCGAGAAACGTACACTTCATCGGTTCTCCAACCCAGGAGCATAGATTCATATGGTTCTATAGAAACGACCTTGAATGTAGCCACGGGGATACACATTCATCCGTAAGGACTCTATTGCCAATACCTATGAGAGGATCAGGCAGAAACGCCGAGCGGAAATTTATGAGGTTTAACATACCGAGCAGTCGGCAGTCGGTGAAAACTATGGTAGGCTGCATATTGTCCTGACCCCTGATGTTGATTTAGCGTCCTCGTTTTGGCTGAGGGACAAGCATGGCACCCCTTTTACTAACGAATAATTGATTTTAGTTGAGAACACCTCCGGGCAAGTAGTGATCTCAGCTATAGAAGACATGGAAGACGACACCAAGGAAGAGGGTGAGAGCTACGCCGATTCCACCGACGAGGGCATGTCTACCCCGGCTCAAGTGAGTAGAAAACAGGAGTTTGTCCCCCGTGGCCGCACTAAATCACATCGCCAAATCACCCCCCAGATTCAAACCCCATCGCAACAAAACTCAACCCAGCGGGGGCAATCGCATTGGGGCTGGTGGCGAAAGAAGTATTAAGAAATCCAATTCCGAACCTCGACAGAACCGCACCGGCATCCTTACATCAGATTCATGTTCCTCAAAACTCAGGGTCAAACGCCACTCTTCCTACCACCTGAATGTGAATGGGTCACCTGTGTCGAACTCACATGCTTCGAGCCCTCAAATTAGAAGAGCCGCTAGGAAGCGCAAAGTCGAGTTCGAAATTGAATCCAACTTTAGTGAGAACGGCAACGAGGTCATCAAAAAGAGACACAAGCACCGCGATTACCACTAATTCTCGATGCGGTAAAATGTGAAAGTTGCTGGTGGCACTAATTTATTTAGGCTGGCTGAGCAGGGGTTTTTTCATTTTTTTTTCAACGCCTCCTTCTCCCACTTAACATTTATCTGTTTGAATCAACCCCTTTTACTTGTATTTGCTTACGAGTTTATTCATGCTTTCAAGGTCTCAATGGCTGCAACTCGCAGTCAGTTTCACTTTTCTAAATTATCTTGCTACCATTCCCCATATACCACCGAATCGCTTTCTGCTGGGTTTTGAGATACCCTCCAAACCCAGTTTTCCCCATTTCCCTTGCTTTTCTCTCCTCATACTTTCTTTTCTATCATATCGATTATATACATATATCATAGTATCATACATCCCCTAGAGAGCACACTGGAACACGTTGGGCCACTTTTTAGGTGGCACGCATCACACTTTTCAGAGTGCTCCGGAGGATCATGTTTGTGCTAGTGAAAGGTACCCTGTGCAAACCAAGGGCAGAGAACCCAGTAAACCCTTTCGGTACCGGCTACCCTAATACTCCTTTCTTTTGTGGAGTTTATGCGCTACTGTTCTGTGACAGCGCAAATAAACAGTCGACATAGGCTGCGGACTTTTTTCCCAAGTTGCGCTCGAAAAATTAGTGCCTCCCGATCCGCCCTCGAGCCTGGTGGGCTGCCTCTACTCACGTACGATCACTCGTTGCAAGTCCGTAGCTAATTGTCAAGAATTAAACTTGACTTATTTCCCCTTCATAATTCAATCCGATCTATGAAGACCCTATGGCTGGTTAGACTTCGCCGTTATCTAATACACTAGGCAAGTTGATATTAGACTCTTGGTATCATTATCCTCTAAGCGAACCTACCTGTGCCCATTGTTTCCAGTCTCTTTTTAGCGTCACCGGTATTTACCGACAGTCCCCTACTGCCATCTGCCATCCGTTTCCCCATAGGCACCGCGGTTGCCCACCGTCACCGGTCGTCACTCAGAGTCCCCCACCATCCCCTGCTGTCTTGTGGGTCCCCCGCAGTCCCCCCGCCGTTGACTACAATTCCCACAACACACCCGTAGTCTTCATGCACACCTCACATATTAGTGTCTCAGATTGCCGGGCCCGTCGTCCTTGCTAATGACGGCCGTCTTTAGATTTCGCGGACGAGGACGGGGAATATTTTGTCGTCCCGTCCGGTCCAGGGTTCTTGGCAGTCCGTCCTCCGGGCCCTATCGGTCCCCCGGGCCGTTGGAAACACTGTTGGCGAGGATACCCTTATCAAATTTTCGGGCGTTGCGGCAGGTGAAGCATGCACGGCCGTGTCGAAAATCCGCACGAAGGTTCCATATCTCCAACACCTACTACGACACTGGATGTTTGGATTAGGAGAATATGGTTTGGAAAGAGTAACAGCAGTTGGGAGTTAAGGCGATGGTTGTTTGGACGAGTGGTTAGCTGCAGCGGAGATGTTTTGGGTGCACTCAGGAAACGCACTAGGGAGTGCTAAAGGTTTGGGACTAAGGTTAGCTGGAAGATGGAACGAGCTGTTGTCGCACTATGATGATCGCGAAACAGAAAAAGGTATCAGGAACATTTAGGAAGTGAAAACTCTGTAAGTAGTTGAAACGGTATAAAGGGCTCAGGAGATGAAATGTGTCGGAAGGTTGTGGGTATGTTTTGAAAGGAAAGAGACGGTGATGGGATGAGGACTAGGAAGAAGGAATTTTCTGTATGGAGGTTTTGTGTATATATAGGACGCTGCTGGCAGCACGGAAAAGAATAAGAATCCCAAGGTACTCTCGACAGATCATAGCCCATATTATTTGAGGTTGTTCTGAGAGGGGCAACCGAACAACTCCTTGACGAGGGGGATAGATCTCTCCACGATGCTCTTTCCGTCTTGTCACAGACCGTCATCGAGACCAGGACCGTCCTTGGCGGTGGATGTTCTGAAATGCTCATGTCTAAAGCTGTCGAAAATTCCGCACACAACACCCCTGGAAAAAAGGTGCTTACTATTGAAGCCTTTGCGAGAGCGCTCCAACAACTCCCTACCATTCTCGCAGACTATGCTGGTTTTGATAGTACTGAGCTTGTTTCCAAACATAGAGCTGCTATCCACAATGGAATTTCTAGTTCCAGGCTCGATTTGTACCATCCAGGGGGCCGTATTAGCGACATGAGGGAACTTGGAGTGGTAATATATTCTATGCGTTGGATGACCCGATTTGAAACTGATTGTAATACCTGGGGGGTTCTTCTAGTGCTGTTTTTTTTTTGAAGGGAGCTTTTGAGACATGGACTACTGACAGTACGGTATGCAGTATTTTGTATCTGCACTTGTGCCACTCGGATTCCTAGGCTCCCGAGTTTAGCTTTCCTATGAAACCCTTGGTTTTTTTTTTGGTTAAATCCATGGTTTATTTGTAACTGGTACTGGAAAATCTATGGCATACACCCTGAGGTACAGCACGGCCTACTTTGAAACCCCCGGAAGTGATATTCATAGTATACTATCGGCACCGAATGCAAACCACGTGAAATACCAAGCACGGCACTGCAGGCCAGATCGTGTCGCTCTCCCGAGCTTCAGCCGATCAATGTGCAAATGGTTTGAGAGTCTGTTCCGCGATCTCTTGCGCCCGCCACCCGCACCCAACCGAAGGAACCCCAACAAATCAAGCACCCTTAGTCCCATCTTTTGTGTGACTACCGATCCAGCATTGAATAATGAGGCAATCGTCGTTGAAATAAAGTGTATAAGATGTGTTATATAGATCGCTCGGTAGAGACTGCCGCTAGTTGGTGTGAACGGAAGTTCGGAACGGAGATATTTCCCCTTCCCTGTAAACTACATACCGGGTGATGTCTCATGAATGAGACCGGGGATGTACTTGTAGAGTACCGGAAGAGGTAGCTAGTGACATAATCATGCTAACTTCCGGAAAATAATCACTACCGTAAAAGCTTCTTGGAGCCGCGCCTCAACATGGCCTACTTTCCCTTCGCACTTGAGCGCAGTTGAATGGACTGTGACGCCCGCTATCGTAATTCAAGCACCCGAGTAACCCGTGGTTGTCGTAATCAGCGGTCAAAACCTAGGGCTAATCGGGGACGAAGCACATGCCTTCACAAGAATTTCCTTATTTCTTCACTTGGAGAGTTATCCGCGGATCTGGTAGCCTCTCACAGGGGAATGGGGAATGTCGGCCGGTGACGAACAAGGGTGTTTGGCAAACAAGATGGTCTCCCCAATCTCGGCCGTGACAAAGTCTACGATTCGGGGGCTGAGGATCGCAGGATAGATAGACTCTCGGAATGGAGTGGTTGTGGGGCGAATAGGAAGAGCGAGCAGGAGGAGGGGGTTCGAGATGTCACTCCTAGTTCTCTTCAACTCAGGGAGATTGCGGAGAAGAGGGAAGCGGAGGGCAAAATCGCAGATTATATACCAGTAGCTCCCTGGAACTCACTCGGGAGGGGAAAGAGAGTAGCGGGTTTGTAGGAGTGGATGCTAGCTCTCCCGAAGACGGTGAAATAGTCGTGCCGGAGAGAAAGGGGTCTGACTCTACCTCATTGAACATCTTCTTGGCGGAAACTCCGGAGAACTGCATGAGACATCTCAGATCAGGTTATGGTAAAGGAAGCTTTATGGGCAAGGTCCCCGGCCACGATTCTGCGGTATTCCCTGGGGAAAACGCAAAGCTCTATAGGGTTGAGCTTCCGGATAGTTCTATGGGATATGTTCTTGCTGAAATGGTTAGTGGAGCTTGGTCTATGGTTTTCATGGCGGACGCCCCGGGCAATGGGTATGGGAAAACCCAACAGAGCCCTCTTCGGCTGGATTCTGATGGAGGCTTTCTTTTAGGGGTGGGAGAAAGTGCCTCGCGCGTCCCGGAACCCATCCCGGAACATGCGCCCCAATCGATTCCTGAAGAAAGGCATAGATCGGAGTTTCCTGGAACTTGGGCTGGCGGATGTCAAGAAGAGTGTGGTGGAAAGGAGGTTCGTGTAGCGGGGAGACAGCGCGAGTCTCCGCCGCTGAAGAGGGCTTTCCGGGGGTCAAATTAGGGTGACCTTGAAGAAGGGAAGTAGCAGAAACAGGAACCCAGCACTCAGGATCATCATGAGGACAATAACGATTGGAACTGAGCTTTGTTTCGCCAGGTTTTTGTGCTATTGACTTGTGCTATTTTGGAAGGGATATCGTTTTGTGGTGATTTTGCAGTGATAGGCTTGAGATGGAGGCGGTGATAGCTGTGCGCTGAATGGATTTTCTTGCAGACAAAATTTTAACCAGGTGTGATTTCTCCCTTTTATCTTCCGTATTTTATTTATTGCTGGGATAACGAAAGTGTTCGGCTTGGCGTCATTGAGGCACGGAAGGGTTTTTTGTCGGCCTTGTCCATATGGTATTTAAATCTCGTGGGCTGTGGTGGCTGCATTGGCTTTTATTTCGGACCTTAAGCTTTTTCGTCTCTCTATGTCCCACTGTTTTATGGCTATTATTCTTTATTGTATCCTATACCGTCTATCTTTGTTCTCGCTTATTCCCCTGTCCCTAATTCCCCAATTTTAACACTTTTCGTGCTTGTTGAATACAGTATGGTAGCTAGCTATACCTATGTACTAGAAAATCAATAAAGGAAGCTCAAAAAAGTATGAAGTGCATATAGTGTCAGTGGAATCAAGTGCTCATGAGGAATCACTCGACATTTGGCTTTAGGATGGGTGATCTTATAGGAACCTCTCCCGGCATTATCATACGCAAGACAAGCGCTCAAGTAAGAAAGAAAGAAACCTAAATAAGGTGAACCAGCTAAATCGTAGAGCTGACAGCACATGGAGGTAGGAAAGAAATGGTCTAATCAACACTCAGCTCATCTCCATGCCTTTATACTAGTAGCGCTCCTCCCCAGACTTTGTCTCTAACTAAACTGTAGGGATGCCGAAAAACTCTTTACAATTATCATTGGATGAGTTTTCTTTTCTTCAATGGGGTGAAATTTGGAATAAGTGCGTACTCTTACTTTTATTTTTATTTTTTTATATGGATCAGTTCGGGTGGCCTAGGAAGACGTGAGAGCAGAGAGGGGTCTGGAGCACCTGGGCGGCAAACAGGGGGGCGGCGGAACTGAGGATGAGCTTGTGCGGGTCAATGAAGAGATCGATGCGTTCCTTGGAGAATGCCGGGTTAGTAGCGCATCTCTTCACGACCGTCAGAAGAGCCCAGAGGGATATAATATAGACCCTTTGGATCCTCTTCCAGAAATGCTATAGGAGAGGCTCGTGGAAGTTGGCGGCGTGGAAGACTCCACCATGGCCGAGCGCGCTGTAGTGGAGTTTATAGATAAGGGAATTGGATCACCGGACAGGGAACTGGAGTTAGTGCACAAGGATCTCGAGAAAAATCTGGATTTTATGGACTAGGATGGTGCTAAAGCAGAGTTTCTCAAATTTGATGATGAGGCAGGTCTCCATCCTACGGTTGAGGTCCGAAGGGCGATGTTGAGCTTGATGAAGTGGGGGAACAAGAGCATAGGATGGAAAATAGTGCCGAGGCCTTACAACCACATTCCAGTCGTCAGGAGCACCTGTTACCTCGAGATACTCCGGAAGAGAGTCCCCGTGAGAAGGATTTAGCGGATCTCGAGGGAGAGGAAATAGCACTCTTGTTGGTGGGCCGGAGGATGAGGAAGATGACACACTGGAAGAGGATAAAAAAACCAAGATCTACAATCCTGTATAGGGTAAGGACAGAAAAATCGGAAAACTTTTGGTGGCAAAACAAGGAACAGGGGGATGATGGATGTGGCGGCGGGTAAAAAGCGATCAGGTTGAGAAACATCTTAAACCAGAGCTGTTGCACAAAGAGACTAGATATTAGGATGATGGTTGCTCAAGAACAGAACAGGGCCGGCTGCAATCGCGTGAAGAAAGTTTCGGGAAAACAATACTTGGCTTACCTGGAAAACTGAAGAACATTGCAAATAATTGCATATAGATTCACAATAAGACAATACAATTAAAAATAAAAATCAGAGGATGAAACTAGTAGATATACATTTCCTTTACCAGCGCGTTGGGCCCCCATGTCTTTGTAGTAGTATAGCAACTATTGTAGGCATCACATCAATCCCCTTATATATATCCCTCCAGGCGAGGCCCTCCCCTACCGTTTGAGCGAGCTTGGTGATTTCTTCGTGATCATGAGGTGAGAGTCAGCACTCTCGGCATGCGCAGCGAAAACAGGATTTCCAGACCTACCCCTCATTTTCGATGGGATTCAAATCTGGTGAAAGAGGTGGCCAGTCCATTCATTCAATATCAGACATATACCTAAAGGTACGGGTATATACAGAAGTATGATAGGGAGCTCCCTCTTCAATAGTCTGAACACCTATATCTATTCAACCCATCTAGGTATAAAGTGGGCGAATATGCGGAAGCATGACTTCATTGGCATATTGAATAGAATTGAGCCCTAGTTTATCCCGCTTACTAGTATGGTCTGTTTTAGTCGGCTTTCAAACAGGAACCAATGCAGCATGCTGAGATGCTTACATTGGTGCTGACGCCAGGCGACGGGCTCCCGAACGTGTGAGATTCTGGTCGGTATTCCACTCTGAACATCGGGCCAGCGCAGTAGCTGTGCGGGACGTCTGAGAGGCAGAGAGTTATTAATGTCATCCACAAATGGGAGGAATGGTAGTTTGCGTACTGTTCCATGTCTAATTGACGTCTCAATCTGCCCGTGGGTGCTATTACTGCGTGATTGAATGAATTGAATTAAACTGTCATTGCAAACAAAATGTTTAGCCGAGTCCGGGTATTGAAAGGAAGTCAGGAAGGCACGGAGGATATTGATTGGGATTGATGTAGAGAACTCTCACAGCGCAGGACGTTGGAGGGCAATCAAAAAGCAAAAAGGTAGATGTGGAGGGTGTGGACATAAGAGAAAGAGAAGGATTGGGTGGTATGAGGTGTCCTTTTATCGGCATTGTCAAGAGCAAGAGCTTGTGTGTAAGCTTGCCCCTCCTTGTTTTATTTCGTCACGGGATATACTGTCTATGCCAGGGTTGGCTAGGGTGTAGCAAGCTCTTATCGTAAGATATAGTGGGCCTGACACAAGACGATTGCTGATAGAAAGGAGCAATTGTGATTTGAGAGCATTCAGATAGTAGACAATGAATTGTCAAGTGGATAACAAGACTCCGTCTGAGGATACTCCCTTTGCGTGTCATCAAATGTATTTTTTAAGGCTCATCATAATTGCAACGGCAAGAGACGTAGTGTACAGCAATGCCTCTTGGCCTCTCTTACCGGCTAGCAAGGGTTAAGGCAAAGACGCCAGTGACGCCAACCCTGCACATCATACATCAAACAGAATAGCAGGGGCACCTCACATTATGACAACGAAGCTGAACTTCACCGAATTGAAAGACATGCTATCAGAAATGACATTATTTTAAGTCTAAGTACTCTATGAAATCTATCAATATCAAATACTAATACACTCAGGGTTTGTGTAGACGCAGGCTAGATCGAAGTCTGCTAATAGCAATCAGACTCTCGGGGCCAACTGAAAGATTGGCTCTTAACTGCTGACTCGGTATGAATATATCTTTCGAAAGAGAGCGCTCGGCGGTTCCAAGCTGGGTTGTCTTTCAATAGCGCAGTAGCAAATGAAATTAGGCTCTGCCTTTTGGACTTGCGCTCATCCCAATTATCGACATCGAACTCCACCCGGCACTTCCTGACCCAGTCGCTATCTTGCATCAGACTCGAGATATGTTGCAACTCGCAATCTGCCTTCATTATTGCCACGTGTTTAATGGCGCGAGGCATATATAATCTGCGAGAACTGCCACCTTCATCAATAGCAGATATCATACTGTCAGTTCTGCCGTGCACAGGGAGAGGCATATTGTGCGCTGCACAGCCTAAAGAAGCAGGATTTGCAGACGATATCAAGGGAGCTTGGTTGGCCCATGGGAATTGGGCAGGGAAGCCTGCATTTGGTTTCATGACGGAACAGCTTTTTCAGACGCAGTTGAGAGAGGTTGGTTTTGCACATGGGGATTCGGTGGGGGAGCCTGCATTTGGATTGCACCACCGGCTGTCTGAGGATGTTGTTTAATGGCATGTTATTCACCATGACATGAGGAAATATTTATTGTGGGTTATTAGCTGTAGCAGCATCTGATATTGTAAGTATGCAACCAGATGAGCACAACCAAAAATTGAGAGACCGCATCGCTGAGGGAGGAGGAACATTGTCCCCAGCACTGGCGGACGGACCAGAATTTTGAGAGGCTGGCAAACCAAGTTGGATGGCCGTTGGGGATTGGATGGGGGAGGAGGGTTTTGGTGGACCCCAGGAGCCGGAGCAGGAGGTTGCATTTGAGCCGGCCCCGTTGTATTGGCTGGTGGCGCATTTAGGGGCCTAGCCCCTTCATTCTGCACAGCTCTTGCGAGACCACCCTACCTCCCAGGGGCAGTATTTGCAGGGAGTAACATGTCAGTCACACTTACCTGCGCTGGAGGGACCTCGAGCACCGCGGGAAACAGCATATCTGGGCTCTAGATTGTCTTAGTCAACATTCTACGACATTACTTAACCTATTGAACGACAGCCTCATCAACCTCCTGCTCTCTAGGAATGTTGTTCACTGCCAACACAGTAGCTCGTTTGTAATGACCCTACGATAGGTAGCTAAAATGACTATCACCTTAACCTAAATGGTATACCAAGAGGTAACCAGAGCTGGTATTGTCTCATACACTTAGTATACAAATAGCAGGAAAACCAAGAACAAGGCCTAGGGAATAGTGGAGTAGCCTTCGATTCTCTACAAGGCAGGGTAACCTTTCCCGAGTATGTTCGCATAGACTCAAGGGATTTAAGATAATGTTACACGGGCCTCCGAGACAACCTTAGATGTTGACAGGAGGACTTCTGAGGTGATAAAGGCATTATAGGGCAAAGTTACCTTACCTTGGGAAACTGACTATTATGCCCATAGACCCAAGTTACCCAAATGAGGTATCCAAGTTACCCTAGCTCAACTGGCAAAGTCGGCCTAGAACTTAGAGGTCAATTGTCTCAGATTCTACGGGCTCTTTGATGTTTAAGGGCGCAGAGGCATCTGCCCTGTGAGGTCCGACCCCTCGGTGTGTGTGGTCCGAACATACTATTGATCTTTGGAGGGTTGAGCTAATACCACCCTGTGGCCGCAGCGTTGTGAGAGCCCATCATGAGCAGACGGCTGCCTGGTTGCTCATAGGCTAGAAAACAGAGGATTTTATATTATCTGCCGTCACACAGTAGAGGTAGTCGGTGTCCGTCCAGCACAATGTCGTTGGCAGGATATAGGAGGGCAGTATATGTAACCGCCAAAATGAGGAGTCACCCACCAATGGTCTCTCCGGCACCTAGGAGTCTCTATTCGCCAACGGGTATTAGGGTAGTCTTCCTAGAGGTGCTTAGGTAGTCCAATGAAGCCAGGGCACGGTCAGGACCAATAAGTAGGTAACAGCCGAACGCTTCTCCTCTTGATTTGTAGCATTACTATGGGTTGTCAATGGACTCTAGAGGTAGTAGTCCTATCATGGTAGAGCGTGTCCCAAGAGGCTGGCTATGGGTAGCCCCCTTTGGCCAGCTATCGGCTACATCTCACTGGGGGAGCTTGCATGTCAAATTATCACCTTGGATAGTCGCGTACATTAAATGATGGACTGAATAGCTGGTATAGACGAAGCTACCACTGTGCCAGTGAGTTCACAACCTAGGTATTGACTCCGGTTGTTGGCATGACTTTGATAGGAAGAGCCTTTCTACCTAGGGTTATATTAGAGATGCATTGCAGAAAGTCTTAGGCTATTGGCCGAGCTAAGTGTACACAAGTAGGTCCGATACTTGAGGCTGGGTAATTCCTCATGGAGGGTAGACCTCGGACAGCTGTGAGCAGGACAGGATGCTCGCACAAGGTCGGAGTAGTGCTCAATGTTAAAGGCTATAATCTGATATCTACTGAAGTTTAAGCGTTTGGCATTGTACTTCAATAACCAACTTTTCTTTGAGAGACCTAATTGAGTCAAGCTTTGAGCTTAACGATATTAAGTTTAACTGTTTGATTCTTTTGAATTACTTACCTCATCTTCATCTTCTACTTGGAGTACTTGGTGCGGTCACAACCCTATAGTTCACCTCTCTATAGGGTGCCCCCATTATAGTATATCATTATGGGCACTGACTTAACTCTCTTCTGAGAATTGCTCTGTAAAGCGACAGTTGGGACATGGTTTGATTACAAGTCGCTTGTCTGGTACAAGAAGCATCGGGTGGAAAGAACAATGTCTTCAAATATGGCTGTGTCAAGTATATATTCTCATCCTACGGGTATGACTGGTATGGAGCAAGAGATATGTCGAACCGCTGCAAAGGCGAACCTCTGAAGACTCGGTTGGTGGCCAATCCAGCTGCTCTTTACATATGACATTGAGAATGATCATACTTTTGAGGAGGAAATACCTAGTACGGTCTGAGAGATTATCATTGAGGATCGTTGTGCCTTCCGCCTGAGTTCTACTCAAGACCCGTCGGTAGGACAAAGGGTACCCCAAAATAGCTGACTGAAGATAACTTTTGCTGATTTCACAAAAGATCTTGTTCAACCGTACATACTTGAGGAAATTACAAGACAGATGCAAGAAGCGCAAGGCTTTCTCCTCAAAGTGGCTGTAGACCATCAGCGTCCTGTTGAAATAGAGATTATGGGAAATGCCAATCGTAGGATCGAATACCAACGAAATAACTTCACCCAGTTAGCTATGTCAGAACAGATGATTCAGAAAAGGGTAGAGGGCTTGGAGCTGGCCGCTGCCCAGGAGTATTCCATCGACACCGAGAATGGGGTTGTCATCAACCCGGCCCCTGCCCTCCCTTTGGCAATAGAAACCTTTGCTCATTATTCTGGTCAAGTTGTAGTTTGCCTTATTAATGCGACATATAAACCTTGGTTCAATGTGGTGGGTAGGCAATTCATCGAAGAGCAAGAGCAGCTTGCGGAATTGCAAAGGCATATGGCCGAAGCCCAGGAACGGCCAACCCCTCTCGAAGAAGCCTTTAGTGAAGATGTCCATTCTGGGGGAACAACCCATTCGGTTAGAAAACTGCGGCCATCTTCACGTCTTCTCAGGGTTACAAAATGTGGATCTATTTTGTTGTGGAGATCATCGAGACAGAACTCTGGACAGCTGCCACCTCGAGAGGCAGTCTCTAGAACCCCTTCTCTATTACCACGATCGTCCACCTTACCAGCAGTTCCGGCAGGGGAACAAAGTACACAGGCGATTTGTATCGAACGATAATGACCCTTTGGGCTAGCAGGCCAGACCCCTCTACCCACAACTCCACAAATCCCAGGTGCCTTTGCTTCGGCAGTAGCTCCACCCGCTGCAGGGAAGCCTTCGCGTAATGTTGGATCTTCCAGTTTGGCCCCAAGGTCAGAGGCGCCAGTGCCTACAGGTGTTTATTCCCCTGACTGTAGTGTGTGGCTGAAGGAAGTGATATTTCGTATAAACATTTGTTTCCATGTCTCGAGAGTGACTTTGAGCCAATTAAAATTTGGTTGAGGCCTTTGAAACACGGTTCTCAGCCACAGTCAAAACAGAACCGAAGTGGGTACTGTGAGAGTTTGAGGCACATTTGGTATAATGATTGCCCTGATTTTGTTATGGACTATTCAGTGAACACTCGCACCGTTGGGCAACAACCTCCTCCCTCACCTCGATGACCTGAAACAATTGAGGACGAGGTGCCTGGCCAGTATAGTCTTGGTGGGTAGGATTCCCCTAGGGAAGGCCCCAGCAGAAAGGCTAGTGGTAGTGGAGGAACTCTTCCTCCCGTGGTTGACACGCTGGTGGTGGTGGAGGAACTCTTCCTCCAGTGGTTGACAAGCTGGAGGTGGTGGAAATCCAGGTGATTCTGATTGTTCCCTTTCCGATGTGACGAAGTTTGTAGGAAGACATAAGTGTCACTAGAATGATAAGAAGAAGTAAAAGTATGGAAGGCGGTATCATGAGCTGGCTCACTATCTTCTGAAAGAAGGCAGTAGTAAAAGGTCCTCAAATCGACCGAACAAACTTGACAAATTAGGTGTCGATCTGTTTAAGGGTGACTCTACGGATTTACCATGCTTCATAAATGATTGCGAAATCAAACTGGACTATTGTAGGCATTCCCTCCGCGAAGACTGGGATACAGTCACTTTGGTAATTCCACTTCTGCACGGTCCTGCCAAAAAAGTTGTATCTGAATATACACCATTACGTTAGTGAAGAGGATACCCGTCGAGAAGTTAATCCTTTCGATCAAAAAAATATCCTTCATACTTGGTAAGGCTTTCGGCAATGGCTGGTTTCAAGATTTACTGGAAACTCTGATGGGGATCGTGCTCTTTAGCAGTGCAATGATTTGACTCTCAAGGCCGGTAAGCTCGATCACTAATGTGACGACCTGATAAGACTGACTTTAGAATTGAGATCTAGCGGCAATTTTGTCCAGGTCAAAGCCCGTGTAGGTATAACTTCAGACCTTCAGAATGCATGGGCTTTGAAGACTCCACTTACCGATAAATATGTCAAATACATCAATCTTCTTCGTCAAACTGGTTATCAGTTGGAAGAGGTTACTGCCTTTAACAGTACAGTTACAAGGGAAAAACATCATTCCAGGCCCCAAAGGAGCGACAATCGGGAATCTTCCATCATGAGCCATCGAAAGGAAAGGAAAGGCTCAGGGCCATAGCAACAGGAACCCCGCAACAATGTCTCCGTGTCTTCAAGAGCTTAGGAGACAGAGCACAAAATGAGGCATCGTGACATTCCCTAGACTCTGGTTGACAAATGCAAAGTGGTGAATCAAGGCTCTCGATTTGGACAACCAGGTTATTATTGAGCAAAGTATCCTTCGGCTACTCCAGTTGTAGCATTCTGTGGAATTAATCTAAAACACGATGCCGGGAAGCAGGTCTGGATGGGACCCACGTCAGGAAAGCTCAACGCATTGAACCAGCCGCTAAACCTGTGGTTAAGGAAGTTGTACCCGAGATATGAGGATCACCACCTCCAGATTTGGATATCTTGGAGCTTGATACCGACATGGATGGCTAGGAAATATCTATCCTGAGAAAGCATAGAAATGCAAAAGCCGACTCTACTCACAGGCCTAGAAGGTCAGATGAGATAGATACTGGAAAGGAAGGAGTAATATTCCCTACCAGAGATACTACAAAATGAATTTAATATCTAGCTATAGCGATAGCGAGATCGGTTGGGTTTCTTTTGTTATATTGAGAATGGTTCTTATACTTTGTTTTATGCTTTTGTTTTGTTTCTTATGTGATTTTGATTGCAAAATCTCATTTGCTTATCTCTTACTGTTTCAAATTTTGGATTGAATTTGGTAGGGCTTTGTCTTGATTTCGTCAGGCTGGACTTGACTTAGCAATTGAAGTTATTTTCCAAGTTTACCTGAGAAGAGTTAAATACCCAAAATCATGGTGGCGTGATCGGAAACAGCCAAGCTATCAAAACCTCATAAAGTTTATCAAGTGATAAAGGTTATTCACAACCCCTTGTGGCCACTCCTTTGTCAAAATGCAAGAGACATTGACTAGCGATTGTAGAACCATACCAAACTCCTCTGAAAATTCTAAGAGCAATCTTTAGGGACAAGAGATCCAATAAGCGGTTGAGGCTTGCATGCCCACCGCCATATACAAGATCTATTCACCTAAGAGTGAGACTGGAAAGGAGCCACAATCAAGCGAGGCTAAGTAGTCAAGCTGTAACTGCTTCCTGTGAGGTAGCGGTCTTCCAGAGGGATATGGGTACTGACTCGAACCAAACCGGTGGTATAAACGAGATCAAGTACCGGAGACACCAACAAGTAATTGAATAGACTCTATTACGTTTATCGAAACTACTAAGAGAAGACCAAGAGGTTTAGGCCTATGCGAAGCTCAAAGATTGGCGAATCGAACTGAATAGAAGATAACTGTTCAACCAAGTATATTGAAAACTCTGTTTGTCTAAGCCTGATCTCTCCAAATCTGGAGAGATTAACGTCTTTAAATACACTTGCGATAGTCCATCTCGCATCAATCATATCCAAATCCTAAGACATTAAACGATACCTAATCCATAAAAAATCCAACAATAAACAAGGCTTACGAACTTCCGGAGTTCGTATCCTAAAACAATACAAGTATCAAATAACAAGGCTTACCAGTCTCCTGAGCTCGTATCCTAAAACAAAACATAAAACAAACTAACAAGGCATACAAGTGTCCTGAACTCATATCCTGAAACAAATACATAAAACAAACCCATACCTAAACTAGTAACCTGTGCCGGTTACACCCCGAAAACAAAACAACAAACTATTTGCTCAAAACAAAATCCATCTTCAATCTGAACTGCCACTATCGTAGTCAGTTTCCAAGTAAGGATCCCAAAACCCTCTGTCCACAGGCCCTTAGTCCACGTACTCGGTAAGGCCCGCCTCAGTAGGTGAAAATCTGATGGTAATCCTTCCTCAGTAGACTGGGAATTCCTCGCCAATCATGTTATCTGTCCACCACGCCTGTACTATTTCTTCCGCATATTGCAATCCTTCAATGGATTCCCAGCGGTTCTCGCACGCTGGGTAATCCTTCCACTTAACTAGAAACTGGCCTCGTCCATAGTGCTCTCTGTAATCCAGGATGGCCTCAACCTCCCAGTCAGGTTCCTCGTTGATCAGGATAGGCGCTGGTTTGATATTGGCTCGTCCTGGGAATCGTTCATCATCGTTCTCTCTGTAGTGTTTGACCACCGAGCAGTGGAATACTGCTTCTCTTTGACGGTACATCCTGGCGTCCATCTTGACTGTGTAACTTAGCGTAATATCATCAAAACTCAACACTGGGAATGGTCAACACCAGCGAGGTTCCAGCCTCTTTGATCACCCTGATTCTGTAGAAAACCTGTCTCCAAAGACCAGTACTTGTCCTCCAACAGATACCGGAGGGCGTGGTGTTCTTCTCTTAGTCGTAGTCCTCTTAGACCAAATTCTGGCAAGCTTAAGAGCTTGGCAGGCTGCGTTCCGGAGTTCACTGTGTCTATTGTAGTAATCATCTGCAGCTGGTACTGAGGTCGCTGCCATTCGATAGGTCCTAAGTAGAGGATAGTCTCTTCCATACACTGCTTTTTATGGTGACATGTCGATAGTTTCTGAGTTACCAGCATTGGTGTATAACGCTAGCTGAGGTAGGGATATAAGCCAGTTGGTCTGTTTTCTGTTGATAACGGTTCTCAACGCTGTCTTTAGTTCCCTAATTGTGCGTTCTGCTTGGCCGTTTGTTCGATGGTGTCCTGGGGCTGCCATGATGTGTTCAATACCCATAGTCTTCAGAGTCTCCCTCCAAAACCTAGAGGTGAATGGCGGGTCAGCGTCGCTGACAATTGCAGTAGGTAGACTATGGGGTGTAAAAACATAGTTCTCTAGTAGTTCCATTAATTGCTGTAGCTTTCGTAGTTCTAGGAATCAACCAGCAATATCCTACTGCTCTATCGACCACTACTAGCACTGTGTCGTAGGTTTTACCCTTGGTGAAGGGTCCCATGAAGTCGATAGCATATGAGGTAAAAGTCTCCCAGGGGAGAGGCAGCATCAGTGCATCTCCTGAAGGGAGTGTCCTTCGTTCTTTACTGATCTGACACTGTTCGCATTGCGCGACGAAATCTGGGAAGTCCTTTCTCATCTTGGGACAAAATAGGTATTCTGTAGCGTATGGAAGGTTTCTCTGAGCACTGTGGTGACCCTTGTTGTGTATCTCGCTGATAGCCAACTGTCTCAGAGTCTCGCCGTTTGTTGCATGTCCTTGTGGGTATGTACACACATTTCTCTCCCCCTCTAGGAGTAGCATAGAGTAGGCCTTTGCCAATACTATAATGTTGGGCCTTGCCTCCTGCTGCTGTAGCTGTAGAGTCGTTCGCCACTTTCCACACAGGGTCCTGCCTGTCGCCTTGGATCATTTGTTCTCGCCACATGGCTTCCAATTCTGTGGTCGCTTGGGCAACATCTCTCTCGTCCTGTACTCTTTCCAGGTGCGGGACGTCGTCTTCTTCCTCATCCGTTGCATCGTCATACACCTCATAAAGTCCTCTTTCATGATGCGGGAGCTGAGGCGGTTTGATGCTTGAGATGATGGCATTCAAGTGTGAAAAAGCGCTGCTATCGAGGGGACGCTTGCGATGGTATCCGTGTGCGGGGCAGTTGTGTTCACTGGATCTCCGGTGCATAGTCTGGTTGTAGAGGACCGCATTCTCGCGGCTGCGCTTGAGGACGCTAAGATCAGGACGTGATCTAGCACTGACCGGTGATCCTGACACTGGTGGTGAGGCTGAGGTAAACTTGGGTAGCTCTGGGTAAACTATTGGTGGACTGCTAGGCATACTGAGTGTTTGTTCTTGATAGGTATTGTGGGTACCATGGTATTCACAGTGTTTGTTTTTGCATGCGGTCCAGTAGAGCACTGAATGTTCGATCTCATCATTCGATCATCCAGAGTGGTAGCTCTCGTTGTCCTTCCATCCGTCAGTACTGACTGGCCCCGTAGTGGTTGGTACTCTCAGAGCTTCCATAATTGGTGGTAAACCTCTGGTAAGGTCTTCTTCTAGTTCCATATTGTCTTGTTCAGTTGCTTCGTTCAGGCTACAGTCTTATCCACATTCTGAGTGCCCGAATACTGGTCAAGGTTGATAGCGTGACATGACTTGAAGATCTTCAGGTTTAGAGAATATAGCGTAGATAGGGGTGGTGTCGTTTTCGTCTTCTTCTGTAGGGTCTTTAGCGTAATGAGGATTGTTGTCTGATTCCTCATGAAGGCTGGATAAAGCGTCAGCTAAATTGTTCCACTTCCCTGGACGATAGCCTATCTTCGCTGTGTAGGCACTGATAAGGTTCCCCCAGAGGATTCTCCTTCCACTTAGTTCATTTGCTCCCTTAAGGCGCGTTAGGGGTTGGTGATCTGTAACAATCGTAAACCCAGCATCCCTGAGTACATGATTTAATCCAGAGAGTGCGTCAATTATTACCAGTGCTTCCTTATCTGTTGTTCCATAGTTATGTTGTGCATCAGTAAACTTCCTACTATGGAGTGCTGCAGGTCCCGCTGTTTCAGGTGTATCCCCTTGTCCTATCCAAGCTCCACATCCTGAGAGTAATGCATCGGTTATCAACCATATCGGGACTCCAGATTTGTAGTCGACAGGTTTTATAATGCGAGCTCCTGCTATTAGTTTCTTAATATTTGTCATGGGTGCATCATGCAGTGGTGTCCAGACAAACTCCGCTATTGTAGTAAGCGCCGTCAGGGGTGCTGTAAGTGTTGCTATATGCGGTAAGAATTTCCTAATAGAGTTGACTACCCCTAGGAATTCTTGTACCTGGCGTTTGGTAGTGGGGGTGGTCCATGGCTCAATTTTCGCAATCTTTTCAGGCTCTGGTTTCGACCCCTCGTCATCCATGATGTGTCCTAGTACTTCTATTCCAGTTGCGAAAAACCCAGACTTCTTTCTACTGGTGTAAAACTGTGCTCCCTTGAGCTTGTTGCAGATAGCTGCAATGTTTTTCAAGTGGTCTTCTTCTGTATCGGAAAATATGAGGATGTCGTCTTTGTATACCCAGACAAACATGCCTAGGAAGTCCGCTATCAGGTCCGACATGATGGGCAAGAATGTTCCTGGTGCATTCATATCACCTTGCAGCATGACCTCGCTAACAAATCCCCCAAAGGGCGATTTAAAACAGTTCTTCCAAACATCCTCAGGCTCAACCTTCGTCTCAAAGTAAGGGTTCCTTTGGTCTATCTTGCTGCGGTATCTGGCTCTTGCCATCTAGTTTAGAATTGTTTTTTGATTTGGTATCGGTTCATCATCTTTTAGCGTGATTTTCTTCCTTTCTGTTAGATCCAGTAGCGGTCAGGCCCTTTTGCCATCTTTCTTGTATGGGACAAACATAGGTGCCGCTCCATACACTGCCTGGCGTCTGATGACTCCCTGTTTTTCATTCTCTCTGATCCACTCACTCAAAGCTGCTGTGTGTCGTTCAGGGACAGAATATATTGGTAATGTCCAGACTTCAACACGTGGTTGCAGCCGGATTCTGAGATTGATCTTTCTGAGAGGAGGTAGTCCTTCCGGTATTGATTCCGGAACCACGTCTGCATGTTGATCCATTATCTCCTCTCTAGATCATACTGCCGCTCTGACATACTTGCTGGTGGGTTTACAGTTTACCCTAACTCTGTGTTTTGGAAATTCGAGGGTAAGCTTGTGGCAGTCTATTGACGCTTCTTGTTGCATCAGGAAAGGCATTCCAATTAGGGCATCGTATTTCGCTAGGTTTCCTATTATCATTTTGGTATTGGGTACCTTCATTTTCCCAACTGAAATCTCCACTGAACATTCCTTCTGGCTTTCGGATCTGGACCCTTTCATCGGGATATGAATTTTTGTGGGTTTTGCCATCTTGATACATGGTATGCCATGTGTGGTGACAAAGTGAGCGCTGACAATAATGGCTCCAATCGTTCCCGTATTGAAAAGAACCTTAGTGTAACGACCCTACGATAGGTAGCTACAATGACGATCACCTTAGCCCAAATGATATACCAAGTGGTATCCAGAGATGGTATGGTCCTGTATATAGTATACACATGGCTGGTAATCCTAGGATAAGGCCTAGGGAATAGTTGAGTAGCCTTAAGGTACTCTACTAGGCAGGGCAACCTTTCGGGAAAACATTCGCATAAAGTCAGGCGATTTATGGGAATGTTACACGGACCTCCGAGACGACTTCTGTGGTCGACTTGAGGACTTCCTGAGGGATTAAAGGCATAAGAGGGCAGAGTTACCCGACCTTGGGGATTGGGTCATTATGCCAATGGGTCCCAGTTACCCTACTGAGCAAGCCAAGTTACCCTACCTTCACAGGCAAAGTCATCCTAGAACTTAGAGGTCGATTGCCTCACATTCTATGTGCTCTTAGATGTTCTTGGGCGCGCAGGCATCTGCGCGGGAAGGCCCCACGCCTGCATCAGGGTGGCCCGAACATACTATTGAACTTGGGCGGGTTTAGCTAACACCCCCCTCTGGCCCCAGTGTTGGAACGGCGCGTCATAGGCAGACGGCTGCGTAGTTGCTCGTTTGCGAGTAAAAGGAGGTCATTGGAGCAGCTGCCGTAAAACCGTATAAGTCGTCGCCGTCCGTCCGACTGAATGTCGTTCGCAGGATATATAAGGGGAGTATGGGTAACCGCCAAAATTGAGGTCGCTCATATGTGGTCTCTCGGGCACCTAGGAGTCTATTCTTGCCTACGGGTAGTAGGGTAGTCTTGCTAGTGTTACTCAGGTAGTCTCTCAAGGCCAGGGTGCTTTTGAGACAAAGAACTCAGTAACCAGCCCGGGCCTTCTCCCCTTGATTTGTAGCATTACTATGGGTAGTTATTGGACTCTAGGGGTATGAGTCTTATCACGGTAGAGTATGTCCCGAGAGGCTGGCTATAGGTAGCGCCCACTTAGCCAACCATCGGCTACATCTCACCGGGGGAGCTTGCATGTCAATTTATCATATTGGATAGTCGCGTAGATTAAATGATGGACTGCATGGCTTGTATAGACAAAACTACCACTGGGCCAGTGAGTCCACCACCTAGGTATTGACTCCGGTTGTTGTCATGACAGTTAGCCACTGGTATGACTTCGATAGGAAGAGTTTTTCCACCTGGGGTTGTATTGGAGATGCATTGCAGAAACTCACATCCTATTAACGGAGTTAAGTGTACCCGAGTTGGTCCGACACTTCCA
>Ga0307509_10002850_pt1 | contig 27386 bp, 46 predicted proteins | sample 10_EM_MG_FD_202245 | JGI IMG/M metagenome (GOLD analysis project Ga0307509, IMG submission 202245) | Populus trichocarpa ectomycorrhiza microbial communities from riparian zone in the Pacific Northwest, United States - 10_EM | ecosystem: Host-associated > Plants > Roots > Unclassified | place... | reverse complement strand
CCCCTTCTGCCTCAGCCCCCCGTCCCCCCCCCCCCCCCCCCGCGCGGCCCGCCGCTTGAGGAGTTGGGTATCAAGAACAATTGAGAGGGCAGAGTGGTCTGAGCCGGTGGGTGGAAGAGAGGGGTTCCAGGAGGAAAAATATGGAAATAAAGCACTATTGGCAAATAAAATATCAAGAACCGCCAGGGGATGAGAAGTGGTGAAGGGGAACCTAGTGTAAACCCCTTGGGGTGTTGAGGCGAGAAAAGGACAAATCTGAGGCTTTGTCAAAATCGGGGGAGCTTAGGAGAGGTTCATAGTCGGAAAGGTAGTGTTTAGGATCAGAGGAGTGATCATGAATGTTGAGCTTCCCAAGGACAAGCGTTGGAAACTCTTGTTAGGGGATTAGGTTGAGAGGAGAAACTGACCTACAGTGGCCACTGGCAATGGAGTACGCATTGTACAAGCCAAACAAAGTATGGGAAGCATCAAACATGCTCTCAGGGGAGTAAAGATTCACTTCCATGAGGTCACCCATGTCAAAAAACAAAGGAAATATAGAAACAACATTGAGTAGCCTCACATGAACATACACAGCAACATCAGGGTTAACAACATCTGTTGAAGGGGGAAAAAAACATTGATAATTGCAAAAACAGGAGGCAAGTTTTTCCAGAGTTGGAATATCTTGAAGAGCAACAATATGAGGAGAACTTTCTACCATATTAAAAAAACTAAAAAGTGTATGAAAAACAATACTGCTACCGAGACAATTATGCTGAACAATGGAAAGATTTAAACAACCAGTGTATTGGAAGGAGTGAAAGGGTGGAGGCCTCTGGGTTGGGGCTGGGTTTGCCAACGTTAAAGTTCCATTGTGTTGATAGTCGGCGCAGGATCACTCCAGTTTGCACTGGGGTTAGTCTGGAAGATGGTGCTACCAGCATGAAAAAGATTCCTGTGAGAGAGGGGGGCTGCAAGGGAGAAATGGGCAGAAGCAGTGGCTACAAGTTTGGCTGTCTTGGGCTGACTGGATTCATTTGAAGGTGGGAAGTGAGGGCAATGCCTAGCTGGGGTGGCCGGTACAGTAGAATGAGTGGGTGGACCCTGAGGGGTGGACTCAGAAGTGTTCGGGTGGAGGGCATCGGAAACATGTTAGTCCCTAGGGGAGCGGAGAGAGGCAAGAATCTTCCGACAGACTGGACAGGTACTGTCGAAGGAGGCATGCTGGCCATCACAATTAATGCAGAGGGGGGGGTGAGGCATTGCAGTCCCCTAAAATGGACTTCTTATAACTCCCTTTCGGGTAGCTTTGGTTAGTACATCTGTGGGCAGACCGGTGATGGAGGTGGGTGCAGATAGGGCAAGCTTGCGCCTGCTCTTTGCATAGAGGAGCAGAATGGCCAAAGCGCGTGCAATTACTGCATGGAGTGGACGTGGAGGCAGGGTAGGTAGGTGCGACCAAGCGGGCACGAGAGAAAAGCTGAATTGATTCGCGAAACCGAGACACATGATTTGGGTCCACCGCCATAACCACTGAAGTTGTCAGCTTCAGAGCATGTTTCACCGCATCTGACTGGAGGAATCTAGCCCAAAAGATGGGGACGTAGATAGGATTGCAGATAGATTCCGGGAGTGAAGGAAAAAGGTCAGCAGGTTCGCTCGCAAGAATTGAAAGAGGAAGATTATGGATGAGGGGTTCGATACTTATCGGTGCCTCTCTGGAGACCTGGTAAGGATTGTCTCCGACTGGGAAGTTCTGATTGGACTTCTTTGTCATGGCATCAAAAAATGGAGGGTAGGTGGAGGAGGGGGTATATGGGTTAGCTGTCAGAGTGACAGCACCATTGCTGTTGACACAAGCAGTGAGGGATAAGGGTAGAGAACAATTGGCCTCTTTGAGAACAGCGGCCATGATCTACGTGAGGGGGGCAGTCATTACCAATGAATCATTGTGCAGGGTGGAGGAAGTTCGCAGGGCCAAGAAAGGAAGCTGTGCTGCTGGAAGCGGTGAGGGCCGTTTTGGGACACTACTCTTGTTGGACACAGCGACTTGTGCTGCAGTGGCGTCTTTCTTGCCCTTTCAGCCTGTGATGGTGACCTGCGCCCAGGTGGCTTCATGAGGCTGGGGGGGGTCAGCGAGGGTGAACCCTGACGGAGGGGCAGTATCAAAGAGTATGGTGGCTGGGTAGCGTTCGGAGTAGAGTTTGGCCTCCTCGGATTGGGGGTGGAATGAGGCAAAAAGGATTGCAGCTCGTGGAGTGTCTGGGTGGCGCTTGCCGTTTGTGTAAGGGTTTCCATACCATTTTCCTTCAAAAAGCAGAGGAAAGTCCAGGGCACTAATAGTGCGAGGGGTGAGGCTGGTAGCGAGTTTCTTCTTCTGCTGAGAGGGTTTGGTTGGGGGAGTAGGAGTGGGGAGTGGTGGCGCTTGTGGCACAGGATGAGCAGCCTGGGTAGCACGATGCGAGGAGAGGGTATCAACTCGGGAGGACAAGTCCTTGAAGGACACCTCAAGGCTGGATGTTGCTGCTGGTGCAGGGGTGGCTGAACACACCTCCTGGGCGGAGGTGATGTTCTCAACCTCAGCAGTGAAGAAGGTTACCGAGGCGGCAAGGTCATTTACCATGGCAATCAGCTGGGCAAGAAGACAAGTGAGAGCTAGTTGACTGTCGCAGAAATTGTTAGTGGGAGTGTTGTAAACTGTGGGGACAGAAGCTGGGTCAAGACAGGCAAGCTTGGCTGCCTGCCCCAGGATGTTGGCTATAGTGCTAGCCTCCCCAGAAAGGGAGGCATAACTGGACTGGGAAGAGGACGAGGGAGAAATTGTGCCGACCCAATGGTCCGGGCAGGAGGAAGAGCGGGCAGGGTGTGCAGCTCTGGCTGGGCCTGCCCCTATAGAAGCAAGGGGGGTAGAGGAGATATCAGGACAAGGCCACAAGGCCAGGCCGGGGGACTGGGAAAAATTAAAGTGAGAAGACAAAGTCAAACTACCAGTTTGCCTTTTCATGGATGGAAATTGTCTGAGGAAAGGTGAAATATATATTATACTTGAAAATGAAGCCCAAATTAAAAGCGAAAATAGGTGTATCGTGAAGAAATAAAGACAAAACACTGGGGTTTGACTTGGCCGAATGAGTTAAGAATTTTAAGTGGCAGGTGAAGAGAGGGCGTGGAGGGTGGAGTTATTGTACCTTTTTCTTTTCTCATTTCTTTTTGAATCAATGAAGTATTATAATTTATTGATAATATAGATCGTTACGCTGATGGATCCCAAAGGCTATGAAGCGGTAAGTACCATTCTGGGACACGTTTGTGTTGAGTCCGTGATCCCCCTCCTACTACATGATAGTGTACACTTTTCGTTGGCCCCCCGGCATAAGCACTAACAACCCCTGTAACAAAGGAAATCCTCCACTCCAGCAAATGCCTAACGATTAAAAGGAAATACAAGTGTAAACCTAGTCAGCCCTGTTCCTCCTCTCAGTTGCTTCGTGGTGTGCGTTAAGGTAGGTGGGGCATTCTTTGAAGTCTGCCTGGTGTGGAGCTCCACAGTTGCTACATTTCAGGATGGTGTGAAGGCATTGTTTGCCCATAGTATCAGTCAGATTGGCCACAGGTAAGAAGGTAGGCTGAGTGTTGCCCAGAACATAGATTGCAGTGGGTGTCGTTTGCTCATTTGGAGGTGTGGTGTCCAAAGGTTGAACAGTTGTTGTATTGGGTATCTAGTTCAAAGGTAAGATATTTCTGAACTTTGAACTTCCTGCTGAAGAGGGAAAGGCCAGAGGTAATGGCTTTGGTTGCTGCATCATCACCACCAAATTGTAAGAAGCATGGTAACCACTTCCCGTGAGGTAGCGGTCTTGCGAAGGAATATCGGTATTGAATCTAACCAAACTGGTGGTATAAACGAGATCAAGTACCGGAGACGCCAACAAGTAATTGAATATACTCTATTACTTTATCGAAACTACTAAGAGAACACCAAGTGCTGTAGGCCTATGCGAAGCACAAAGATTCTCAAATCGAACTGAATAGAAGATAACTGTTGAACCAAGTATATTGAAAACTCTGTCTGTCGAAGTCTGATCTCTCTAAGTCCGGAGAGACACAGGTGTTTAAATACACTTGTGATAATCCATCTCGCATCAATCATATCCAAATCCTAAGGCATCAAAGATACCTAACCCATAAACAATTCAACAATAAACAAGGCTTATGAACCTCCAGAGTTCGTATCCTAAAACAATACAAATATCAAGGCTTACGAGTCTCCTGAGCTCATATCCTAAAACAAAACATAAAACATACTAACAAGGCATACAAGTCTCCTGAACTCGTATCCTGAAACAAATACATAAAACAACTCCATACCTAAACTAGTAACCTGTACCGGTTACAAGCATGGTGGATGCTGATTTCTTGGAATGTTGGGTTTCAGTGGCGCGCGATCTAGGAGGGCGGGTGAGGTGGATGCCAGGGTTGAAGTCTTCGACTTCAGACTGGAGAGTGGTAAAGGAACTGGAGGTAGGAATGCCGTGGATGATAACCATGTGCCAGATTTCATCCTTCATCAGTCGGGTTGCTGCAGGTATGGTGGCTCTGATGGCTTCCGCAATGGCAGGGCGGTGAGATTTGAGGACTGAGAGGGCAGGAGTATTGTCTTTGGTGATAAGTTTGATGTTATTGTTGGTAGTGAACTCTATAGTAGCAATAAGAGGCTTCATGATTGCAGAGTTGATAGCGTTTCTGATGGTGAGGTTGTTGGTGTTGTCAGGGAGTGCTGTGCCATTTCTTGCAATGACAATGGTACGGTCGCGTTTGGTCAAAACAGAAGGGATTGCCTTCTTGTTTGTTGGAGGTGTAGTGGTAGGGGTGGCAGGGGCTCTGGCAACTTTCTGGGCCCAGGTAAGTGTAGGGAGTGGTGCAATTGGTATGGATGGGGGGGTGGTGGTGGTGGCGGGAGCAGGTTGTTTGCTCTATTGCTGTTGTAGTTAAGTTGTAAGGGTGGTAATCTGATCTTTTAGGTCCTGAGTATCCTTGATGGGACGTTCTTGAACAACTTTCAAGTGTTTCTCAAGGGCCTCAAAGGTCTTCAAGAGGTATTGGTAACAATCAGCCAAGGATTTGTTCTGATTGATGAGGGCATTGGTTTCATCTTGGAGAGATTCAAGGGTGGTAGATTCGCCATCATCGGTAGAATGAGAGCTGGGGGAGACAACTGTTTGGACAGGAGCAGGGGAATCTTCTTCCATCCTGGTGTCATCTGGAGAGGTGGGGCTTCAGAGCAGCAGGGGTTGAATTGGGAGGCAAGGGGGTTTCCACCTCCCCTCCCTCTGCCCCTTTGTCTATTAGACATCAGATAGTAGGCTAGAAGGACTCTGTTAATTGAGGTGATAAAGTAAGAAATAAGCGGGTTTTTTCTTTCGCTGTGGTTGTAACTGCAAAGGAGTCCTATGAGATAGGAGTGGATTGAGGTGACAATGATTTCTCGTGGTGTTCAGATTTCAGTCGCCGGAGATATAGCAGTGAGGGAGGAGAATGAATCTCGCCCAATACATTTTCTTCCCTTTTTTTTTTTCTTTTCTTTTTTTACATATTTTTTCAAATCATCTGCATTTGTTAAGATACAAAGACTTCATACAGTGTATAGCTATCACCAACAAAAACCTGTTCCTCCTCACCTCAGGAAACATCCAACCCCCTAAAACCCCCTGTTATGAGACCAACCGCACATCTCGCCTACCCCCCAACCAAATCCTACAAACATACATGTACATACCAATGAAACTGAAAGGAAAGAAACAAGCAGGAAGGAGAGGAGAACCCTTAGTACCATCACAAAGTATGAACAGAAGGAATAAATGAACCCCTAATAAAGGAAAGATGCGATCATTTGATGTCGCAGGTCAGCCTGAGCTAAAGCAGTGGCAGTATAGGCCTGCTTGCCAGAGTGGTATTAGGGTACAAAAGGTGCCGAAGGCAGGTGGTGGAGGGCGGCCAGGACCAATGTGTACCCCAAAGGGTGTGCCAAAGAGGCATTAACAACGGCCAGAAGGCTGGGCGTGACCAGGGTATGTTTTTCTACTGTGACCAATAGTTGACCTCAGCAGGGGTATCAGTATGGAGCAACTCTTGACTGGATATGGGTGGGGCAGTAGGGTGCCAGCTGACCAGGTAGTACAGTACCAGCTGAGAGAGCGGACCTTGCTGTAACCAAGCAACCAGACCAAGACCAGAGAGGACAATGGAGAAGGGGTAGACCCAGATGCTAGAAACAACGAACTATAGTAACCTCGGCTGATGCTTTTCCGAAGGTGAGATGCAGGGTGACACCATGAAGTTACAAAGGGAAGTGTTCCCCAATATGGCCATGATATCGAAATGGAGAAGTACTTCGCAATGGTCGTGGAAAAATGCAGCACCGATACGAAGGAATGTGAGAGGGGTTGCCGACCGTGTGAAAGATAAATGAAGAGAAGAAGCGAGGCAGAGAGGGGGAGGGAGGAGTTAGCCATCAACCCCATAGACCAGGCCTTTTCCCAGTGACAAGGTCATCGGGATGGAACAGAGGGTGGGAGGTAGAGCCGTACACCCTCTTAGGCCACAGTGGCCATCAGAAGAGGGGAGAGGGGAGGGGGTAGATCCCACAATGACTCCGTATAGTGTTGAGATTTCTATCGCTGGAGGTGTAGATGAGATGTTTTGTGAATCTCGCCCTTCTGATTTTTTTCTCTTTCTTTCTTTCTTTCTTTCTCTTTTTTTTTTAATCATATTTTCATTGTTCCTACAGTACAAGAAATAACATGCATTTTATCAATATGGCCAAATCAAAACTGAAAATAAAATAACCATCAACAAATGAAATATTGATAACCTATTCCCCCAACGTGACCAATATGTGTTGCAGATCAGCATTAGCTAAAAAGGAAAGCATCCGACTGCAGGCTAGTCCTGGAGTTCTCAGGCAGCGGGGATCATAGAGGTCAGAAAGGGGTCGGGTGCAGGTGGGTCATGAGATGGGGCCAGGGGGGGCATCCCGGGATGGCAGCCAGTAGCAGTGACACCGATGAACTCATCCAGGCCTATGAGCATGTGGTGGCCTGACCACAGGGGGGGCCTTGGGCCTAAGTCGGAGACTTCTTGGAGGAAGTGGGATCTCTGTCAGGCGGTCGAGGTACATGAAGGTATGGCGTGCTGGAAGGACTGAGAGGCATCCGAGAAGTGGGGGCATGTCATGTCAGGCTCAGGGTTGTCCCATGAATGGTGTGCTGCTAGGTCGCTTTTTCCAGAATGCATCTGGTGGATCCTCCATGCAATGAACTTCCCCAGACCCTTAAAGGGGTGGGGGTGGATGGACTGGGGGTAGGGGTATAGAAGTATCGGGGCCATGGCCCAGTCAACCAGGACATGCTGCCTTGCCCAATCCTGGCGTCTTGTGTAGGGGGGAAGACAGGGGGGGGGGGGGAAGACAGTCCATCAGGTGAAGGGAGATGGGAGGCAGGGTAGTAACATCCTGAGTAAGGGATGCTGCCATGTTGACCAGGGCGGTAATGGCATTGTGGCAGTATCTCAGGTTCTTGGCTTTACCAGGGGGATGATCCCAAGCGAGGTTGAAGAAGAGATAGGGGCGTTTGGGGATTATCCCTTGAGCTACTTCCTGGGCGCGGTACGGTGAGAATGTAGTTACGTTCTCTGGAACACAGGCCATCGCCGGGCTGACTTCTGGTGGGGAGCAGATCAGCCTCAGGCCAGCAAGGCGGTCCTGATGTCAAACCAGGCATGGCAGTAGGGGTAGACATGCTTTTCTGTGAAGGCATATTGAGTTGGTGGTTGAAAAACAGTTTGTAATCAACCTACAATCCCGTTGCCACAACACTGATATTGGATCCATGATAGAGGGAGGGGGGAGCAGACCGCAGATCTGTACTGAAAGATAGGCACCAGGAGTTAACATGCGATCCCAAGGCAAAGGTGTGGGGGGATGCCAACCCCCGGAGAGGAGAGGCATCTAATGGTGGCAAAAGCCATGGAGCTTAAGGCATATCTCGGAGAGAAGTGGCGACTGAAGGCCTAGAGCCAGTGTCAGATGGAAACTGGGTGTAGACCCCAGCAGTGTTGAGGAGGTGATACGGCGCAGTGAAGGTAACGTCAAGGTACATAGTGGAAAGTCTATACTCTATGTCGGTAAAAGAAATGAGGGGGTCTGCAAGGTGGTGGTGGAGATTGAAGTCCCATGGAATCAAGTGTGGGAGGAGGGGGGGGGGAAACATGGTCTTGAGGAATTGAGCGGTAGGGAGGGCGGTTGGCGTGCAGCAGGTCCACCAAGGTGCTCCTGAGGGAGCCGTTGGGCAACCTAAACAGGGATGGCAGGGACAAGATGTCCACAGAGAGCATTTCTGAGGAGTCATGGAGGATGGTGGTACATCACAAATGTATGGCTAGTGCACGAGAAATATAAATGCCTACCCATGGGCAGCCAGGAGGGGGCATGGCACACGAGAGACAGCCCGCAAAGGTTGGAAGTACAAAACGTATCGAAGGAGGGTCGTGGATTGCGATAATGAAAGGCAGGTGTGCTAGCATTGTAAAACTATGAAAAAGTGAAAGAAAAACATCCCAGCTCCCAAGGGAGTTATGTTGAATGATAGGAAATGACGGGAAGATAGTGCTGCTATTGGTGTAAGTAGTGAAAAAGTTCTCAATTATTGATAGGAGACTACAGAGGAGTCAGAGTCAATGGATTCATCGCTGGCCTCCCTTGGGAGGAGGTCCTTAATAACGCGCGAGGGCTCAGGCTTAGAAGGCGGAGCAGTTCTGGGGAGTATACAGGTTCTCAGGGTCTGGATAGGGGTGCTGAGCATTTGGCATTGCGCTCTTAAGTGTTGACAGGCCAGCCTGGTCCTCAGCAAGGTCATTATGGTCCAGCGTCTGTCAAGCGAGTGTACTGAATCGATCCGGAGTGATCTTTGGGCGAGAGGGGAATCCCTGGTACGCACAGAGAGCTCCTCCTGGCAGTTAGGACAGGACACCACCAACAATGGGCAGCAGCTGAGGACAGGTTTGAGATTGCCACCCTTCGGGCAGGAAGTGTTAGGGCAGCGATGCTCAGCCTTGGTGTGGTGGAGCCAGCAGAATGGACAGGATGGATTCAAGCTGGGGCATTGATGGAAGCTATGGCCAAACTTCCAGCACTTGGTGCAATGGGAGGACTTGGAGGAGGAGAATATCTTCTCCACTTTGCCGTTGCGGAAGAAGAGGTTAATTGAAGGGAGGAGTTCATCAGCGTCAGACATGGCCACCGTGATGATGACTCAGGTAGAACCCTTCTGAGCTTGCGACTCATGCTTCGGGTTGAGGTAGGGGCCTGAGAGTATGGATATCCCCCTGGCATTGCAGATTGATTCATAGAGGGAGGGGAAGAGGAGATTGTCGTTCAAAGGGAGGAAATCGAGTGTGATGGAGTATATTGAAAGTTGTGTGTCTTTCAGTGCTGGTTTGACTTGTTCCAGTTGGGAATTTCCCACTGGTAAAGCATTCTTGAGTCTTCAAGTGAGGGGGGGCGAAGTACAGTGTGTAGGCCGAAGCGTGGGTTAGGAGGTCTGCTCCGAGTAGTATCACTGGACCTTTGTCGTTAACTGTGCTGGAGAAGCAAAGGGGGATGGAGCAGTTGGGCTCTCTTCATACAAAGGCAGTGATGTCGGGAAATACGCTGCGATCTTGGTTGCTTCCGGGTGGCGTTCGAAGGTAATCCTTGAGGCAAAGAACCTACACTCAGCTTGGGGGACGGGAGGTTCAGGTTTCATAAAAACCTCTCCTGACGCGACCGCAACAGAAGAAGCAGAGGCAGAGGGCTTGGCCTGTCGGCCCTTCTTTCCCTTAGTGGGAGGGGCAACAGCCTGGGCATAGGTGTGGGTGGCTTTGGGGGCTGCGGTAGTGGTGTGTTTCCAGGAGAGGTCTCAGTGAACAGGGTTCTATTCTGAGTTAGGGGGGTATTTCTCATTCTTGAATTCTTTAGCTTTTTAGGTGTGCGGGTATGTGTTGGGAAACCCTTCAGGGTTGCCGTAGGTGGTTGGGGGGGGAAGTTGATGTGTCAGATCTTGGAAGGTGCGGGTCTGCTTGATGGGTTGGCAAGAATGTGTTGTGGAGGGGTGCACTACCGGTGCTCTCCATTGTTGTTTGCCCTCTTGAGGGGCGTTGGTGTTTCCGGAAGGGACAGCATAGGAACTGCCGCGTTGGGGGGGGGTTGGGGCAGTCCGATGTTGGTGGGTTGAGGGAGCAAAGAGGCATGAGTGGCTGGGAGAGCTGAGAGGCAATGTCGCGGAGGGACGCTTGAAGTGCAGTGAGATTGGGGGGTTGGTGGAGACATCCAGGTTTGCCACTTGCGACGCGAGGTCATGGACCTCTGTGAAGAGGGTATTGAGAGCAGCAGTGATGTGATCACTGGTGTTGATAGACGTGCAGAGAAGGGGGAGAAGCATTTGTTCTCCTATGGAGTGAGTGGAGATATTAGTTGGGGGATAGGGGGGAAACCATTGGCCAGGAGGCCAATATTAGCCGCCGTTTCATGGATGAGTGAGACCAAATGGTCAAGGTTGCCTGTGGGAGGGGAGGGCAAAAGAGAAGCTGGTGTAGAGTTTCTCAGAAGGCCACGCTCCAGGTGTTGGTGGGAGGACATTGGTTGAGTTTGCCTTTCTCCCATCACTCTGGGCTCACTTAGGCAGCCCTCCATAATTGGCAACTCCTCATACGTCAACTGTCGGTCTTTAGTCTCAGGCAAGTCGTAAAGTAGATGTCCCTTGTGGCACTGCTTTCTAGTATTGGACTATCTCCTTTGTGCTCTGCTGGTATGGTTGGACCTTTTGAAACATTTTGACCTTGCTTCTGTCAGGCCGCTTTCTACCTCTCGTGTCGGTTAGCCCTCCGCCCTTCTTTTCCCCAATATTTGGATCTGCCAGCACCCTACTGCTTTCGGTTCTACATCCACTACCAGACCTCTGCTCCCTTCTGATGTCCATGGACTAGGGGGGCATGTTTAAAGCTTCTCTGTCCTGGTCTGATTTCCGAGATAGCCAACCACATTATCTGCCGACTGCCATAAGGCTTCTTTCCTTAGGTGGCATTTCCCTCAAACTCTGTTACTCTTCATGAGCCTCAGGTTGCGCCTGCCAGGATCTGATTTCCCCTAGGAATGTTTTCCACTATGTGTGTTCCCAAGACCTGAAAAGCAGTACTCCCTATTCTAGGAGGTGGGCCCAGTATGGTTTTCCTAGCGTTTTACTTATAGTTGGCTTGACTTGGGGGAGTGGGTTTGCTTTTCTTTTGTTGAGGGTGTCTACTGTTGGTTAGGGATGTTGTGCTTTTAGGCTAGCTTTTCAGGCAGGTTGTAGATTTGTGGCTTTCAGGCCGGTGTTCTCATCTTCTTGTAGTTTTCTACCCATAGTACTGGGCAGGGGTTTCTTTGTCAGATATGGTCAGAGGGTTTTTAACTTCGGGATTGCGGGATGGACTGTAGTAGAAGGTTTTGGGCTAGATGGTCTTCGCATGGCCGAAGGTCCCTTGTACCCTCCAACATGGGATAAGGATAGTTGTCTATTTGCCCCAATTGAAACAATAAATAAAAAAGATTTAAAAGAAAAGAGAAGAAAAGAAAGGTGGTGGGCAAGATTGTGCTCTCTCTCCAGTACACCGCCAGTGACTGAAATCTCAACACCACAAGAAAGCATTGTCGATTCTATCCGCTCCACTCTCCAAGTCACCCCAGGTTGCCTCTGTCTGGTGAAGCTATCGCCATCCCCTCCTCTCTTGCTTTCTGATAGTAAGGGGTGGCGACGTTGCTCCTAGGGGTTGGTTGAGTTTGCCTTTCTCCTGTGTCTCCGGCCTCGCTTAGGCCGCCCGCAACCCCGCACCCTTCAACAGTAATATATGGTCTTTAGCCTTGGGTGATAGGTAAAGTAGTTGTCCTCAGTCATAGTGCTCTCTGGTATTGCACTATCTCCTTTGTTATTGTTGTTATTATAAATCATTAAGCTTATAGAGCCAAAGGCTATGAAGTTGAAAAAGTACAGGATTGTAGTTCCTCAAACTACTGGTGCCTGATCCTATCTCCTAAATCTCTAGAACTCTGTTGCCATTACAGCCACAGTGAAAGAAAAAACGGCATACCCCTTACCTATTATCCAATCATAATGCTTTGTTCCTTTCACCATACTCTTCACTTAACCACCGTAAAGACTTTGGCCTGGCCTTTCATCCAGTTTATCAGGTGGATTGTGCATTATCCATCTGATTTTTCATCAGTTTGAGTTATCAATGGCTGCCCCCGGCAATAGCTTTTGTTTTGGTGCTTTCTTTGTGCCTCCTACTTGGTGACAGGTGATCTTTCATCTTGTCCACATTCACCATGGCCTCTCTTGTCCCTGAGGCTGGCGGCCCTCCGGATCTGATACCAGCTGTGGTTTCTTCATACAGGTTCCCCCCCTCCGAAAAGCGAGTTAATGTTCGCCACTGTGATGGCTGCCGCTACTACTCTCTTGAGTTTGGGAATACCCTTGTTGAGAAGGTTGATTCTCTCAAATGTGATTTGGTCTCAGAGTTTGAGCTTGTTGTCAACTCTGTTTTACTCGGTTCTGGATGCACTCATTGTGGGTGCTCCGCCATGATTCCTTTGGGTTCTTTGCCTGTAATCATACCATTGGATCATATTCTTTTTCCCTCTTGCAGTCTACAGCTACACAGGGCACCAGTTCACTTTGTGGGGAACAGCTTGAGAATGGCCGACAAGGCTCCAACTCTGGCTCCCAGGGTTTTACTGTTGGCAAGGTTGCTTCTCCCGTTTCTGGTGTTCGATGTCACAGTTTTAATCCTCTCTCCTGTGAGGGCATGCCCACCGCTTCCACCTTTCGGGATCTCCCCTGCTCAGAGAGGGCTCTTTACCGAGGCATGAAACTTGACGATTCTGCTGACTCTACAATCTCCCCCCTGGCGGTAAGGTCTATGGGCCATTTATTCAGCGGGGAAGGTGAGAAGGTGTTCGCTGCATGCTCTGCTGTTGAGACCATTAGCAGCTCCTGCATTGGTTATTAACCAATTGTCACCAATTCATTCCCCACTTTAAAGACCTTTTATCAACAAATCTTCCCCGCCTATTTGTTATTTTATCACCTGTATCAACTGAGTCCATCCTACCTACCCTCTGATGTCTGATAGACAAAGGGGAAGAGGGAGGGGCAGAGGAAACCCGCTTGCGGCCCCATTGCAACCCCACCGCTCTGAAGCCCCCAACTCCCCTGTGGACAACAGGATGGAAGCAGACTCACCTTCTCCTGTCCAGACTGTTACCACCCAAGCCTCCGTCTCTGCTCATGATGGCGAGCATACCACCCTTGAATCCCTCCACGAATAAACCAACACCCTCATCAATCAGAACAAATCTTTGGCTGATTGCTACCAATACCTTGTTACCACCTTTGAAGCACTTGAGAACCACTTGAAAGTTGTTCCAGAACATGACATCAAGGACACTCAGGACCTCAAAGATCAGATTACCACCCTTCCAGCGCAGCTACAACAACAAGAAAGCCAATAGCCTGCTGCCGCCACCACAAGTACCCCTCCATCCAGACCTATTGCACCACTCCCTACCCTCACATGGGCCCACAAGGCTGCCAGACCACCTGCCACCCCCTCCACTACCTCTGCACCAAGCAAGAAGGCAACCCCTTCTGTTTTAACCAAACACGACCGTACCCTTGTCATTGAGAGAAATGGCACAGCACTCCCAGACAACACCAACAACCTCACCATTTGCAATGCCATCAACCCTGCAATTCAGAAACCTCTTATTCCGACCATAGAGGTCACCACCAACCACAACATAAAGCTTATCACCAAAGACAACACCCCTGCCCTCTCTGTCCTCAAGTCCCACTGCCCTGCCATTCAGGAAGCCATTAGAGCAACTATACCTGCAGCAACCGGCCTTAGAAAGGATGAAATCTGGTACAATGTTATCGTCCATGGCATTCCCACTACCAGTTCCTTCCATACTGTCCAGTCTGAAGTCCAAGACTTCAACCCTGGTATCCACCTTCCCCGCCCTCCTAGATGGCTCACCACTGAGACCCAATGTTCTAAGAAATCAGCATCCACCATGGTTCTTACAATTTCGGGCAAAGATGCAGCAATCAAGGCAATCACCACTAGCATGTCCATCTTCGGCAGAAAGTGCAAAGGTAAGAAGTACCTCACCTTTGGGCCAGACATCCAATGCAATAAATGTTTGGAATTTGGACACCACACCTCCAAGTGTACAAACGATACCCACTGCAACATTTGTGCTGGCAAGCATCCAGGATACCTCCATCCCTGTGGCCATTCTGACTGCCCTACCAAGGGTAAACAGTGCCTTCATACCACCCTGAAGTGCAGCAACTGCGGAGACCCACACCAGGCTGACTTTATAGAAATCCCAACATACCTCAACGCATACCAGGAAGCAACTGAGAGGAGGAACAGGGCTGGCTAGCTTTCTTTACATGTAATTCCTTTGCTTTGTTAGGCATTAGGCCGGGAGGTGGATTTCTTTTGTTAAGGGGATGATTTGTTAGTGCTTATGGTGGGGGGCCACTGCAAAGTTGCAACTAACAATTAGGAGAAGGTTATCACGGACCGACACTTTGTGTCATTTAGGTATGCTAGTTACCCCTTCATAGCCTTCGGGCTCCCTAAGCTTAATGAATTATAATAATAATAATAATAATAATCAAGGTGGGTGGGGGAGGTGGATGCCAGAGTTGAATTCCTGGATTTCAGTGTGGACAATGGTAAAGGAACTGGAGGTAGGAATGCTGTGGATGATAGCCTTGTGCCAGATTTCATCATTCCAAAGTCCTGTTGTTGCAGGTATGGTGGCTCTGATGGCTTCCTCAATGGCGTGCGGTAAGATTTGACGACTGACAGGGTACGTGTATTGTCTTTGGTGATCTATTTGATGATATGGCTGGTAGTTTACTCTATAGTAGCAATAAGAGGCTTTCTGATTTTGGAGTGAATAGCGTTGCTGATGGTGAGGTTGTTGGTGTTGTGAGAGCGTGCAGTGCCATTTCTCTCAATGACAATAGGACAGTCGCATTTGGTCAAAACAGAAGCGATTGCCTTCTTGTTTGTTGGAGGTGTAGTGGTCGGGGCGGTAGGTGTTCTGGCAGCTTTCTGGGCCCAGGTAAGGGTAGGGAGTGGTGCAATTGGTCTGGATTGGGGGGTAGTCGTGCTGGTGGGAGCAGGTTGTTTGCTCTGTTGCTGTTGGAGTTGAGTTGGAAGGGTGGTATTACGATCTTTTAGGTCCCGAGTATCCTGAATGTGAGGTTCTACAACTTTCAAGGGTTTCTCAAGGGCCTCAAAGGTCGTCTAGAGGTATTGGTAACAATCAGCGAAGGATTTGTTCTGATTGATGAGGGCATTGGTTTCGTCTTGGAGAGATTCAAAGGTTGTATGTTGGCCATCATGGGCAGAAAGAGAGGGGTAGGAGATGCCAGTTTGGACATGTGAAGAGGATTCTTCTTCCATCCTCGTGTTATCAGGAGAGGTGGGGGCTTCAGACTGGCGGGGATTGAATGGGGAGGCAAGGTGTTTTCCATCCCCCCTGCCTCTGCCCCTTTGTCTATTAGACATCAGAGAGTATGCTAGAAGGACTCTGTTGATAGAGGTGATAAAGTAACAAAGAAGCGGGAATGATTTGTTCATGCAAGGTCTTTAAAGTGGGGAATCAAGTGGTGAGGGTTGGTTGTTGACCAATGAGGTGAAAGCATGGCGAAAAATTTGTCTGGTTTTTTCTTTCACTTTAGTTGCAACGGCACCTGAGTTTCCTATATTCATTATTAAAGTACAAGAACTCATCCTCTGTCTCCTCTACACACCCGGCGATGGAAATCTCAACACCACGAGATTATCACCACTTTTCCCAACTCCACCCCCCACCTTGGGTTCGCCCTAGGGGGTGGAGTGCATCTCCCCTCATCTTCTCCCACCCTTAGGCTTATCCCTTTGGGCTTTCTTCTCCCTGGGTTGATGGATTTCGTCTTCTTTTGATGATGTTTCCTCTTCCCATGCAGCCTTGGGTTTGAGCCTCGCTTAGAGGTTCCGCATGGTCGGCAAAACTCTCTCAATGCCTATGTTACAGACAGCCGGGTACACGGTTTGCAGTAGGAGAAAGTATTTCAACAGGCTACGGTCGATTTCTCTACTCTCTTTCTCTCTAAGACACTGCCTAGTCAAGACACGAACTCGTTTTCTGATAGTTTCTACGGCACAGAGTAGGGTCTACCCATCTTTCTCCTCCTCCTCACTTGGTCGGATCGGCTGGCACCCTACTGCTTCTCTACCTTTTTGGCTAGTACCCACAACTACTGGGCTGGTATCCATAACTACTTCTCACCATTCGGACTATGACCACAGTCCATCATGGCTTGCCTCTGGAAGGATGGTATTGCACTATCTCCTCCTTCTTTTCGAGTGTTTTGCCAACACAGTTGGCCCGTTCGGCCTCCCCAGGACTTCAATTATGCCGACCCTGGTCTCCCCCGCACTCTATTCTCGTAGCAAATTCTTCTGGTCTTTGTTTTGTTTGCTTTTTGTTTTTTCTTTGTTCGGATAATCATGCCATGGGTTTTCCTGACTCTTCCTGCTTGTTCTTTGATTTGATTTCTTTTGTCTATCTTCTTCGCTAGTCAAGGATTTCTTGTTTGGGGCGAGATCTGTCGTTGGTTCCACACCAGAGTGACTTGGGGGGTTGGCTTTTTCCCAGGGGTAGTTGGGGGTGTTTTTATGCCGTAGTGTAAGCTGCATGCAAGATTTTGTACCCTACAACAATAATCATATGATTCAAAAAAATACAAAAAAAAGAATAAAGCGAGAAGAAAGTACAACAACTCACATACAGCACTAGCTATAGTGTGAACAAAAGTATACTACCGGCGCCAGGGAAAAAGCCATCATCCCAAGTACCTCTGGCATGGAACCAACTGCACATCTCACCTGAAAGAATTTTCCTTCCTCCTCTGCACAGACAGAGAATATTAGAAATGAACAGGAATGCTGCAAACAACAAGACAACCCTACCCATCTACTCCTGAGCGGTAACAAAAGAAAACCCGCCACAAGCGAGAAGGAAAGAAATACCACTAGAATGAAAACAAAACAGAGGAAGAATAACAACACTCGGAAGGGGCATGCCAGAAGTAGCACAGATGAGCGCTGGTGACTGGATCAATCACTACAAGCCCAAGGCATTGACAGTGATCAAGGAATTTGTACAATACCATGGAGGAGCGTAACTGAGGATGTGACCGTGGCAGCTGCTGGGGCGAGAGGGGCCATCTAGTACTAAGGTACCAGCAGAAGGAGAGGACTATTGCTGTAACACAGCAAAGGGACAAAAGCAAAGGGGGGAGGTGGAGGGGTAGTCCCAAATGCTAGAAAAGACAGACTAGAGCAACCACGGCCGATCCTTGGTGGACTGCAAGGCGAAAGATGTGGATGTGACATTACTAACCAAAGTGTTCCCCGACCAGGTACACACAATTCGAACAGTGAAGTACTTCGCAACATGCTTGGAAGAGAGCAGCCTGAACCGTAAATGACATGAAAGAGGTTGCCGACAGTGCACACCCAAGTGTGGTTCAATGGTGATGTGGTGAAAGGGGGAGCAACGAACTTCATGAGCGGGTGTCAATGACGAATGAAGTCATGAACCCAAGGAGGGAGGACCAAGGGCACATGAGAGAGAGGAGGAGGGGTAGTCTCACTCCCCTAGGTAGAGGCCATCAAGGGGCAGGAGAGGGGTAGTAGGTGGACAATGATGATTTCCTAGCAGTTGGGATTTCAATTCCCAGAGGTAGAGGAGATAGTTTGTGCTCTAACTAGTGCAACCTTTTTTTTCTTAAATAATATGTTCATTGTTCATAGGGTACAAGAAATGACATGCATCTTATCGATATGGCCAAAACAAAACGGAAAATAAAATAACTATAAACAAAAGAAATATTTGTAGCCAATTCCCCCAATGCGACTGATATGTGTCGCAGAACAGTAGAAGCTAAAGGAAAGAAAAGTATGGGGCTACGAGCTAGTCTTCAGGGCCAGGGGCAGCCAGGAGAGCGGAGGAAAGGAGAGGATCGGAGGGGGGGGGATGAAGAGACGGAGGAAGTGGGGGCATTCCAGGGGGGAATCCTGTGGTGGTTGTGCGAATGAACTCAGCTAAGTCAATAAGCATTGGCTGGTGGGACCAGAGGCGGGCCTTGGGGCCCAGGTCAGAGACTCCTTTGAGGAGGCAGGATCTCTGAAGGGCGGACAAGAGACAAGAGAGGATGGTGTGTTCAAAGGACTGCGGGCTCTTAAAGCAGTGGGGTCAGGTGGTGTCAGGCTCGAGGTTCTCCTACGAGTAGTGTGCTGCTAGGTACCTCTGTCCAGAGTTCATCTGATGTATTCTTCCCGCAACGAACTTCCCAAGACCCATGAAGGAGTGAGGGCTGACTGAGGGGGGGTAGGGGTAGTATAAAGGGGGTCGAGCAGTGACCCAGTCAGTCAAGAGGTGTTATTTCGCCCGCTTCTTGAGTCCCTCGTAGGGGGGAATGAGTGGGGGTCAGGAGGGAGGTAGTCCGTCAGGTGGAGGGATATGGGGAGTAAAGTAGTAACATCTTGAATGAGCAGGGCAGCCATGTTGGCCAGGGCAGTGATGGTGTTGTGGCGGTATCTTGGGTTTTTGGCTTAGTCTGGAGTAAGGTCCCAGCTGAGGTTACAGAAGAGGTATGGGCAGTTGGTATTTTTCCCTCGCACCACCTGTTGGGCGCGGTCCCAACCCCATCCTCCAAACCCCCCCCCCATATATTATCTCAACAACCAATACTTCTCCTTTTTCCTGCACACAGATTCCTATTAAATAAACCACTTTAAACACTTTGCTCAATTTTCAGATCATAATTCACACTTTTACCCCCATCTTGGTACACTTTTTTAATTTTACCCCTATTTTTACCCCTGAAATCTGGTTTTTCTACCACCACCTAGGGAGTTTCTGAGCTCCAGCTCTAAAATTTTAACAGGATACTCCTGAGGCTATTCTGGATCTCCTGTGAAAATTTCAGCTAAGTTCATCTTCTTTTACCTTTGTTTGTTGTGATTTGTTTCTTATTTTCCCCTGTTGTTGTGATTTTCTTAAGTTGTTTCTCTGCCCCCTTATTATTATTATTATTGTTCATTAAGCTTATGGAGCCAAAGGCTATGAAGCTGAAAAAGTACATGATTGTAGTTCCTCTCACTACTGGTCCCTGATTCCATCTCCTATGTCCTTATGTCTTCTGTTTACTGGGCCACCTGCCAATCCCTTCTCTCCTACTCCACTAACACTCCCTCTGCTATCCTCCACTTCACCCATCTTTCCTTTTCCAACTCCTCCCCTCTATCTCCAGCTCTGCCTTCCTCCTCTTCCCATTCTCTACTATCCTCCTCCCCTCTCATGCCTTTGCCAGAGCACTCACACTCTGGCCTCTGCCCTAAGTGTCCTCTCCTAGTACCTGCCCAACTCTTTCTAACAAGTTCCCCCACAGCCAGCAGGCCTGCCTTGGATTCAAGCACATCTGGAAGGTGGAATTGTTGAGCAACTGGTTTGAGAATATGTCTGTGGTGGTGAAATTTGGTGGAGTAGAGGAGTATATGTTCTGGTGTCTCTGGTGCTGGTGTTCTCTTCTCACAACTACAACTGCCACTGACATTCTCATCCAATCGGGAAAGATAGGAATTGAAGTAGCCATGCACAAGTCTGAGTTGGGTGACAGTTGCAAGTTGAAGTCTGTTGAGCATGAAGAAGTGGGGTGGAGGGTGGAGGGTGGGGAGGTGGAAATGGATAGACCTGTAGTGTCTGCCCTGTCTGGGAGGTTGTAACTTGGTCCAGTACTGGTGCCAGGCCAGGAGGGCAGACTGTCTTATCTCGGTCTTCAACTTAGTCAGTGAGAGGTAACTCTCCTTTGTAGGTTGGGGATACTCAGCTGCTTGTTTAGCTAATCTGTCAGCTTCATCATTGCCTTGTACACCTGTATGTCCAGGAACCCAGTGCAGATAAAGCTGTAAGTCCATATCAGAGTCCAATAAGTCCTTGGTAAGTTGCTGAATCTGTAGTGAAATTTGGTGTCCAGGGTGAGATGTGAGTTTGTAGGAGTTCCTGATGGCTGCTTGGTTGTCTGTAAAGATCCAGATGTGCTTGAAAGAGAGGCCGGTCCTGCTGGCTTCTGTGAGTGCTCTAGCAATACCTATCAATTCCCCATCATAAACCTTCATTCCCATCCCTAGTCCCACCTTCCACGTGCCTACAATCACTCCATCATACATCATAACCACTCCTGCCCCTACTCCACCTGTCTGTAGTTCACTGCCATCTGTATAAAGGATAAGGTTTTCTGTATTATTGATCTTATTGAAGAGGGCAGTATGGTGTCTGGCTGTGGTTGCTGTATCTTCAGCACTGATGAAGATCTGGAGTCTGGAGTAGAGGGTTGGGAGGTTGATCTGCCAGGGTGGTTGGAGGTGTTTCTGGTATTGCTCAAGTTCTTGTCCTACTGGTAGATAGTTACTGACTGAATTCAACACTCTGATCAATTGGGTGGGAAACGTAGCTTGTTGAGAAAGTGAAGTTCTCCATTCAACTTTCACCTTCCCATACGGCTCATGTTGTTGGTCAAAGGAGTAGCTGTTTCTCCATCTAAGTGGTGTAGAAAAGCAAGTATCTGAATCTGAAGAGTCAGAGGAAGTTGTTGAAGATGCAAGATTGGTAGACTGGATTGTTGATGGGTAAGTGGAAGGTGTTTTCTGCCTAACAGGATGAACTGAAGGCATCTGTAACACTCTGTAAGCATATCTTTTGCAAAGTCTGTCAACTCTCAAGGGAACTGGAAGGGTGGCTGCTTCAATCTCAAGTGCTGCAGTAGGTGAAGTTCTGAAAGCTCCAAGAATCCTTCTGTTAGCTTCTGCCTGTAACTTCTCTAACTTATTAGCCAATCCAATTTGCCCTTGCCACCCGATTTCTGCTCCATAGTCGGCTATTGGGGTAATGCAAGTGTAGTATAACTGCCTCATTGCTGGTGCTGAAAGTCCCCATTGTGAGTTAGAAAGTCTGGAAATCATGTAGAGTGCTGTGGTTGCTGCTGCTGTCTCTTGTTGTACATGATAGTTGAATACAAGTTTCCAGTCTAACCAAACTCCTAACCATCTGATGTGCTCTGAAGTGGAAATAACTGTGCCATGAGGTAGAGTTACTGGTGAGTTTCTGGGATAATTGCTGGTTTTGTTGTGAAAGTGCATGAGTTCTGTTTTGGGGTGATCAAAAACTATAACATTGTCAGCTGCCCAACTCCAGACCCACTTGGCAGCCACCTCTAATGCTCTAGAGTTGGCCTCCTCGGAGGGTCCTGTAACCACAAGGGCAATATCATCAATATAGGAGGGGGACCTTAGCTGTGGTGTCAAGCTACTTGGTCTCAAATCTTTGAATAGGTTTGTCAGGTAGAAGAGAAAGAGGATTGGTGAAATGGGTGATCCTTGTGGAATGCCTGTGTTGACTGAAAGGAGTTGTTGTCTTTGACCATCAAATGCCAATCCTAAGTATCTGTCCGACAGGAAGCTGTCTATCCAGTTGAGTACAGGAGTTGGAAAACCTAAAGACTGTAAAATCATGAGTAGTTGTGTTCTGGAAACATGGTCAAAAGCATCTTTAACATCAACAAAGAGGGCAGAGAGTACTTTACCATTACAGTTAGCTTGTTGAATATCATGAACAAGAGCCATAGCTGTATCAACTGCACTCCTGTCATGTCTTCCTCCCCTCTGTTCACCATGTAGAAGTCCCTTGGTTTCTGCAAAATAGGAAATTGTGTTGGCTATTATCTTCTCTGAAATCTTTGCTCGGAGGTGGGGTCACCGGTGGTGAAGAGTGTGCAATACACGGCGACTTTGATCGAGCGCTAGCGATGCCAAAGCCCCAACACCCAACCAAAAACATATGTTTATTGTCTAGATCTATTCTGTAAGGAAATCTAAGTCTATTCTGTAAGGAAATCTAAGTCTATCCCACAGGCTGGCACCGGTGGCACACTGGCACTAGGTGGGTACTCCTCATCCAATGTGCCGTCCCTATTCTGGTACATGGACTCATCGATATCCACAAAGATACAGTTGTGCGCGAGATACGACAAATCATATCGCCCAACCAGCCTGCGATCCTCATGGGCATTACAAAGGAAAATACAGGGGCGCCCCCAAGTCAATTGCCCCCTGTAGTGCAGATCACGAAGCCCCAATGCCTTCTGGCAACCGTAATACTGCTTCCAGCAACCCGCGCCATCGTACCTATGAAAGGGCACATCATCAAAGACCATGAACCCAGTGTTGGAGTACATGCGCTTGCATGAAATCTCCCCGTCAAAGTAAACATGATCACCAAACCTTCAGACATAGTCAGTTTTTCCAAGACCCAACTGACCGATCAGACAAAGGGAGGGACAGCACTGGCGATCGTCCGGTCTATTGTAGACGAAGGGATCAAAGTACCGGTTGATGATGTGTATATCCCAATAGGAGCGGGTGTTGACATGCTCATATAGCATGATGTCATTCATGCGCGCCTGGCCATACACCAGGTTCGTGTGTGCCGCGATCGATGGACCATTCACAATCAACTCTCGAGGGATAAGCTGGGTGGCCAAACGGTCAATGTCAGATCTGGTAGGAGCATTGATCAAAGTATCCCACTTGGAGGACGCATCGTCCGACTTGACGTTATCTAACCTGGGGTCTCCAATAGTGGGCCAAAGGCCGGTGGTGTCCCAGTCCTCGGGATCCTGAGGATCCCCATTACAGTGAATGGGACCCTTCCTTTGCCCCTCCACCGTACAGGATGGAGAGGAATCACCTGCCACTGCATGGGTACCCGCCACAGGCTTGCTGTAGAACTCGTGGTTGCCTACCTTCCTGACATAACACCTGAGCAATATATTAGCGAGATGCCCCTAGAGTAGTGATATGCATTAGAATTGGCAAACCAGACATCTGTGTGATTTCTAACGGGGGAGATATTCGGATGCCATATGCGACCATCCAAGCAAATGACAAAGGCCCGCACTGTCTGGATATTCGGTGGGTCCCCCCTCGAGTTCAGATATATGAGGCCGAATATATGCATGTGCCACTTCCCCTCGGCTACAACCTGCCCATCCTCATCGGGCGAAGCCTTCAGCTTGTCAAAGCACCCAATGAGCTCCCGCAAGTGGTAGTAATGCTTGGAAATCTCGGCATGAACGGCAGCCACTGGGGGCCTCGAATCAAGGTTTGGATTAGTGAGCACCACCGACTTGCCCCGGTAGCCCTTTGGCACCCTTGGGCGCAACTGGCCTCTACGCTGGCCGGAGGCAATAGGCACCATCTCGGGTTCAGGTGTGCCATCCTGAACAAGCACCTCATCGTCGGGGGCCACGATAACACCAGGAGCCACTGCAGGAGCAGGCGGCTCACATACCAGCTCCATTGCAGGAGGTGGTGGTGTTGGCGATACATGAGAGAGCGGAGAGGGAGACGGAGCGAAAAGGGGACCGTCATCGATAAAAGCCAAATCGTCAGAGTTGGCAGACACAGAGGGAGAAAGAGGAGAGTCGGGGTCTAGGATGTGTTCCATCGTGAAAACGTGAAGTAAAGATATGGTGTTGGTTTCCGAACGATAGTAAAAGCATCATGACAATAAGGGGGGAACACCTCATTATTTAAAGACAAATACGTTGCGCCGCTATAGCGTGGCAACCGAGTATGAACAAGTAGACATTGGGGGACATTCCGCGCCAATAGGTACATTGGGATGATTAGAAGTTAGAAACAGCAGGGAGTTTTGCAAGACAGAGTTGTGGCAAAAAGGGGATCTTTCAAGATCCCCTCTGCTAAGATTACTGTTTCTGAGGGAAAACTATCCCCTCCGCTTTTTTCGGGTATTTTACTAAGAAAAATGTATGGGAGGGTACAAAGGGGATAGTGAGGGGATAGTGGAACTATCCCCTTCCTAAAAGGGTCAAACGGGGAAGCGTAAGCGAAGCATCCATATTTGGCGTAGCAACCGTGTAACGCCAGATACCCCAAATGCAATAATCCCCAGTTACCCGGCCTTCACAGAAGAGCCCTGTTGCAATGCAACCCCAATCCTAGGGAGGGAGGCACATGACTCAGCCTCTGAGTCATACCCATGAGTCATACTCTAAGGCCCACAGGCCTTGTGCCTTAATATGCATAGTGCGCAGCACACGGCGCGCAGCGCGCACATAAATGGCTGGTGCAATCAATACTGCCCACATGCAGGATGCATATAGGCACCCACACCACACCACTGCCACTCTGGAGGATCGAGAAATGATAGTTAATCGACATGGGGGGGAACGACAACCCCGCCACACTGGGTGGAAATGTTTGCGCAGCTCACATAAGTGGTGATACAAGCAGGCGGATTATGGTGAAACCATACCACTCTGAAGCAGCGCCCCGTTGTGCCTTGCGCAGTGAACCCCGATAACCTGAGCTGACCTAACACGTCTAGTGAATCATTAGGGCTGTGTGAGTCATATGGGCCTCCAAGGCGCATGCACAAGCAAACATGAAATGTAAGGATGGTACCACAAAGGTACCACATGTTACCGCAATGCATGGAGGTCCAACTGCATCACATGATACCGCGCAGTGTAGCTACCCAGGTTCACGATGCAAAATGGCACTACAAGTGATCCCAACACATTTCTAAATAGGTTGGCACAAGGCAACCGAACATACACCGTACAAACCCTATCTGCAGTATTAGGGTTAACATCCCTTCGCTCTACATTCATTGAACAATTTGCCATAGCGGGTGGAGTAACTCAACAAGCCAGTCATGGCAATCGATAAATAGATTACAAAGTAAGCATCAGGGGTTTGGGGGGTCTCCCCCCAACAATTGGGGGTGCGGGGGGCTTGGCCCCTGTGTGGGAGTAGTGGTAAGGTGATAGGGGGGAGCCGCAGGCGGGGGGACCACCCCCCCTGCATGTTATTATCTCTGAACGAAATGTGCGCCCATCACAATTCATTTACGTGAACAAACAAACAAATCAATTTGACTAACTAAAAAGGCCAACTAGTCCTCAAGGCCCAGGCCGGCCAAGTCCCACATGCACTGCTCCGCCACACCATCATGCACCTGCTGAAAGCAGATGCGATCCCCAGGTGTCAGGAGCTCTACCACAACGAACCCCAAAGCCTCGTGGAACTCATCCACCAAAACCCGAGTCCTCCTCTCCAACCTCAGAACCCTATCCCTCTGATACCTCCTCCTCTGATCTTCCCTCCTGGCAGCCAGGCGCGGAGGCATGCCAAACTCCCTCGCAGCCCGCCGACGAACACGATAACCCCTAATCGCCAGGTTCAGGCGGCACACCAAAATGCGGTGCAGCATCACCGCCAGGCAGACATCGATGTGCTCGGGTACCTTATCCCCCAAATTGCTGCGAACCAGGCTACAAGCGGAATGGCCATGTCGGGCACAATAGTAACATCCCCATAGGCCCTCATCTCCTCGACCGTACGCGCAGACAGATCGAAATAAGAACAGTTGCCAATGTAGAACATCATCTCAACATCAGGTACACACTATCGTCAAGGGGCAAGGTGTCCAACTTGAGGCACCAACCGCCAATCCGTTCCGCATAAGCCGTCCCATCGACAGCCGGGGGCAAAGGCGGCGCACCGACAACGCCAGCAGGAGTTACCCAAGGTGGCCACAGAACGAAGAAGCCAACAGCATCAGATATAGTGACAGGGCAGGCGTCATGGTCGCTTAAGGCCCATATCGAGGGTGGGAGCACGCGAGGTAGCAGGCGGGCTACCCACCGGAAGAGTATAATGATAGGTCCCTGAGGGACCAGGTTGCCCCGCCGAGGCATCGCTGCCCTCAACGTTATCAACCCGAAGTGTTCTGAGAACTATAGTGACGATAATGTATGTCTTAGACGTAAATGTGGAAAAACGATGGAGCAAGGTGTGGGTATGAAAAGTCAGGAAAGAAGTTGGCCATCCACACCTTCTTAAATAATGGGCGATACCACCAACCCACCCACCACAACCATTTAAAAGCAACCACACCGCCCACACACCACATGCCCATACTCCATGACTGCCATACCCACTCCTGCCCACCACATAACTAAACCGTATTTCCAATATGGCACCCACCAACAAACGCGGAAGGACAAGAACACTCACGCTTACACGTGGGCCCAAGCTCCGGAAGCTCAGCCATCCTAACAAAGGGCCATGCCCTGCCGCCCCCCCCCTAGGCGCAAGTCTAAACGCATATCCAACACAGGCTAGAGCAAGAGCACAGCCCGCCCAATGCGTAAGGCCAAGGGCATATGGGGTTAGTGCACACCCAACCAAAAACATAATGTGTGACACTAAACATTAAAGGACGAGGATCTGGAGTCATGCGCGGAATGAGGCCACCACTCGGCTCCGAGAGACGCTGGAGGGATATCCGTCTGCAGGCAACCAACACAGCCCTCACAGTCAAGGACATTGAAAGGGATCAGGATATACCACCCTACATCTGGTACCCACTATGCAACCTGTTCAGCACTGCCCTCACCCCTGCCCTGCGCGACCCCTGCAAGGTCTACATTGAATACCTCGCCATCAAGGCTGAGCTGCGGCTGGTCTCATGGGTGCTTCTCCGATCAATGGTCACCTCAGGGCCGCTCTACGTCCTGGCTGCAGCATTCACAACCCCCGGCCATGGGGACACCTTCACCCGTGCCACTCTCGCCGTCACCCCACCCGACCGAGACACCGAGATGGCGGAAGGTGTCCAGACCATTCCAACCCCAGCAGCCGCCACCCGGGCCGATACAGTGTTCGGAGTGTCGCCACTCTCCCCATTCCAGATCCCAGGTGTTGAGGGGTATCGTTGCCTGTGGGGTACAGCCGTCGGTGCCACCCTCGGGCCAAATGCGGACCCACTGTACGATACCGGAATGGTGAAAACGGAGGTCACCGGTGGTGCTGTGCTGCTCCCTATATCCATCAGGGTCCCCATCGGTGCATGGCACGACATGACAGTGCAGGGATCTCTATTTCCTCTTCTGTGCGGAGACCAGCCCTGACCGGATAACGTTAGAGGGGGGCATCGTGCTGACTGGATACTACCACTAGCAATACGCTCAGGTAGATTAATAAAATAAATAAAATAAATAAAATAAATAAAATAAATAAAATAAATAAAATAAATAAAATAAATAAAATAAATAAAATAAATAAAATAAATAAAATAAATAAAATAAATAAAATAAATAAAATAAATAAAATAA
>Ga0307509_10002849_pt1 | contig 27387 bp, 33 predicted proteins | sample 10_EM_MG_FD_202245 | JGI IMG/M metagenome (GOLD analysis project Ga0307509, IMG submission 202245) | Populus trichocarpa ectomycorrhiza microbial communities from riparian zone in the Pacific Northwest, United States - 10_EM | ecosystem: Host-associated > Plants > Roots > Unclassified | place... | reverse complement strand
ATTCGTGTTTCGTTGGATGTTTGATAGTGTTTGATGTTGTCGCACTAGAGATGTAGGGATAGATGTTTGGCGGAGTATGAGCTAGTGCTGGTGAAACGGTATGGGAGCGAGAGTGCGTAGCAGGTGCCAGAGGTTGTGTTTCGTGTGCAGCGCGAATGAGAATATATGTATTCGGTAGGTGGCTGAGAACACTGCAATAGCTGTAACAGTAATGGTGAGCAGTCTAGCCCATTTTCAACAATCAGGGCGAGAGGAATCACTCAATTCTATTCTCGATGGGGCAAATATTCAACAAGTTCGTTTGTTCACCAATCCTCATTCACTACCTATATGAAACCAACCGTAACTAACAAATGCATCCACAGCAGAAGAACCACCATCGCCTCTAACAACCCAATTAGAAGGAAGGCACTACCCAATCGACAAATGGAGGAACCTCTCCTTGCACATCCCCTCTGCGCTCACGCGCAAACTCCACCTCCAACCCTCCCACCCATTCTCGATAACCAGACGTCTAATCGAATCCCGCTTCCCCGGCCCGACATACCAATACCACAACGATCTCTCCCCCATAGGCTCCGTGCACCGGAACTTTGACTCCCTCGGATTCCCCATCGACCACCGGGGTAGGAGTCACACGGACACCTACTATGTCAACAAAGACACCGTCCTATGCACACCTCCGCGCACCGGGCCGACGCGTTCCACTCGGAAACTCCAGACGGGTTCCTTATTTCCGCCGACGTGTACAGGCGGGCGGCAATCAATCGCAGTCACTACCTGGGTTTCCCTCACATGGGAGGGGCAAGGATGTGGTCGCACAGGGAGTGCAAGGCGAGGGGCGGGATCGCTGCTGTAATCAATGAGGAGTTAGAGGGTTTGCCGAAGCGCGGATTAATGTCGAGGATCCGAATCCCTGTTCGATGAGAAGAGGAATCCGCTGCGGGTGGAGCATACACTCGAGGAGGTGCGGGCTGTTGGCGCGCACTTGAAGCTTGGTATGGAGCATGGCGTTGCGGAGGTGTTTGGCCAGGCGAGGGCGGCAGTGGCAGCGGCCGGCGATGCAGGTGCAGAGGGGGCGAGCGAGGAACCATTGAGGGTGAGGTGAGTGGAGGCGTATTTCCTGTTCACGAGCTCTTCTTGGAAGCTCGAAGTATATTGGCAGGTGAATTGGTTGGAATTGTTAGGCAGTGGTGTTGTTCAGCAGAGCCTGCCAAAGAGTGCCGGTTTGTCAACCATCCCCCACCCCCCTCCCCCTCCTCTAACCGGCCTCCCTCTTTCCAGGCATCCCCGGAAAAATTGGCTGGTGCTTCGGCGTCGTCCTCGAGCGAGTCGCCATGCTTCTATTCGGAATCCCGGGCATCCACCTCTTCTGGTCCCTTGACTAGCGCATCCTGGATCAATTCAAGGAAGGGGAGATTTCCAGATTCGTCCCGTTTTCAAAATTCCCGCCCTGTTACAAGGACGCTGCCTTCTGGCTACCCAGCTCGAGCAGTGCCGCTGGGGGTCAGATACCGCTTCGTGGGAATGACATGATGGAGATTGCTAGAAATGCTGCGGGAGATCTCGCGGAGGATGTGAAATTGGTATTTAGCAGAAAAATATTTATGAGAAATTTCTTTTGCTGCATGATTTAGTTCTTGGGGGTATATTAACATGACAGGGTAGATCGATAAATTCACGCATCCAAAGACTGGGCGAAAGTCGCTATGCTTCCGGATCAATTTCAAATCGCTCGACAGTGCGCTCAAGAGTGATGAAGTCAATTCCCTCGGTTAAAAGAGTTGCTGTTGAGGAAATTGGTGCTAAAGTAGGGGAGAGGAGTGGGAAGTAGTTATACACCTTTTTTTCTTTTCTTCTTCTACTTCTAGAAATGCATATGCAGTACATTTCGGTTTTGTCCCGACGACAAATATGAGTTTCGTGTAAAGATGCTGGAGGAGAGAGGAGATAATATGTAAAATAGAGCGGGTAAAAAAAAAGTTACACCGAAACGGTAAAAGAAAAAAGAAGGGGGAGCCAAACACCAGGCCCCAAAAGTATACGAAAGTTAAGAAAATGGGTTCCTCGCTTTTTCTTTCCAAAAGAAAAAAAGAAAAGAGAAAAAAGGTTCTTTATTAGTTTGTAAGTCCCCCTCGTCCGAACCAATCGTAGCAAGACAACAACTGCTAGAAGGTATTATGTCTCTCTCTCTCGTGCAGACGAGCATCACGCTGTCGTCAAGCAACGTGAATGAAGCAGTAATGGCCGCTATTAGAAAATTGAAGCCAAAGCCTTCAGACACGACAAATTATCCGCCGCCAGACTGGGATAGAAGTGTTCAGGGTTCCGAATGGTCGGCCGTGGACTGGTTCGGACTAGCTAGACCAGGTCAAAGTCTAGTCTAGTCTAGTGGCGGAAATTAGACTGACTAGACTGGACCGGGCTCGGTCAGACTGGACAGACCAGGTGAAAACCGAGTGATAGGAAATGTATCAGCCTGTGGCTTATCCGCTTAAAGACAACAGTTAAATCATGAAAACCTCTGCAGAGAAACCAGCTGTGTGAAAGTTCTCTCTCATTCACCCATACTGATGAGCAGACTCCACTAACTGACTAAACTGCCAAATCTCAGGCAAGTTGGAATGCACATGTTGCCTCGCTTATAAAGGGCAGTCAAGATCCGTTACAACTAATGTACCCCACGGCGGGCCAAAACAAATGGTTACATGAAGCAAGCTTATACAGTGGTATTCAGAAAACCGGTTTAGGCTCTCTACTTGGGGATTATTTCATATAACCCTGTGTTTTGGCATGCTATAGGGTACATTATCAAGTCTTTTAGTTCACTAATTGAGTGATGCTACATGTAGCGAAACTTGCTTATTAATACACCTTCCCCGCCTTCCGCCCATGCCGGTGGGAATAGGGAGACTGGTGTGGGACTAATCCCGACCAGTCCTTGACTACATTTATTGGTCAGGTCTAGTCACGGAACTCAATTCAGACTGACCGACAGGTGGTGCCTCCCAGACTTGACCGGTCGGACAATTCGGAACCCTGGAAGTGTTCATTTATACTTGCTGACCTTTCAACTAGACATCAGCAAAAAATTACCCTGCGTCAGATACGGCGGCATTGCGTCCCCTGCGTCCTGTGGGTCCTGAGTTGCGTCCTCTGCGTCCCCTGCGCCCTGTGCGTCCTGAGTTGCGTCCCCTGCGTCCTGTGCGTCCTGAGTTGCCTGGCAACGCCCGCTCAAATTCCATGCGTCCTGAGATTCCTCGAAACGCCGGCTCACATCTCATGCCACCCGGGCCGTGCTGCGAGCTTCTTTGTGTCAGGATGGGAGGTTGCCTCATATCAGCGTCGTGAATCCCTCCAGGCGCCCGCCCGTTCAAGTTACTTCGATCTGCTAATGGATGCAGTTTATTATCGCGTCTTCGTTGCGTCGGCTGGCATCGGGAGTAGTAGCACTCTTTTTTTTTAAATCATGTCTTCCGCGCGCGAGTCATATACTACTGATCATCCACCCTTGTAGTTTATGGATATGGTGATTCTACTCTATAGCTTGTTTATTCATCGGTAGATTTTATACTACTATACTAGCACTAGGTTCCTCCCTCAATCAATCCCCGACGCAAAATAGCATCGCAGATGCCTTCTGATATCCGGATCCCTTAATAAACCTCGTTAAATGTTCTCAAATCGATACGGCTATTGACAATCCAGCGCCGATCCGCCGCTGGGATAAGGTGCGCCAGGCCGAGAATTGTCCCTATGTCAACTACAGTAAACTCCCGAGCATCATCCTTCCTTTGGACGGTAACAAGGCTATGTACGTCTGATATCCACCCTGAGTTCACTGCGCTCACAAACTGAATGCCAGCGAGACGGCGCACTCGATCCTCGCAGCTGTAGTGTCTGATTTTGAAGAGTGCAACGAGCTTGGCTGGAAAACGGCCCTGGAGCGCACCATATATCTCTTCCGTTCCGGCCCACACCCAAACCCAATCATTGCGACTCGCGTGGTTCCTAAAGTGGAGAGCCCCCGTGTATCGCGCACGGTGGATGTCCAATATTTCCGTTTGTTGGAACACAAGAACTGGAATTTCTGGTTGTGTCAGTAGCTCAACTGGAAGTGATTCGAGTATCTCAGGGTCCTCCGGAGGACAGTGCTCTGGCGGCAGATTATGCCGGCTGTATTGGATCAATCCACAACATATAATTTGAATGGAAACCCCCAAAACCCGACTAAAATCGGCCATGTTGAAAACATTGTCCCAGGGTCCCTTCAGCATCCTCCTACGCATGCCGGGCGCTGTTGTGGTGCTAGTTGTGTCCAACTGTTCCACCACGTCGGGAGACAGATCTGCACCGCAACGTCGCAGAGATTCCAGATTCAATAGTCTCATTCGGATGCCATGCTGTCGAGTATAGCTCTGCACAATTTGCCGTGAGGCATCCTTTTTATTCGATTACCACCATCCAGCCTTGATTTGGGTCTTATGCGCTAGCTTGCCGAACTCGGTTGAATACATCGGAATATTGCCAAACTGGTCTATATGATCACAAAAGGGACTGAGCAAATGCATCTTGATGAAGTTGAAATGCGATTCACAAAAGATCAAGTTCATACGTCGCTCGGTTTCGTCTTCCCTTTCTGCGTCGCGCATCCGGCGCCGTTTGGAGGGTGCGATGGGCCCCTTGTCTTAGCCCTATCATGTCGCAGCTCCCATCGTTGCTCATCGATCTTCGCGCGTATTCGTTTAGTTACTCGAAACTCTAAAAAGATATCCTTCATGTTGTGAAATGTGTCCAGATAGTCTTCCATATAGGTGATTGTTTCCACTGTGTGGCTTCGGTATTGCGCCATCATATTGAAATCGACCAGCGCCCTGACGCATCCGAGAGGACTCTTGAACGGTATGAGTTGGGCACTCCCAGGCTGACGCAGTACCACAGCCAGAACGCCTAGAACACACCGCCCAAGGTTCCGCATCTCTTTCCCTTGCCATTGCGTAACCTCGCGATAGGCTTTTTTGGGTACAAGGAAGCCTGGGTAAGGCGGTAATGCCTTCCAAACTTCGTCAAATGCCTCAAGTCGTCTGTGCTTATTCAGAAAGCCCTGGATCCAGTCCATCATGTGCTTGAATAACCCAAGCTAAACTGTATGGAGCATCTCTGGTTTGTGTAAATCTGACGGCGAAACCCGGTTGAGCCAGTAAAAAACATTTTGACCTAATCTAATACCAAGACTCTCAGGCATGATGTCGGCGTGGTCGGATTCTCCGATCCAATGTTCATAGTCGTAATGGTGATATATTGCGTAATCTCTAACTGGATAGACTTTCATGTTGGTGCCTAATTCGACCGCAGGGACCTCGCATCTAGGACAGACGTTGGATTTTATTCCATTTAGCGCAACGTTTTCCATGTGGTCCGCAATCCACACGGCCAAGATTGGGAAGCACCTCCGAACCTTGCCATCGGCGGAGTCAATTGGTACGCCGTCATGGGCCGGATCTTGTAGAGGCGCAAAGATGAGTTCGAATACGTCCCGTAGGGTGTCAGCGTTGATTTGTCTCTGGTGTTGATCTGCTTTGGAGGACTTTGATAGTTTTGGGGGAATGGACAATAATGCAAGAAGCAGAACTGCCACGGATGTGGGGCTGTTGCGCCGGCCGGACGGAATATTTCCAAGCGTGATATAGACAGGCCATGCTTTCTTGTCGCCAGAGAACTTTGTGAGATGCGTCTGATCAGACATGCCTATGATCGGAACAAGCGTCGCACCTGGCGGAAGTGTCTCCTAGTTTCAGTAAGCGATTGCTTACTTTAAAAAGGGTTATGAGGCTGTACTTGAAGATCCCACCACCAGTCCACCGTGTGCATTTCTGCGTATATCCGTTGTCCATTGATGTCGTATTGCCTGAAGAGGCGTGTAGACTAAGTCATCTCTGTAGGCGATCTGGCGCAGGAGATATCTGACGTAATCTAGAACGTTGCGATAGAAGAATGGCAATGTTCACTTGCCATGACCAACCTGTCCTTCGTTCCATTGAAGATATGCACTGTGAGGATCCAATGCCTGGAGGAGGTTCTCAAGTGTATGCATGGAACTATACCCGGCCGATGAAGCATTACCGAGACCACTCGAGAAGTATTCATTGATTCGTGACTTAGGTACATTACCCTCAATGAACCAAGACGCTAGCTTGAAACCGTGCGCGCTACTAAATGGGGCCCATGGGTGCTGACAGAGATTGCTTTGTTCTTGCTCATAACCCTTGACATCTCCTATTGATTCGCCAGCACCTGCATAAGGCATCGGTTTACTGGGTAATAGACTCGCAGTTTCGTTGAGTATCTCTGTATCAGACTCGTGACTGATGTCATCGAATGCGCCGTACGCATGTCCGGTGGGATCTGGATCTGATTGATAGTCGGAATTCAGGCGGAGATGCCCCCGTGGGGCAATATGTTGCTTCCTTTGTTATCGTTAGTAGTCGGTGAGGATGCATATTTTATTGTAGACACTAAGACTATATCCAGATTTGCGTGTGCATTTCGCAGGTGCTTCTCATATGCACCAGACCGGCTGTATTTCCGTCGGCAGAATGGACATTTGTTAGGCATGGGGCGAGATTTCTCAGATTATCTCGGCCTTGTGTAGTTTTGAGTCTAAGACTATCGGGGTGATGTCAACAACGCGTGTGGATCGCACGTAGGGTCAAGCGGCCCGAATGATCTAAACTGGATCAAGTATTTTGAATTGCTTAGCCTAAAGGTCACGTGGTGCAGCCTTGGATTGTTTGTTTCAGGATCTTGATAGCTGACGGAGAATATTTCCTGTTCGAACGCAAGAGTCTTTATTCTGTTTTATTTGTTCAAGTTGAATCAGATTATGGGGGTACCCTGTGGTAGAGCGTCAGATCCCGGTTCCCTAACAAATTGTAAAAAATACTTGAGTCTTTCACCAGGCCTAAAAGATCATAGTGTTTTATATATAATGGGAACAGATCAACACAGGAGGACCTCATACCAAGAATCATCTGCCATTCAGAACTTCCACAAGATCCACAAGACGCACATCTCTAGCCTCTCATATTTATGAAATCAATATACTCGAAAAAATATTCGATATGGCGCAGAATATCAACATCATTCAATACGCACTGATGCCACCCGGCAGGCCGCAGCTGGCACCAGCTGGTCAGACATATCAGCTTCCTGCTAATTCTCTCATTGGAGATATCTCATTTTGACACTCGGATAAAAGAAAAAGGACTGAGCATAAGAGGTCAATGGGCATCGCGGTTGGTCTCCAAGCTGACGCCATATACGGTGCATGACGGGACGCTGTTAAGGATCAAATGTTAGCCAGAGGTTATCAGACGGATCTTCACCACTTCCCTGACGCAGAATTCCTCCAAATTGTCGCCGGTTTCCAGCAATTGAGACCCGCCTGCGATGAACTGGCCACTGCATCTGCAGCGAACGACATACCTCGTATGGAGGAGGTGGACGAGGCAGTGGTCCAACTGGTTCAGGACTGTGGGAAGAAGTTGACTAATACAATCAACTTGGAAAATAAGCCAGTTTCCGCAGGTGCCGGGAGTTCCTCCGGCGCAGGTGATTGTCCCGAACATATTACTCCCTGCGAATGCCCCCCCTAGGAGCCAGTGGGGTCTTGCACCAGCTGTACAGAATGCAGGCGCTGGTGCCCCAAATACTCCCACAGCCAATGCACCCGGGCCAGCTCAATTCCAACCTGCCCAGGCTGCTGGTCCATACCAAATCCCTCCTCCCCCGCCGAATCCCTAAGGGCCAATACAACTTCCTTTGCCAGCGTCTGGAAATCCTGGTCCGTCAGGAAGCACTGGACAGAATATGCCTCCCCCGGCGATGCGCCCTCTCAAATTGCGGTTGCGCTCGTCTGCTAGCACACTCAAAATATCAGGTGCTGCATCGGCGAATAACCCACAACAAATGTTTCCTCAAGTCGTGGTGAATAACCAGCCACTAAACAATCCTCCTCAGACAGCTGGTGGTGCAAACCAAATCCAGGCTCCCCCGCCGAATCCCCAAGGGCCAAACCAACCTCCCTCGACAGCGTCTGCAAATGCTGGTCCATCAGGAAACCAAATCCAGCCTCTCCCGCCAAATCCCCAAGTGCCAAACCAACCTCCCTCGACAGCGTCTGCAAATGCTGGTCCGTCAGGAAACCAAATCCGGGCTCCCCCGCTGAATCCCCAAGGGCCAAACCAACCTCCCTCCACAGCGTCTGGAAATGCTGGTCCGTCAGCAAACCAAATCCAGCCTCTCCCGGCAAATCCCCAACGGGCACACCAACCTCCCTCTAGGTTGTCTGCCGGTCCTGGCCCGTCAGGAAGGGCGACGCAGAATAATCCTCTCCCCGTGATTGGCCCTGCGATATTAAGATTGCGCTCGTTGGGAGTCAGAATGCACAAAATGGGTGCTCCCCTTGTGAATAACCCTCCGCAAATCCAACCAGCTACCCCCTTAACTATCCTTGGTACGCCGGCGCCGGCCAATTATGAGGCTCAGATAATTCGCCATGCGCTAGATCAGCCTAATGTAAGGCAAAACGCGCCAGATCTATGTGATGTAAGGCAAATAAGTGAGTGTTTTTCAAAATTTGCCCAATGATTTGTGTGGTGACTTACTAACAAATGAGATACAGACTGGAGGGCTCTACTTGGTCACCCACATGCCCTGCGCATTGTTTGGCAATGACATCCGCTTCATAGCGATGCACCGCGCCCCAATTATCGCATCCTCTATTGGCGCTATCCTCATATCAATGGTGTGGATTTTGCAGAGTTAAATTCATATGACATTGGGGCCTTGTCATCGGCAATTTTAAGATGTGTACCCTCGGACAGCATTCGCTACCTATTCGGCGTCACAGGCGAAGGCCGGCGCGAGCTTCGTGAAGACCCTACACACGCATTAGATTGTTCAAATTATATTTTCATCCAGAGTGATGAGGACGTACGTACCTGGCTCTTGTCGAATCAACCTAATGAGAACCCGCTTGACGTGCTCGTTTATTGTCATTGCCCATCAACGCCAGCTAGACCAGCTACACCACCGGAGCCGAGACACAGACATCTCACACCAAATGCTGTGTCTAATTGGGCAAACACCTTAGCCGGACGCAATGTCAACCCGGCAGGTCAACCAAAGGGAAAAGCTATTCCCATGAACAGTACTAAGGCCAGTGGATCACAAAGCCCACAAGATTCTCCCCTTTTTCTTCCGGGATGGTCCAGCTCATAATCAGATGTTTCAGACGACTTTGATTCGCACCGTAGTAGGGGTGTCAGTATTACATCTCCTGTTGGCCAGGGCGGCGATTCCACAGGACGTCGGATACCTCTCTCAATTAAACCGCAGGGAATGCTGAACACAAATCGCATCATGAAACAGCTATGGAGTCCCACGCATGACGATAAGGCACGGAAGTGTAAGGCGCAGTTTGACGTCGATAATTTGGATGAGCGCAGGTCCAACATGCAGTGTCTTGCTGCTTCTGCTAAAGAACTTTTGAAAGAGGACCAGCTTCAGAAGTGCCGAATGGTTTTCGAAGACGATTGTAAGGACGAGCTTCAGGTTAGGAGACTATGTTTGCCCCGGAGAGTGTAATCCATATTATGGCGCGTAGATTGAGGCTGCGTCTACAGAGACAACGAGTGTATTAGCATTTAATATTGATAGTTTTAATAGAGTATCATAATTAGACTTAGAATAGATTCAATTTCTCATAGCACGTCAATCAAGTCGGTGGTGTTCATCTTCGTCAGCCGAAAGTCATGATGCCCTGGGGTTGTGTTCTGTGTGTGATGCGCAGCAGGGTTATGTTGACGTCTTATTCCCAGCCTTAGCCCTTTGTGGACGCCAAGGGACGCCAAGATGCATCGCAGTACGCGACCTCTCGTGGCGTCAAACTCACATGAGGCTTAAAAAGGTGTTTGACGACAACTGATGGGAGACTAAGCCATCGATCTATTCGCTACGTTTGGTATATGCTCCCTTTGCAATTCATTCTTCTATCGACGATCATTGTTAGTCACGCCCGTGATACTTTACCACGAAAGTGTCTTCTACACCCAACGCTACCCCAGGCACCTACAGTACACGCCGGACCCTAATGGCGACAAACAAGGAAGAGCAAGAGCAGACCCAACGCTCTTGCTCTTGAGGCCTATAAGAGGTCCTCTCATGCGCCCCATCCACATCTTCCTGTTACATCCAGACACACCACACTTACCATTGCGCTTTTGGAAAGCGCCCCAATGGCCTTCGTCGGGAGAGCTATTTACGTCAACTACAATCCATACCCTCTAAGCCTTACTTGACGTCGTATCAATAGCCTTAGTCGGCCAACCATTTTGTTTGCCCTGGCGGATTGATCCAATTCCTTCATCCACGCACAAATGGCGCCCCCAGGCAGAGCGAGACGTCAATTACGCAAGGGAAAGTAAGCAAACATCCACACCTAACTTTAGAGATCAACGTTAACTCTCTGCTTCTCAGATGTCCCGCGGATCTGCCTCGCACGCCAGAAGTTCAGAGCGGAATACGAAGAAGAACTCTCACACGTTGGGCAGGCTGTCGCCGCGCGGAAGACGCTTTGTGAGAAATCATTGTCCCCCCTGCTGTGCATGAATAGAATAGCGAAATGACAAATGTTTCATTTTTTCAAATGAACAGAGAACCGGAGCCTGTTGAGCGCGCACACTTCCAGCCAGCCGGCGGGGATTCGGGGTATTTAGATCCAAAGTATCGAGTAGTCTGAATTGGTTATACTGACTGTCTAACTCAAACCAGGACTGTATATGGTGACATTGCGTATGCGATATCGTGGTGTGGATTCAAGCATCCGCGTAGCGCATCTTCCGTCTAGGCTACATTGCGCGAGCAAATCAAGGACTATATTATAGCTTGCCTTCTTGACCCCGGTCGCCTAACTGAATCGCAAGTTGACTCAATTGTTTCGTTTTCTCGCAGCCTTTCGCCAGTCAAGGAGCGTATTGAGCTCATCAAAAGCCACCACCACCCGGATGATGTTGGAGAGTTCATCCGTCATCTGAAAATTCTTGTCAAAGATTCGCCCAAGAAACTGCAGGCGTCAAATGAGCGCCAAAAAGCTAGGCAGGATCTTCGTGGCGACGTTGCGCAACCTCCAGGTAAGTATTACCAATATTTATTCCGTATGCCCTTGACTGACAGCAGATCCCAGTGCCTTACTCGGATTGGCACTCCCCATTTGCCCCGCATGCTTTGAGAATGCATATTATTCGAAAGACTGGTGCGCTGCCTACCGTGCATCCGTTCCTCGGCCACCCATCGTTTGTAAAAGACTCCGACAGGGGAATCGCCTGGGGGGTTCTGACTACACCGAGCATCATAGATTTGCTCCGGGTAGTAAGAGCGCAAGACGTGGAAGAGGAAATTCAATGCCCCCGGTATGTAATTGGTGCGACAGGAGAAGGTGCCGCCCTGCTACGTCAGAAGCCGGATGATCCACTCCCCCTACGCCAGCTCATATTTCTTAATAGAAATGACGACATTTGTGCGTGGTTCCTCGCTAACAAAAGGCCACGATCCCTTGGACCTAATGGTTCTCGAGTCACGTCGCGAAGATGGAGAGGACCTGGACGAAACCCCCAAGCCTCCCAATGGGAGGTATTCATTTTTTGACTGCGACGTCTGGGATGAGTCGGCTGGAGGAGAAGTCTCTGTGAGGGAAAAGCGGGATGAAGAGTCTGTTGACGACGAGGAATGGCTAGAGGCCGAGTCAGAGGTGGAAACTCGGGCGCCTCATGGCGCTGGGGTGATATCTGTGGACAACGGCGATGTAAGTATCTAATCCGCAGCATCATTCATCTATCTTTATCCTTCACATTAAAATGAAATAGCTAATTACAGAAGGATCTCCAGGGACTTGGAGATCCGGGCCCCTCAACACGCCGGCGGAATATTCCATCGCAAAACGAGGTACCGGCAAGCTCTAATCCAATTCCGCCGGCGTCGGGGTTGCACTCTTCAGGCCCTTCTGGGCCTTCTGAGTGGGAGAAACTTCGAGAGCTTCGCAAAATGGCGAAGGAGCACCCGTGGATGCTTGATTGGCTGGCAAACCCAGGAGCTGGATCTGTGAGGCATCAAGGACACGATGGCGCCGAAGACACACCTCCTGCCAGTCTATCTATGATTTGCGACGCACTTCCACTCTCGCGTCCTGCAGCTCCACATGCTGGGCTCGATCTCACGGCTTCGGAGAGACCAATAGAACATCCCTCTCCCCCACCTGAACACCAGCCAGCCACAATCAAGGAGTCCCCGACCCAGCCACCAGCTCCAGTGACACACCCGGCACGCGGATCTCAAAACCGTAGTTCTCCGCTATCCCCAAACAACACCCTATCTACTCCTCTGGTGCGCCGTTCAGCAAGACGCATCACGGGCAGCAAATAAAACGAGATTCACTACTTTTTTGAGTAATTTCTTTTTCATTTTTACCCAAACAACCTTACCCTTTACTAGATGATCTTTTCCATTTTGTGTCATTGAATTTCTTTTCTGCTTCTTGTTCGTAGCTAGTATCAGATAGAACACAATTAATGATACCTATGCGCGCCCTTGCATCAGCTTCTTGACCTTACTTCCCCTTGAGCTAATGTCTAATATGTTTTTCCCGATTGGGCACGCCTCACATAGTCTGTGCATAACGCGGCAGGCGATGGCCCAAAGAACTAGACAATTAGTGAGGATGCATGACGTGAAAACTGATATCTCGAAGTTGAATGGTGTTGAATCAACGTCCGGAGATTAAGATCGATAAATCTAAACTGCTTTTAGTGTAGCGTGTGTCTTGCTAGCATTGGTGTCGCTAAGGGATACTCATTCTGGCTAGTTTTTGCTTAGGCTCAGATATCGACGACGCCTCGTACATTAGCGCCGCCTGCATTCCGTCGAACTGGTTCATACCAGAGTCTAGACGAACATCATACAAGATATCGTCGAGAGTATTAACTTAATGATGAACTAGCCGAAAAACCCCGTTTTGCAGCCAAATAGTCTTTTTCATTAACAAGTGATCGTATCTGATGCTCAACCCCCTCCACCCGCCCCCTAAGTCCTAGTGTATAAGACTAGACATCTCCTACTCAACAAAACAACACACTCTTCATCTTTACCACACCATATATCGCTTTTTCATACGTCCTAATTCCTAGCCTATACCTTTATCAAACGTCCGGCATTCAAACATGCAAAAACAACCACAAGCCAATTCACGCAGCCAACCCACCGCACGGGTAGACAATCAGAACCAACGTAGGGGCGCCGTCCTACCAGTCGATAAGGCAGCCAGAGCAGGAACGCCGCCGACCGAATCAGGCACCACTCACGGTGTACATTCGGGGGCTCGGAAATCTTCCCCACCACGGATTGTAAGATGTCTTGTGGCACGACCAGCCAAGCCCGCCAGAAGGGACACTTTACACACAGTGGTGTATAACGATCACGAGGCCGATCAGGATGAGGATGGACAACAAATAACAGAAATCTTTAATGTCAGCGATGATACCAGCGATGAGTACCAAAACTCCCACATATCTGATCAAGCCGAATTGGACACAGAGCCAGACACAGATGAGAATGATAATGCGGATGACACTAGATCAATAACACGTCATCAATCACCAGCCAGGGAGAAACGAACCAACAACAGGGTATCGACTGTCTGAATTTCAACCACCTCCAGATCGCAGGAAGCCGCAATCGTCAGGCCTACCCCTGCTGCACGAGCACGTATAATACGAAGTAGTGCGTACACTCCACCGACGATCTCGACATCCGGTGTATCGCGTTATTCATCCATGGCTACACACAGAGCTACAACGTCAGCAGTCCGACGCTCAAGTCCTTGGGGCAAACAAGGCATGCAGGACCAGAAGCACGTATGGCCTGAGACTAACTCACGGCGCAATACAGCTATAGGAGCAGAGGGAGCCCTCGTAGCGCGGGCGAAGGGAATTATTCTCCCATATACCCTTTTTGATGAACCACTCCAGGGACCGGTTGCATTGACCACTCAGGTGCAGCGTGTTTAGCTTCAGGCGCTCCATCAGATATCCGATGCAGGGAATATAGAACCATCTGAGGAAAGCGTAAAAGTGGTAAGTAGACATCAACCATTTTTAGAAGAATCTTTTAGACGTCTGGACTAGTACTAACCTTTGCAGATACGCCAAAAACACTCTGGGGTAAGATCACAGTTTCTCTACCATGTAAAGCATGAGATCGTAAAATTGTACGATCTGCCGGAAGACTCAACGGCAATTGTGCGCCGGGTGGACAACCTGCTAGAAAAGGATAGATTTATGTGCTCCCCGAGAGGATATGAGGTGCGTTTTTGCTCTCATTAACGATCCGACCTATCCTCTTGCAACTAATCAGAGTTAACTTGACGCAGAAAATAACAAATCGATTCCTGGCGCCCCAGATCCCCGAGACCAAATGGGGAAAGTACTTCGAGGGTAGGAGAATGCGTGGGATTATTGATCTGGCATTTCTTGGGCGCATCAACGGTACCATGATTTGCTTAACGTGAGCCATAATCTGCCATGCACTGTGAGCATGGCAGACAGGAGTATATAAGGATCAGGGCAACTTCAAGCCTGAAGCCGCCGGAGGTGAGCCAGAACCCTGACCTTTTTCTTTCCCGAGAAGACTAACCTAACGGCAACCATTTAAGATCTTTTTACGCGCCAAAGGCCAACGTGGGCATCATGCCCCGACTCGGTTCAAACTCTGATTCTGGACAAAATTCGTGGGACAATCCGTGGAAAGATGGAGCGAGAGCATGGAGTCCAACCAGATCGCCGGGAAGGCTTCACGGACGATTGGGCTGCTGTGGCTGCAGAACTAGAGGGTCAAAGTTCGACCAACCTTCCGCGATGGACAGCCCCACGGAGTCAAACTCCGAATAACCTGAGTCTTGGGCCTCGGCCGCAGAGACAAAACAGTTCGCAGACGGCAGAAGCGTCTTTCGATTTCGGCGCCACGTCAGCAGCGGGCCTTCTGAGATATCTAGATTCGGATCCTCTGAGTCCGGACTCTTCGCCAGAGGAGACCGTGGGGCTAACGTTGGACGCCGCAGTGAGCCCAACTCCGTCGTGTCAGCTATCTCTGAGTCTTGAGATCTTGGGATCAGAACTCGCGGAAACAGTTCATAGTGACCAAGGAACAGAGGAGGAGGGAAATGGGGCAAGTGTATGAGAGGGTACATAGGAAATGGTGTGTTTGTAGAATAAGACATAGTAATAATTATTTCGTATTCCTAAGAAGACACAACCGAAAGTGGAAATAGTAGAGCTCATCGCCAGAGCGTGAGGTGCGAAAGAAAATGCATTCCGGGAGACATTGCGATATCGTCAGAAGTAGTTTATCGGGCGCCAGAACACCATACCCATACTAGAGTCAGGATATCGCAGCGCAGAGAGTCTGAACATGTCATGTGTAAGAATCAGGCGACGCACCGTATTTGGAGTAAAATCTGGAAGAAGTCATCACGTATCTGGAGATGATGGATCAGGATCGTGAGATCCTGACGCAGTACCACAGAGCAGAGATATCTGGACAGGACGTGGCCATATGAAAGAAGCCCTGAGTACGGGGGAGAGAGATCCCGCGTCAGGACTCAAGAGGACCGTATGAGACAACGTGGGAATTACGTAGGGGTGATCATGGGTCGCCAGGACGACAGCCCTGAGCACCAGACGCTGTCAGGACACACAGGGCGAAGAGGTCTGTGCCCCGGTGGCGTTAGGATTCAGGGTTGAAACAAAGGCAAATCAGGACACAACGTCAGATCGACGTGGCGTCCTAATTCGCGATTGACGTTCTGTGCGTCAGGTGCGTCAGACGCACAGGGCGCACCGGACGCAAACTAGTTTTTTTGCTGATGGAGGATGGGGATATTGCCGTGACACCTACAACGAGATCGCACCCACAGTGAGAACCTCGCGTAATTATCTTCCAAGACATAAGTGGTAGGTTTGCTTACTCGTACAAATCTCGTTCTGGGTGGAATCTCGTTGTTGATGCGACCACTTTATAGATTTACTCCTAGAGGTGTTTATGCGACAGATGCAGATTCACATCGTTGGTATGGGACATGTGTTCTGGCCCAGGAATGAGATGGTGTGTTCTGTTAAGTACTTCCAACCCAAGGCCTAATGGCACAGACGGTCGCAGCGAGCCAATACCTATCACAGCGAAAGAGTCATTTACTGAAATCCGAGTGATAAGGAATGATTACTAGTATAGTAAACTGTTACAATTCCTTATATACTTTTTCGACCAGTCTCTCACAAAATTCCTCAAGCACACCGAACGATACCCTATTGGGGAGAGGATTCACCCGGCGATTCCCCGAGAAGTGCCAGGGGCTTTGGATATTCCTACTCTACATATCAAGGTCCATGCCCCACTCCTTCTCTAGGATCCCCACACCGCCCTGGGGAGCCTAGTTTCATCCTTTGTTCGGGATCAAAAGCGCCGAGCTATGTATACCGACAGTCCCATTTAAGGACGCCACTACTACTTTGGGGCTATTTCAGTTCAGAATCAGGGATACCGCGAACGCCCCTTGAGCGCTATGAATATCCGGTTGTGGTAGCCAAGTAAAGGGCAACAAAAACTCAATAGCAGAAGATCAGTATCAAAGCTTATCCTATTGGGGGTTTCACTAGCAGAAACCTCAAGTGAAAGCTAGTCTTTCCTAGTGAGCTCTCAAGTCTTCACTATAGTCGGGAAACAGGGGTTCTGACCAACAGGGATATTTTGTGGGCAAAAAAAAATCAAAAAGAACTTTAAGGCTAGGGTTGAAGAAAATTAAATGTCCTTGATCCCTGTGTGTTTCACATCAGCAAAAAAAATAGCTTGCGTCCTTGGTGTCAGGTGGATCTGATGCACCTGACACCCAAAATGTCAATCACGAATCAGAACGCCACCTGACGCAGTGCGAGATCTCAAAGAAGCACCAGACGCAGCAGCTAATCGCAGGAAGCACCGGGCGCACAGAGAATTCTCAGGTCGCACCGGGCCCACACCTAATTCTCACGACGTACCGGGCCCACACCTAATTCTCAGGACGGACAGGGCGCAAACCTAATTCTCAGGACGTCCCGGGCGCACACCTAATACTCAGGATGTACTACCTCATCTTCTGGAGACAACCGAACGGTCCCCCCTTTACCTTTTTCTGACCTTGGTCACCCGGGTCACAATATATTTCACATCATGAAAAAGTATTACATTTACTACTAACAGTCTTCTATTCTTCTAATATACAGCTTATTGAACCCCCCCTTGCCCCCCTCCTCTTACCTCCCCCAGGACCTTATAGCTCCATGGAGAATTGGGACCTCAGAACCCTCTTTATACCGGCGTGTAGCGGGCGTTGAGCCCAGCGACGTCCAAGTCACAGAATCAAAATCAGTTGAGCGGATGTGGAGGAATCTGCCATCGAGCCCTGGGATCACCAGCATCCCCGCTCAGCCTTCCCAGGACGCCCCGCAGGAGTAGATAGCGATTTCATGAGTATTGATGCGACAGGGACGTTCCTCACCCTGGCGTGTAGCTGGCGCCGAGCCAAACGACGTCGCGTCTTCAGAGCTGGAATCGGTCATCTGGTTGTGGAGGAATCTGGCATGGAGTCCTGGGATCGCCAGCATCCCCTCTCAGCCTTCCCAAGACCCCCCTCAGAGTAGACAGCGATTTCATGAGTATTGATGCGCCAGAGACGTACCTTATTCCGGCGTGTAGCTGGCGTCGAGCCCAACCACATCCAGGTAACAGATTCAAGATTGGCTACGTGGTTGTGGAGGGATCTGCCATCAAGTTCAGGATTAGTAGAGACAAAAGACGACTATCAGGAGGGTGGGCGATCTCCATGAGTATTAATGCGACAGGGACGTACCTTCTACCGGCGTGAGGCTGGTGTCGGGCCCAGCGACGTCCAAGTAACAGAACCAAGATCTGTGGAGCGGTTGTGGAGGAATCCGCCATCGAGCCCTGGGATCGCCAGCTTCCCCGCTCAGCCTTGCCAAGACCCCCCCCCAGAGTGGATAGCGAGTTCATGAGCATTGATGCGACAGGGACGTACCCTATACCGGCGTGAAGCTGGCGTCGGGCCCAACGATGTCCAGGTGACAGATTCAAAATCGGTGCAGTGGTTGTAGAGGAATCTGCCATCGAGTTCAGGATTAGGAGAGACAAAAGACCACTATCAGGAGGGTCGGCGATCTCTATGAGTATTAATGCGACAGGGACGTACCTTATACCGGCGTGAAGCTGGCGTCGAGCCCAGCAACCTCCCGGTGTCAGATTTAGGATCGGATATGTAGTTGTAGTGGAGTATTATGCAGGATGCCCAGGAATATGGATGTTGAGAGTGATGATGAGAGAACAGTTTGTCCCGTCGCGTATGAGGCAAAGTGCCGGGAAACCATGATAAATATGCCAAGAAATCCTCAGGGGTACCCCTGAAGCGAGCATCTCGCGCTGGTAAATCATGATCTGCACTGGTGTTGAGGGACGAGTCTGGAGGCACTGGAGGCAGAGTTGCTTTGTCTTATATGTCAGGACGGAATGTGGTGTATTAGTTTGGCTCCAGATGCATGGAATTTGAGCCGGCATTGCCAGGCAACTCAGGACGCACAGGATGCAGGGGACGCAACTCAGGATGCACAAGAGGCAGGGGACGCAAAGGACGCAACTCAGGACGCACAGGACGCACTGGACGCAATGCCGCCGTATTTGACTCAGGATAATCTTTTGCTGATGCAACCCCAGTTTCATCGCCACTATGGCGAAGACTATAATCCATAAGAGTTAACTCTATGAATATGGAATAAGTATACCGTCACTGATGAGTCTGCGCTTACAAACTCCTGACTGCTCTGACGTCTTGGTACCGGTAGGATACCCAACTCTAGTATTATGCATTCAATAGCATCTGAGGTTGTCCAAGAGAGGTGAAGGTAGGCACGACAGCTAGTAGTAAATTTATGTGATGAAGACTAGGGTTTATGAGGTGGGAAGAAAGTTAAATAGATCAAACAATTACGAGAAGGAAATAATCTTGTTATGTGATAGACACAAAATCACAGTACAAACAAATGACAATATATTCAGAGTAGGTTCAATTTTGCTGTCAACAAAGGACATGTGCCCAGGTGAATTTTATTCTGTATTGTGTACAAGAAAATATATCATTTCTTACCGTAGTTCTGTCTTGTTAACGATAGGTAGCAAAGGCAAAATGTGTGGTTTAATCTGAGCAAGGCATAGTAAAAAGTGGTGAAGGGGCAATTGCAAAAGCATTTCAAGAAAATAGGAAGTGTGCACCAACCTCCAACAGAAGTGACCCGTGCTAAACTGGAGCTAAGTCTATTAGTATCTGTAGGAACAATGAGTGACATAAACCACAATATATTTACAACATCTGGCACACCATACCTTACACATTATTGTGTGTCACCTATCATTGTATCCTCTCCATCATAGTCTCCACTACTACTTTCATCCCCACCATCCTCCTGATCTAGCACCTCGAAAGCTCCATCAACAGTCATCGATTGCATTATCTTCTCTGTAAGAACCAGTCGGAACTGGGTGATTATCAGGTCCGGTGACTCTGGTTTAACCTCTCTAGCTTCCGGCACCCTCTGAATGTGCAAGTATTTCGTAGTGTAGTCTTCTGGAATAACGAACACAATGTGAATGTTCTTGATTGTAGCTGGTATTGATTCACAAAGTCTCTTCACCCTACCCGGTTTGATATCATGACTTCCGGCCATCGTGATTTGCAATAGAATAAATGTATCCAAGGCGCTAAACACAAGTCCATGAAGTGATTCAAAGTTGGCTTATATGGGAAGAGATATTTTCCAACAGAATGTTCTTCGATATGCCGAGCACTTTGTAGTCGTACTAGTGCGGCTAGGGTCTTAGCATCGGTGAAATAATTAACTGATTTCAACGAATATGTCGTGAATTTGAGGGGTGGGGTCTGGTTGCCTGTAATTGGCAGTTGACAAGCCTGAAAGGATTCACTCTTTCAGAACCAGTCACGTGCATATGCCTCGAAAATCCAGCCAGCAGTAGTCTGGAAGGAGCTTTGGTGGGCAAGCTGATCGTAGAGCTCGAAACACCTTAGTCGTGGCTTCATCTGTATCTTCTCAAAGAACTTGTAGGCAATCTATCGTGTGGCAATTCGAGCATTGTACGACTGCCTATTATTTGTTGGATACATAATAGCTATCCTATGTGAGGCATGCTGATTGACACTATTCTCTATCGTTTGAAAGCCTGCTTGAGCAATGAATGTATCTATTTCACGATCAACCTCACCAATGGACTCATTGAGCCCATGGTTATAGTCGCTGTCATTACTCACGGAGATTGTCTCTAAGCAGGTCCTGGCAATTGGGCCAAAATATGTAAAGGTTGTAAAAAGCATTGCAATTTGGTGTGGAGTAGGGGGTATGGAGCTTGGTAGACTATTACGGGATAGTTTGGTCAGCTAGAGTCTTTCTTAGTGCAGGGAATGGACTGGTACCAGAAGGCAGATACAATTTCGTCCCAGCCACAGTTGGTCATATAGCACAACCCAGCAATCCTATCCTTTATCCACTCCTTCGAAGCTTGAATATTTGTTGGGGAGGCTGCCAGCACTACAAACCAAGCATGGCTCTTCAAATTCAAACATTCATCAGTAAGCGCTCCATTGGTCAGGATCCAACGGCTCCGCTTCATAGTGTTTGTCAGGTCAAATAGAGTATTCGCATCAATTTGGATGCCATCGGAAATGGTATCAAACAAATAGCAACTGCGGTCATTGATGCAAAAAACAGTTGGTTCACCGGATAGAAGTCTCCGTACCAAGAGGTAAGAAAGAAAAAAAGACTTTCCTTTCTGTTAGTCAGAAGTGGAGTCAGAAAATGAATAATACAAAGATTACGCACCTGACCCAGTGTAACAGGAGCACCCTATAGAGAGGTGAACTCTAAGGTTACGAGTGCATCAAACACTCAAAGTAGAAGATAAAGATAAGGTAAATAATTCAAATGAATCAAACGGTAAAACTTAATATTGTTAAGCTCGAAGCTTCACTGAATTTAGTTCTCGCGAGGAAAAGTTGGTTGTCGAAGTAGAATGCCCAAGGCTTAAACTTAAGTAGTTATCAGATTTAAGCCATTGACATTCACTACTACTCCGACCTTGCGCAAGGACCCTGTCCCGCTGGAATTATCGGACCAACTCGGGTACACTTAACTCGGTGAATACGATATGAGTTTTTGCAATGCATCTCCAATACAACCGGAGGTTGAAAAACTCTTTCTATCGATGTCATACTAGTAGCTAACTGTTATGACAACAACCGGAATCAATACCTAGGTGGTGGACTCACTAGCCCAGTGGTAGTTTCGCATATACAAGCTATGCAGTCCATCACTTTATCTACGCGACTATCTAATGTGATAAATTGACATGCAAGCTCCGCTGGTGAGATGTAGTCGATGGTTGCCTTGATGGACACTCCCCATAGCCAGCCTCTCAGGACATACTGTACCGTGATAAGACTCATACCTCTAGAGCCCATTGACAACCCATAGTAAAGCTCTAAATCAAGGGGAGAAGGTACCGGCTGGTTACTGAGGTATTTGTCCCGAAAGCCCCCTGGCCTCTTTGGACTACTGTTAGGCATACTGGAAGGCTTAGCCTTGTTTTAGTGAATAAAGACCTATAGTTACCCTACCTTAGGATTCTGAGTTCAAAAAAGGACAAGCCAACACCCCCCTATGGCCCTATTGGTATGACATGTGACTTATCTCATAAGGTCACATGTTCAACTCCCTTACCTGTCATAGCTATTTTTCACTAAGACAAACTTGAAGTCGCATTTACATATGACCCTGTGCCGATGTACTAGTCATGCGACTGAGGGGACTTTGCTGGATACTAAAGTTAGAATTGCTATCTTGGAATAGAAACTTATACGGCAAAGATTTATCCGTTGAATGAGAAGTTATAGCCCTTCAAAGTTGGCCCCACCGACATATGTAAGGAGCTGATGGAAGCTACCTGCATATGATTACCCGACATGAGAAATGTTGATCACAACATGATCGGAAGGAATAACTAGTATGATAGCTGGCCAAGCTGCAGACGCAGGCTAAGTTCATAAGTCCTAAAGATCGTGAACAAGTGATTGGAAGATAAGAACGCTTACTTCTGAGAAGAAATGACTTAGTTAAAAGATTAAGGTGAAGTGGTGTCCCCGTTCTCAGGGTCAAACGAGGTTCTCACATCTGACGAGCAAGAGGCGAAGTCAGGATGTACTTAGATAGTATGAGAAGATAATGTCCTCTCAGAAGAGTATAAGTAGGGGCTAAGATCTCCGAGTTGTTAGAGTAATCATCAAGTGACGGGGAAGAGATCTTATCAATATAAGTTTTACTCTAGAAAAATCTTTTATCATTCTGCCTACCTATAAACACATCATTGAGCCTTCCTAGACAATCTCCATCTACGATTATGATTATCGGCCTGAGTTATCTTGCAAGACTTTGAGATAGACTCCCACCTAACAACTACCTAAGTACCACTTGGAAGACTACCCTACTACCCGTAGGCTAAGATAGACTCCTAGATGCCGGAGAGACCCTAAATTGGGGACCCCAATTTTGGCGGTTACCCATGCTCCCCTTATATATCCTGCGAATGACATTTAGTCGGAGGGACGGCGACAACTTATAGGGTTTTACGGCAGCCACTCCAATGATCTCTTTGTACTAGCAAACAAGCCACTATGCAGCCCTCTGCCTATGATACGCCCGTCCGAATGGTGGGGCCCGAGGGGGGTGTTAGCAAAAGCCGCCCAAGTTCAATAGCATGTTCTGGCTACCGTTCCTCAGGGGTGGGACCTCCCCGCGCTGATGCGTGTGCATCTATGAACATCTAAGAGTCTGTAGAATATGTGGTAATTGGCCTCTAAGTTCTAGGATGACTTTGCCGGTGAAGGTAGGGTAACTTGGATACCACAGTAGGGTAACTGGGTTCTATGGGCATAATGGCCAAATTCCCAACGTAGGGTAACTTTGTCCTCTTATACCATTAACCGCTCCGGAAGTCCTCCAGTCGACCACCAAGATTGTCCTAGAGATCCGTGTAATGTTTCCATAATTCGCTTGACCTTATGCGAATGTTCTCCCGCAAGGTTACCCTGCCTAATAGAGTGCCCAATGCTGCTGTACTGTTTCATAGGCCTTGCTCTAGGCAAACCAGCATTCTTGAATACAAAGTATACTAGACCAAACCACCTTCAGTTACCTCTTGGTATACGATTTGGGCTAAGGTGATAGTTATTGAAGCTACCTATCATAGGGTCGTTACACCCAGGTTGACCACAGATACTGAAATCTTGCTTGAACGATCCCCCTGTTATGTGAGTCATCAGCAAAAAAACTAGCTTGCGTCCGGTACGCCCTGTGGGTCTGACGCACCTGATGCACAGAACGTCAATCGCGAATTAGGACGCCACGTCGATCCGACGTTGCCTCCTGATTTGCGTTTGTTTCCACCCTGAATCCTGACACCACCCGGGCACAGACCTCTTCGCCCTGTGCGTCCTGACAGCGTCTGGTGCCGTGCTGCCGCGTGCTGACAGAGTCTGGTGCTCAGGGCTGTCATCCTGGCGACCCATGATCACCCCTACGTAATTCCCACGTTGTCTGATACGGTCCTCTTGCGTCCTGATGCAGGATCTCTCTCCCCCGTACTCAGGGCTTCTTTCATATGGCCACGTCCTGTCCAGATATCTCTGCTCTGTGGTACTGCGTTAGGATCTCACGATCCTGATCCATCATCTCCAGATGCGTGATGACTTCTTCCAGATTTTACTCCAAATACGGTGCGTCCCCTGATTCTTACACATGACATGTTCAGACACTCTGCGCTGCGATATCCTGACTCTGGTATGGGTATGGTGTTCTGGCGCCCGATAAACTACTTCTGACGATATCGCAACCTCTCCCGGAATGCATTTTCTTTCGCACCTCACGCTCTGGCGATGAGTTGTAATATTTCCACTTTCGGTTCTATCTTCTTAGGAATACCAAATAATTATTACTATATCTTACTCTACAAACACCCCATTTCCTATGTACCCTCTCATACGCTTGCCCCATTTCCCTCCTCCTCCGTTCACGGGTCACTATGAACTGTTTCCTCGAGTTCTGGTTCCAAGATCTCAAGACTCAGAAATAGCTGAAACGACGGAGTTGGGCTCACTGCGGCGTCCAACGTTAGCCCCACGGTCTCCTCTGGTGAAGAGTCCGGACTGAGAGGATCCGAATCTAGATATCTCGGAAGGCCCGCAGCTGACGCGGCGCTGAAATCGAAAGACGCTTCTGCCGTCTGGGAACTGTTTTGGCTCTCCGGCAGAGGCCCAAGATGCAGGTTATTCGGAGTGTGACTCCGTGGGGCTGTCCATCGCGGAAGGTTGGTCGAACTTTGACCCTCTAGTTCTGCAGCCACAGCAGCCCAATCGTCCGTGAAGCCTTCCCGGCGATCTGGTCGGACTCCATGCTCTCGCTCCATCTTTCCAAGGATGGTCCCACGAATTTTGTCCAGAATCAGAGTTTGAACCGAGTGGGGGCATGATGCCCACGTTTGCCTTTGGCATGCAAAAAGATCTTAAATGGTTGCCGTTAGGTTAGTGTTCTCGGGAAAGAGAAATGTCAGGGTTCTGGCTCACCTCCGGCGCCTTTAGGCTTGAAGTGGCCCTGATCCTTATATACTCCTGTCTGCCATGCTCGCAGTGCATGGCAGATTATAGCACACATTAAGCAAATCATGGTACCGTTGATGCGCCCAAGAAATGCCGGATCAATAATCCCACGCATTCTCCTACCCTCGAAGTACTTTCCCCATTTAGGCTCGGGAATCTGGGGTGCCAGGAATCGATTTGTTATTTTCTGCGTCAAGTTAACTCTGATTAGTTGCAAGAGGATAGGTCGCATCGTTAATAAGAGCAAAAACGCACCTCATATCCTCTCGGGGAGCACATAAATCTATCCTTTTCCAGCAGGTAGTCCACCAGGGCGCAATTGCCGTTGGGTCTTCCGGGAGATCGTCCAATTTTACGATCTCATGCTTTACGTGGTAGCCAAACTGGGATCTTACCCCCGAGTGTTTTTTGCGTATCTGGAAAGGTCACTACTTGTCCAGAGGTCTAAAAGATTCTTCTAAAATTGGTTGATGTCTACTTACCACTTTTACACTTTCCTCAGATGCTTCTTTATTCCCTGCATCGGGTATCTGATTGAGCGCCTGAAGCCAAACACAGTGCACCTGAGTGGTCAATGCAACTGGTCCCGGGAGTTTTCATCCAAAAGGGTATATAGGAGAATAAGTCCCTTGGCCCGCGCTATGATGGCTCCCTCTGCTCCCATAGCTGTATTGCGCCTTTAGTTAGTCTCAGGCCATATGTGCTCATGGCCCGGCATGCCTTGTTTGCCCCGAGGACTCGAGCGTCGGACTGCTGACGTTGTAGCTCTGTGTGTAGCCATTGATGAATAATGCGATACACCGGATGTCGAGATCGTCGGCGGAGTGTACAAACTACTTCGTATTATACCTGCTCGTACAGCAGGAGTAGGCCTGACGATTGCGGCTGCCTGCTATCCGGAGGTGGTTGAAATTCAGACAGTCGATACCCTGTTGTTGGTTCGTTTCTCCCCGGCTCGTGATTGATGACGTGTTATTGATCTCGTATCATCCGCATTATCATTCTCATCTGTATCTGGCTCTGTGGCCAATTCGGTTTGATCAGATATGTGGGAGTTTTGGTACTCATGGCTGCTATCATTGGGGAGATGAAAGATTTCTGTTATTTGTTGTCTATCCTCATCCTGATCGGACTCGTGATCGTTATACGCCACTGTGTGTAAAGTGTCCCTTCGGGCGGGCTTGGCTGGTCGTGCCAGAACACGTCTTACGATCTGTGGTAGGGAAGATTTCCGAGCCCCCGAATGTGCACAGTGAGTGCTGCCTGATCCTGTCTCCTGCGTTCCTGTTCTGGCTGCCTTATCGACTGGTACGACGTCGCGCCTACGTCGGTTCTGATTTGCTACCCGTGCGGTGGGTTGGCTGGGTGCATTGGCTTGTGGTTGTTTATGCATCTTTGAATGCCGGACGTTTGATAAAGGTATAGGATAGGAATTAGGACGTATGAAAAAGCGATATATTCTGTGGTAAAGATCAAGAGTGTGTTGTTTTGTTGAGTAGGACACGTCAGGTCTTATACGCTAGGACTTAGGGGGCAGGTGGGGGGGGTTGAGCATCACATACGATCACTCCTTAATGAAAAAGACTATTTGGCTGCAAAAAGGGGTTTTTCTGCTTGTTCATCATTAAGTTAATACTCTGGACGAGCTCATGTATGATGTTTGTCTAGACTCTGGTATGAACCAGTTCGACAGAATGCGGGCGTCGCTAATGTACGAGGCGTCGTCGATGTCTGAGTCTAAGCAAAAACTTGCCACAATGAGTATCGCTTAGCGACATCAATTCTAGCAAGACACACGCCATGCTAAAAGCAGTTTACATTTATCAATCTTAATCTCCGGACGTTGATTCAACACCATTGAACTTCGAGATATCAGTTTTCACGTCATGCATCCTCGCTAATTGTCTAGTTCTGTTGGCCATCGCCTGCCGCCTTATGCACATACTATGCGAGGCGTGCCCAATCGGGAAAAACATATTAGACGTTAGCTCAAGGGGAAGTAAGGTCAAGAAGCTGATGCAAGGGCGCGCATAGGTATCATTAATTGTGTTCTATCTGAAACTAGCTATGAACAAGAAGCAGCAAAGAAATTCAATGACACCAAAGGGAAAACAACATCTAGTAAACGGTAAGGTTGTTTGGGTAAAAATGAAAAAAAGATTACTCAAAAACGTAGTGAATCTCGTTTTATTTACTGCCTGTGCTGCATCTTGCGCAACAGTGCACCTGAGGAGTAGATAGGGTGTGGTTTGGGGCTAGCGGAGAACTGCGGTTTTGAGATCCGCCTGCCGGGTGTGTCACTGGAGCTGGTGGCTGGGTCGGGGACTCATTGATTGTGGCTGGCGGGTGTTCAGGTGGGGGAGAGGGATGTTCTATAGGTCTCTCCGGAGCAGTGAGATCGAGCCCAGCATGTGGAGCTGCGGGAGGCGAGAGTGGAAGTGCGTCGCAAATCATAGATAGACTGGCAGGAGGTGTGTCCTCGGCGCCATAGTGTCCTTGATGCCTCACAGATACAGCTC
>Ga0307509_10002848_pt1 | contig 27393 bp, 10 predicted proteins | sample 10_EM_MG_FD_202245 | JGI IMG/M metagenome (GOLD analysis project Ga0307509, IMG submission 202245) | Populus trichocarpa ectomycorrhiza microbial communities from riparian zone in the Pacific Northwest, United States - 10_EM | ecosystem: Host-associated > Plants > Roots > Unclassified | place... | reverse complement strand
GCTGACGAGTTGTAAGCACACTCCAACAATTTTATTGATTAAAAAAATGATAATTTAGGCTAAAATGACCAAATTACCTCTATATTTATGAGATTAACCAAAAACATTGTGTGAAAAGACCAAAAGGCCGTGGGTCTATGGTTCATTTTTCTTTGATTGCAAAGGCAAAGTTGACCTTTTACTTTATTTTAAAAAGCAAAAGACCTAAATACCCTTGGTCAACACCTTTATTTTTTTAATTAGGAGTAATTAAGTTATTTTACTATTTTAAAATTATGGAAAAGACATGTATATCCTTGTTCAATCTTTAAATGACTAATAGATCATGTAAAAAGATCAAAATACCCCTAACTCAAAGGCTATTGGTTTTTTTAGAAGGGTAAAACTATAAATCCACTATTGTAGTGAATAGTGAAATGTGTGTGAGTGTACAATGAATATGATTAGCGTTTTAGTTGTTTTGTTATATTTTTATGATACTTTATAAGATTATTATCATTTATTGTTGTTTTAAATCCCCCCATTTAATTTGATATCAAATTAATTTTCCTATATTCAATTCAAACAACCACTATCCATAAAGCATGAAATGAGAGTAAAAAAATAATGAAAACTCAATTCAAGTTAAAGAGAAATATTATGTTTGTTTGTTTGATTAATTTATTAACCAAATAAATATATTCAATTTAATTTGTTTTTGTCAATAATCCAAGTGGTAAATGGATATGCTTTGCAAGAAAACCAAATGGATATTTTCATTCTAATTTGTATTTTTCAATAATTCATATACAGGTATGCTTTAAAAAAAAACCTTGGATTATGAGTTACTATATATTGGATACCCAGTGACATTAAAAGGGTATAATAATGCTAATTAGATATCTAATACTAAGGATTTAAATATGACTTCACACTTGTTGGAGTAGTTGTATCTTGAAAATCCTCTAAGCAAACATATATCACAACATCCATAATGGGATCATGGTTTATTACTCTTGATAGTGTTAGAGAGGAAGCCAAATGGCTTTGAAACTTCTTAAAGGATATTCTATGTTGGCAAAAAACTAGTGCCTGCAGTTTGTATCCATTGTTATAGTCAGTTTGCAATTGGAATGACACAAAATAATATATAATAATAAGTCTAGAGATATAATATCGTTAAACACTTGATCTTAAATAAAATTATTTTTATTAATTATATAAAGTTAAGGAAAAATATTGGGGATCCGCTAACAAAAGTTTTGACGAGATAGCTTGTGTATAATTTAATCAAAGGGAATGAACTTAAAACCTTTAAAAACAAAAAAAAATGTAATGATGATAAACCTACCTAGTTGATTGGAGATTCTAAAATCTAGGTTTAAAGAAAAAACTAGATCATATAACATTCTTGATAGCACTTGCAAACTAATTAATTTCATAAAAAGGTGTTAATTGTAGAGTGATAAAAGACAAAACATGCTCTTAATAACTTTCATATATTGGTATACTAAGTGAAGTATAACATCATACTCTTAATGAAATTTCAACTATATAAGTGAGAAATATGGTTGTTTCTTTTAGAATTTGGAAAAGACTGAATTATCTACGACACTCATAAATCTAGGAGTTGTTCAATGCCAAAATGAACATAACTGTGGGAACCAAATGAAATCTCAAGATAGAGAACTATATAAATATTATTATCTTAATTTACATAAAAGTCTAAATAGTTTAAGATATCGCGTTTACTATTTAGCTAAGTAAATTTGATACTATTTCAATAAAAAAAGTTCAAAGTCAAGAGTTATTAATCCTAATATAGTAATCCACTAAATCATTATCTCTTTACAAATCTTCAAATCTTTTATACTTGTCAAATAATTTTTAGTCATGGAAGAGTGTTGAAAAAATTTATTTTAAAACATATTTAATAGACATATTTGAAGCTAAATTAAAAGTGAGATCTACTCACTTTTAAGGTTAAAACTTTATTGAAATTTATTCTTCAACATAATCTCTACAACATAAAACATTAACAATATTAAAATAAATTGTTGTAAATAAGACACTAATCTTAAGAAATCATTAGTTGACATATTTATGTGAAACCCAAAATTTTTATCTCACATAAGAAAGAAACAAGATTTTCATATTGTTTATATAGTGGGAAGATAAAGAATTAAAATTGGATCCAAAGAAAACCTAAGCTTTTAGAGGGGAGAGGATCTAATTGAAAAGAAAAAAAAAGATTGATAACTAATTAAAAAAGAACTAAAACTCGAGAGGCTAAAAACAAAAAATTGTATGCCAAACAATGCTATGAATAGAAAAATATAAGAGGCTGGATATGAAATTCATATTAAAAAGATAATGTGTTTTAGTTTCTTTGTTAATTAATTTTAATGTTTATACTTGTTTCTATGGTTAATCTTATATCCTAAACATAATGATTCCCCTTAATTTTTTTAAAGGTCTTGAAAACTTATTTTCTCAAAATATTTGTCTTAATAAATATGGTGGCGCATAACTATTAAACTCAACTTGATCTAGTGGATTGACCCAACGACCCCTAACTCAAAACTTGGTCCAAGCCAAGGTTTTTTTATATATAACTAGGTGGATATTGACTTAATCAAACTCGGGTGACTCATCGGATCAACCTACGATTAGACCAAACCCAAGTGAGACTAGAACAAGTCAACCTGCAATTCAACCAAACTCGAGTAAGTCTTGATCAGGTCAATTTCAAGAATTTGTTTTAAAAGTATTTATCTATTATGGTGTCGTTTTAATTAAAAAAACTAAAATAATATTATTTTAAAATTAATCCGGGTTGCCTCGGTTAACCCACTACTAGATATGAGTTTGATAACAATATAATGAAAGAGAGAAACTCCCTAATTGAAATGAAACTAAAAAAATAATGAAAAACTCAACTCTAACTAAAGAAAAATATTATGTTTTTTTGTTTGATTAAATTATTAACCAAATAAATATATTCAATTTAATTTATACTTGTCAATAATCCAAATAGTAAATGGATATACTTTACAAGAAAACCACATCATATTTTCATTTTAATTTGAATTTATCAATTATTTATATATAAACATGCTTTTTAAAATAAAAAAACTCCTATGAACATACAAATTCAGATTTAACTTGAAAGATAAATTTAATTTGAACATCATAATTGATATAATTATAAAAAAATCATTATCTTTAATGTAATAATAAGTTAAGGTAAAGAGAATTTATTTCATTAATAGAATAGACAATGATAATTTTGGTTATTAAGATCTAGGTCTAAAAAAAAAAAAGGATTATGCTTCAAATTCTTAGGTTATATACATTTATGGTAAATGTTGTCAAAAGAATTTAAAGCTTTTATTCTATGTATGCCCTCGTAAATGCAATGATGGAGCATAAAACAAAGCCGGAGCCCATTTTTTAAAATTTCATCAGCCATTTGATACCCCACAACCTAGATTGAAAAACATTTTCCACCGTTAGATTAATCCTAAAACAACATTTCACGAATACAAGGCAAACCTTAAACCCACATGAAAAACACAATATCATAACTCAAGATTTTATTGAATTATTGTTATTACAAAAAACAACCATTGCCAGGCCTGAGAGAAGATTGCAGGCCAAAAACAATACAAGAAACCCAAAAAAAAAAAAAAACACGAGAGTGAGAGAGACCCAAAAAACATTTAAACAAAAAACCGAAACCCACGAATGCAAAATCGTAAGTACTTTGTTTATTGTTAATGTGAGATTGGCTATGGAATCCACACTAAAGAAAGCTCCTTTCTTTTCTCTCGAGCCATCTTCGATCTGTAAGTGGAAAAAAAAATAATGGGTTTGTTTTTGTTTTATGAATCTTGTAGATTGAAGGCCTCTTTTTTGAATCTTGAAGTTTGTTTATAAAATGTGATGTTTAGGGTTTTTAATACTGTGGGTTAAAGAGTTTTGGATCTTTTAATGTCTTGATTTGTTGTTTGGAAGGATATTTAGGATTTTTGTTTTGTTTTTTGGGTTAATGTTGGAAATGTGAGTTAATTTTTGTGATTTTGAAAGTTTGGGGCTTTTTAACTAAACACTGGTGGAAAAAGAGAATTTTGAACTAAATGAGGTTGTGGGGTTGGTTTATTATGTGGTTTCAAGCATTATATGGTGTTTTGTTGTTTGCCAAGTGGATGAGTGTTAAACCTCTTGAAGTTTGTTTCTTTGATGAAAGTAAGCTTTTTTTTTTTTTTTTTTTACTTAGTGGGTTTACTTTCCTTTGGTTTATTTGGTTTTTTTTTTTGTTTCAGTTTTGGTGGATTTGTCATTCTAGTATTTGCTAATTGATTTTTAGAAGTTGATTATGGAGGAGACAAGCTCAGTTGATGTGATTCTGGACTTTCTGAAGAAAAATCGCTTCACAAGAGCAGAGGCAGCATTGCGCAGTGAGCTTGGTAACCTCCCTGATCTGAATGGATTCCTTCAAAAACTTGCCCTTGAAGATAAGAACTCGGGGAAGGTGGTGGAAGAAGAGAATGGGGGCAAATTAACCTGTCATCCTCAGGGGTCAGGTCCTCAACATAGTGGTGAAATTTCTAAGGAACTTATTGTGAAAGAAATAGAGTGTGGGGTGGATAGAAATGGGACTGAAAGCAAATGGAAAAACTCTGCTTCTGCTGGGGAACGGGGTGGTAAAAATAATGAAGCAATTGATTCAGAGGATACCGTGCTTGGTTTGTATTCATGGAACTTTAATCCAAGCAATGGTCCGTCTAATCCATACAAGAATGATGTTGGTACTAGCACCAGTAACTTCTCTGCTAGAGCAAAAGCCAAATCTGGAGAAGAGTTTATCTTAACTGGTGAAAAGAAAAGTTCATGGCTTGGAAGCAAAAGTACCAGTGATGCCAATGCAGAATCCAAGTATAACAAAATTGAAACGAATGAATTGAAGGAACTTGATTGGCAACTTAAAACTACCGTTGCATTCTCTGCGGGTAACCCATGGTCTCAGAATGAGGAACCCGCAAATTCTTCCTCAGACCTGTGGAAAGATTGTTCTGTCAAGACTGTTTTTCCATTCCCCAAGGGGGAGGCATTGACCAGTTATGATGATACTATTACAAATTCGGACAAAAGAGATGGAAAGAAGAAAGCAGGTACAAGTGATCTTAGGGCGGCTATCAAAGAACAGGTGGATGAGGTTGGAAGAACTTTGTTCTTTGGAAAGTCTCAAGAGAGCACAGAGCAGAAGAATTTAAGTGGCTTAGGGTTTTCACTTGTATCTGATATTCCAAAGGAAGAATTTCCTAGGCTTCCACCAGTTAAACTCAAGTCGGAGGATAAGCCATCAATCAATTGGCAGGAAACGTTCGAGCGTGATGGGCCAAGTTCAAAGGTCATCAGCGCTGATAATAGCTACCTTATAGGTTCCTATCTCGATGTTCCTGTCGGACAAGAAATCAATTCTTCAGGTAAGCTCATATGATAAGTGTGATTATTTGACCTTTTATGCGGATTTTTTCAGGGGTTTAGAGTTTTTGCTAGTTATTGTTTATTGATTCAGAAAGTGAAGGCAGCGAAAAAAGAAAGAAAGAAAGAAATCTTGTCATCCATCAACATTGAAACTCACTTTGCATAAAACATTCTACTATTTTCAACTTGTTAGGATATTATTTTAACATTAAAGATGGCTAGCCAGTTTAGGTGGTTGAATCTTATCAATAAGGTAGTATATACTTGATTATTTATACCTATCTTGTTGTTGTGAAACTAGCGTCATCTCTTTAACACCAACAACTAAGGGAAATGTTCTGTTTTACTGTCAAAGAAGTTGAATGTTTATATCTTATGCTGACCAAAAATTTACAGTTTTTCCCCCCCATATTCATGCTAAAAAGGATAGCTGCAACTCAGGTGTGAGAATCTGGGGCGCCTTACCCATTTGGTTTTACCCTAATAAAGGGATAAATGCATGCTAACGTGTTTAAGTTTTTATTGTCACTTATACATGAAGATCCATTTTGCCTCTTTTGATGTAAGACAAAATATTTGCTAAAGAAGTAGAGATTACAGCATGATCATCATCCTCCCAGCATTTTCATATATTATATCAGCGCTTTCAGTTCTTCAATGATTTAGGAGCTCAAATTTTTAGGAATGAAGCGCATCTTGTATCTTTTGGTTTTGGAACACCAGTCTCTTTGCTTTCCGGTTTCCTATGGCATGTAGGGTGTAAAACAGGGAACATATAGTCAATTGGTTGTATTTTATTAAATGAATTATGTCAACTATATAGTGCAATAAATTCAGATTACCTATCCTTTTCCATTTTCTACATAATTTCTCCCCTCTGGTGATTTCTCCTCTTAATTTTGCCTGGTAATTGATGATCCAGGTGGAAAAAGGATTGCAGGAGGCAGCTGGCTATCTGTAAGTCAGGGAATTGCTGAGGATGCGTCTGATCTAGTTTCTGGGTTTGCTACTGTTGGTGATGGATTAAGTGAATCTATTGATTATCAAAATGAGTATTGGGATTCTGATGAATATGATGACGATGATGATGTTGGATATATGAGACAACCTATCGAGGACGAGGCCTGGTTTCTGGCACATGAAATTGATTACCCAAGTGACAATGAAAAGGGTGCTGGGCATGGGAGCGTTCCAGACCCCCAGGATAGAGTTCCAACCAAAGATGAAGACGATGATCAATCTTTTGCCGAGGAGGATTCTTACTTCTCTGGCGAGCAGATATTTCAAGCAAAAACTGTTGAACCAGTCACAGCATCAGATGATCCTATAGGGTTATCAGTGACAGAAATGTATGGTACGAATAATGGGAGTGATTTAATTTCGCAATATGATGGGCAGTTGATGGATGAAGAAGAACTAAGTTTGATGCGAGCAGAACCTGTCTGGCAGGGGTTTGTCACACAGACAAATGAACTCATCATGATAGGAGATGGGAAGGTTTTGAATGAGTGTGGAAGGCCACAGTTAGATGATATTTGTATGGATGACGATCAACATGGTTCAGTTAGATCGATTGGTGTGGGAATCAACAGTGATGCTGCTGATATTGGAAGTGAAATTCGGGAAAGTTTGGTTGTAGGCAGTAGTGAAGGGGATGTAGAGTACTTTCGTGATCATGACACTGGAGTTGGGGGATCTAGATCTTCTCACCATGTCTCAGACAAGAAATATGTTGATAAACAAAACAGGGATAAGAAGAAACTTAATAAATATGTGGTTGGAAGTGACCAAGACATGCATGCTCAAGGTAGAAGTCATGCAGATGGCGGGTTTTCATTTCCCCCACCACTGAGGAATGAACAGTTATTGCAGGCAGGCTCTAGTAAATCTTTATGGTCAGACAACTGCAATGCGGTTGTCAGTGAAGAAACAAATGATCACTTGAATGCTTTGACAGGGCCTGATGACACATGGCAGCGGAAAAGCTGTGATTCCTCAACTGTTAAAAGTTCTAGGGATGAAAATAATACAAATGCTGTGAGATCAGCAAATTCTAGTCCCTCTTCTCTCTCAAATTATGGTTATACAGAACCAGAGCATGCCATAAAAGAAAGAGATGAGAAGATTGGTGGTGTGAGGGAAGAAGATCCTGTGGCATCCTTGGAGGATGAAGAAGCTGCTGCTGTTCAAGAGCAAGTAAGGCAAATCAAGGTTCAGGAGGAGGAATTTGAAACTTTCAACCTTAAGATTGTGCATAGGAAAAACCGGTATGTTCTTCATTGATGAGTTTATCTAAATAAAAAAATTAGTGATTTCTGGTTGCTTACTGATGCATTATGCATCTTGGGCTCTTGGCACTATTAGAATCGATAAGATGTCTCTACTTCACATCCTAGAGTGTTATCCCCTTTCACAACTCTGACATACAAACTTTCTTTCTAACACATCCCCCATACCCTCAGAATATAATGATATACAACTAATTATACAGGACTCTTGTGTTTTTTTCTCTCCTGTGTCAAAATGTTTTCTTTCTTCTGAGTATTCCGTATTCTCATGGTATCTTCAACTTTTTTCTCCTTAAACGTTTGCTGGCACTTGATTTGATATCTCTTTTGATTTTTTATTACCTTCTGATAACCAAAGAAGTGATTACGAGTTAACAAAACAAGCAACACCATTTTTATGGAGATTCTGGTTTTCTTGCCAACATTTAAGGATTGGGAGGGGGTGAATTGTTTGTGAGGGTTATTTTGAACCAGCAAAGATATTATTCCTTTCTACAAACAAACTCGCTGTCTCTCTCTTTCTCTCTCACACACAAATGGTGTTCTGACAGAATTATGAAATGGAATTGAACCTTTGGGTGCTATCTTATAAGGGGAACCACTTCTACCAGATTATTTGAAATGTTCAGTCTTTTTTGTCCAAATTTAGGAATTTGAGATCGTGTTGTTACTGAATCTTTCATTACACAGTATTTGAAAGAGCCATGTAAACTATTTTGCAAACCAGCCAGTGGAACACAACAAGGGATGAGAAAGATTGAACAAAGCATTATAAAAAGAACTTAAAACAAGAATAAAGACCAGAAAGATCCAAGGGAAAGAATAGGAAGGATAGGGTATGTAGGGGATGCTTTTGAGTGTGGAATGATTAATTTGTCACTCTTATTAAAATGAATATTGCTACCATGCCTGTTGAGTTTTGATTGACTGACAATAGCTAACTTGTTAATCTTATAGATGTCTACAAGATTACGAACTCTTAGCAGCTCGACTAAGCCTCAGTCTCAAATTAATAGATGTGATACAAATCAGGAAAGGAAAAACAAGAAACATTGTGCAATTACTGAAAAGTAGTCTTCTCTCTCTTGCAAAACTTTTGTGCACTATGATGTTGCAATTTGATCCTAGTTTTGTTATACTTTTAGCTATTAATAGATGTATTTGGTTAAAAAAAAGAAGCTAATCTAGTATTAAGACTATTTATATTGCTGGAGTCATTTGGTGGGCAAAATAATGGTGTGCAGAAGAACAAAAATCATAAATAAAACAGAAGACTTGAAAACCCTTTCATTTCTCTACCCCTTTAATTACAAAATTCTTGTTGAACGCATCCTTATTAAAAATAGGAATATAGACATCTGAGTTCCTTGGTAAATGAGGCTACTTGTGTCCTGTGATAGTGTCCTTGGTGTGCACTTGTAGGTCTTTGCTTAAGTTAATTTTTTTGCTTTCTCTTCTGAATAATTATGGTTATGCTCTCAAGGTAAAACATTCGTGGACTGGTGGAACTTTGGTGTTGTTTGGTTGTTTGGATAAATGGGGATGATAGAATAAGTTTATTTTGATCAATGTTTGGTTAGGATCAATTAAAACTTGTCCCTGGAAGTGGATATCCATATCCCAGGAGGGTATATTTTGTTGCCAACATTAAAAATCTTGCATTTATTGTTGTCTTGTGTTCATCTTAGAACAAGACAACTTCTTCTCCATCCTTTGTTTTCTATTATTTCCTTTTCCATTTGCCCTTATTACCTTGCTACTTTACTCTATCCCAGCGGCCGCAATGGTGGCTAGTTGTGTGCTTGTAATGTTTTGTTAGGCACAACCTTCCCACTTCTTTTATTTTGTGAATTGTTGGCTTGTTGAAATTTTTGACAAAAAGTGCTAATATTGGAGCTACATGTAGGGTTTATTTGGCCTTGCTAAAAGTCACAACACAACAACTATCCCTCTACATTTCAAATAATTATGATCTTGTTACTCTATAAATACAAAGTCCATTTGTTTCTTTGAAAAAAAAAAAACTGACAATCACTAGAATGTAGCTCAATTTTTTTTTTCATTTGACAAGCTATATATACAATTCTTTTTTGTTTTTATTTGTTCAGGTGTTTTGATTAAAAGACAAAAACATATTAGTTTTTGTTATTTGTTTAAGTTTATTTTGCATGCCAATTTTTTTTGTTCATACCCACCTTAATAGACCAAAAATTACTTATGCCTTTATTTATCATTTTGATTTTCAACTTCACTTTTATTATTAGTTTAATCAAACACTCGTTACTTGTTTTTAAACTCAACATCTCATAAACAACAATCGTAACCAAGCATCCATCAACTTTTATTAATACCTTTAATTTTTAGCACTTCTGCCTACAACACTAACGTTATTTAACTTATACGCACAACAAAGCCAAATAAAGCTGTGGTTTTCTTTACAAGTGGAGTAATATGTTTTTTCTGGTGAATGCCCTTGTAACAACAATTGTAACTAACCAATCATCCATCAACTTTTATCAATACAACTTTAATTTTTAGCCCTTCTACCTACAACACCAAAGTTATTTAACTTATAAGCACAACAAGGCCAAATAGAGCTGTAGTTTTCATTAAAAGTGGAGTAATATGTTTTTTGTGGTGAATGCCCTTGTAACAACAATCGTAACCAATCATCCATCAACTTTTGTCAATACAACTTTAATTTTTAGCACTTCTTCCTACAACACCAAAGTTATTTAACTTATAAGCACAACAACGCCAAGGCCAAATAGAGCTGTAGTTTTCATTACAAGTGGAGTAATATGTTTCTTTGTGGTGTGTTAGAGAATAATATAAATCATATCCTGGGACCTCACCTAACATCTTAAGCTATTGGGTTGAGATGGTTCTTTGACATGGTATCAGAGCCTTAATGACCAAGTGGTCATGAGTTCGAATCTCACCATCCCTATTTATTTGATAAAAATTAAGCACATGATACTGTGGGCCCGAGCAAGTTTCAAGCTCAAAGGGCTTTCACTTGAGGGGGTATGTTAGAGAATAATATAAATCATATCTTGGAGCCTCACCTAACAGCTTAAGCTATTGAGTTGAGATGGTTCTTTGACATGGCGAATTGCTCTTATAATACATATTTTCTCTTCGTATTTGGCATGTGCTGAAGTTTGGATACCTATTTATTTTTCTTTAGTCAATGTTTGATTCTTAATCAAGTGATCTATTTAATTGAACTCTGCTTCTCATTAATTAGCTTGATTCTAACACGTGTTCTCCTGAACTGCTTTTGTTGGTCAGAACTGGCTTTGAGGAGGACAAGAACTTCCATGTTGTGTTGAATTCTGTAATTGCTGGTCGTTATCATGTTACTGAGTATCTTGGCTCAGCTGCTTTTAGTAAAGCTATACAAGCACATGATCTGCACACAGGCATGGATGTTTGTGTGAAAATTATAAAAAACAACAAGGACTTCTTTGATCAAAGTCTTGACGAGATAAAGCTTTTAAAGTATGTCAACAAGCATGATCATGCTGACAAGTACCACATTCTCAGATTGTATGATTATTTCTACTACCGAGTAAGTGGATATGCTTGTATTTCTTGATTTGTTTTTTCCCCCTCAATATTTAATATTTTATCACTGTAGATGGTATCTCTGGTGTAGCTCTCAGTATCCTGCCCTCCTTGTATCCTTGTGTAAGTTAGTTTTAGTAGCGAAAGAAATAATATAAGTATGTAATAAAAGTTTAGATCATCATGCTGCTTTGTTAAGTTTTGGCCACCTGACCTGGTTCCTAAGTTTCCTTCAAAAAATTTATTTGGCACCTGAATAGATACAGTTATAAATTTTTTGTCCATTCTGAAATAATAGATAGAGTTATAAGCCATTGTTTTTCTTGTAAAGAGACTTGTATTTGAGTGTTTATAACAAGCACAACTGATGCAGGGTCTTTAATTCACAGTACCTAACTCAATAAAGATTACAAGCTCTAGCATATTTGGTGGGGGTAAAACATGGGGAATAGGTTATTGGTGAAAATTGGGATGTGTTTAAGGCTATGGTGATCAAAATAGGCAGGAGTATAGGATATGGGGTTAATAAATTGAAATGGAAATGAATAAAGGACCACAAGCATCACACTAGTAGGATTTCTAGGAATTACACCTAGAAGATGGAAAATCTAAGCATCACACTTAGGATAAATTGAACCACACAACCTTGAAGTATATAGCTGAAGTTTTCATTCATTCATTGTCTTTAAACGTGAGGTTGCAACTTATATTGGGTAAGAAAGGAGATGCTTGTTTGGCAGAGCCAGCTAGCCATAACTAGTAGGATTTCTAGGAATCACACCTAGAAGATAGAAAATCTAAGCATCACACTTAAGATAGATTGAACCACACAACCTCAAAGTATATAGCTGAAATTTCCATTCATTCATTGTTTTTAAATGTGAGGTTACAACTTATATTGGGTAAGAAAGGAGGTGCTTGTTTAGTGGAGCCAGGTGGCCATTTAGTTAGTTAATAGTGAAGCAGTTGACCGGTCAAGTTTTACAAAATTTATCCAATGTAAGAAAAAATTTGCAAAACTACCTTGTAGTTTAGACCTGAAAATCATACACGATTTGCTAGCAAAACAATCTTCTTTAAAACAGTTCTAGCTGGGATCAAGCCAAATAGACATTTGGCATTCGGTTTCCTCCTATCTTCAAAGATCACATAAAAATTTGTAAATTCTAATTGTTTCAGTTTTTGCATCGGCAACCTTTGAAGTTCTTATATGGTTAAGTGTAATTGTTTAGCACTTTCAAGTCCATTATATTGTGGATAGAACATTGTGTATGCCAAAAACTTAATAGTGGGAGATGGCTCACTGTTCCTAGATTTTCATGTGGCTTTGGAATTTTGCTTTTGGATGTGAACAATTGGTAGTCTGAGTTGAGTTAGGATTTTTTGTATCCACCAGTACTCTAGCAGGTTTTGGGAGAGGAAATGACTGAAAATTTTTGAAATTATGCTAGCGATATGGTTTCATTAGAAAGCTGAATTTCTTGAGATTTCATGCATAAAATCCCTATTCAAGCCACTATTCTGGGTTAGAAAAGTTTTCTTATTCCTGTATTTGTTGATGCTATTAGTTTTTGCCCCCATGTTGCCTCTCTTAGTAGAAATTTACATTTTAATTGATAAATTTGCAAAAGGGTTATGCAGACATGCATAGAATCATCTCATTTTTATAGCAGCAATTTTTTGTTTCTTGTTGTTACTAGTTCTTGAACCTTGGTTGCATGGTTGGACCACTTACTTCAAACCACTAGACATAGGAGCATTGTTTTGCAGACATCATATTAAAATGAGCTGAAAATCGATAAAAGAATAGCCATATATGTTAGTGAATGCATTTTCAATTGCACCACAAGAATCTAAAAATGAAGCTTTGATTTGATTTGATTTGGTTTCTTGAGGGAGAAGTTCGTGATAACTCCTTGATGCAAGTTATAAATAATTTACTTTTTAACTTCTCTTTGCTTTGCAGGAGCATTTGTTAATCGTATGTGAGCTTCTCAAGGCAAACCTATATGAGTTCCATAAGTTCAATAGAGAATCAGGAGGGGAGGTATACTTCACAATGCCTAGATTGCAGGTTTGTTGTGTGCCATTTTCTTCCTAAGAGTTCTATCCTCTTGACATTCCAAGAGTTATATATTCATTACTTGGAATGTGTAGCACCCCTTGTTTCCTTCTCAAAATTTCATTTCCTCACCAAAAAAGAAAGGAGAATACATCATTTTTTTTCATGCATGCTGGTCTATAAACTTTTTCCCAAATTCTCTATGCAGTCAATTACCACTCAATGTTTGGAGGCACTTCAGTTTTTGCATGGCCTTGGTCTTATACACTGTGATTTAAAACCCGAGAATATATTGGTGAAAAGCTATAGTAGATGTGAGGTGAAAGTCATTGATCTCGGGAGTAGCTGTTTTGAGACAGATCATCTGTGCTCCTATGTTCAATCCAGGTCATATCGTGCACCAGAAGTTATCCTAGGACATCCGTATGATAAGAAGATAGATGTTTGGTCACTTGGCTGCATTTTGGCAGAACTTTGCACTGGAAATGTAAGTCTTAACTATTACTTATTTACCCATTTAGTTTGTTTCCCTGGAGGAAATTGTAAGAATAGCAGGGTGTATTCATTGTCCATGCATCTGTTTCACCCATTGTTTTTGGACAACACTTGTAGTCTTTTCTTCCTTTCCTTTTATTTTCTTTTTAAATTAAGACAAGATGTTCAATATGCAAGGATAGTTAGAGTCTTATTTGATTTCTCAATCAGTGAGTGGATGCACAAATTAGTTTGAGTAAGAAAGAGATTACTTACTGCATGAACAATGACTTGAACATAAAATTACTGATTTATCATATAAACATGTGGGAAAGTTATCCATGAGGAACTATGCCAAAAGCCACCATACATGGAGAGTTAAGAGTTTTATTTTAGTTTCCCAACTGATATGCATAAATTAAGTCTTGTATGAAAGATAACTTGATGAAGAATGATATCACATGCATTTGTGCATAAATTTACCATGAGTTATCATATAAGATTCAATATAATTATTGAGGGACTTTGCCAAAAAACAGAGGTCATTGTGTTTAATGAGTTGAGAAGGTTTTTTGTGAGGATTATTTGACGAGCTTAGTTTATGAGGTGAGAACCTTGTAGGGATTTTAGGGAGTGGAACATTGTATATGTGACTAAGTTGGAGAAGATGGTGTTTAAACCATTAGTTTTTGGAGATTTTGGAAGCTGGAAAGTATGTTGCCAGGGTAAAAGGTTGGGATATGAGAACATGATTCTGGAATGCAGAAGATAGGAAAGAACAATGGACTTGATGCTGATATGTAGGTGCAGCTGAGGTGCTGTAAATACATAGAGGGGAGAGAGAGCTAAATTTCTTTTTGTTTTTTAGGCTGCACCCATATTTTTTTTATTCTTATCAATTGAAATGCTACCTCTCATATTTATGTTGTGATGCATTTATTTATTTATTTATTCTGTCTCTGGGGAGAACATCTTTATATCTGGGGCTAGGGACCTCTGATCTATTGAAGTTCAAAATATATTTCTTTTGGAGATATATTGGATATTACTTCGAGTAATTTCTGCAAGGGCTAATCAATATGCAGTTCTTTCCCTCTGCTTGAACAATTTCCTCACATCATTTAAAGTATGGATGCATTGGACCTTCCACAGTTTGGTTACCCAACTGTGACCCTGGTACCAATTGGCTAAAATGAAACTTCTCAGGTCCTGTTCCAAAACGATTCACCAGCAACGTTATTGGCACGAGTTATTGGAATTATAGGTCCCATTGATCAAAGCATGCTAGCTAAAGGACGAGATACATACAAGTATTTTTCCAAGAATCACATGCTTTATGAGCGGAATCAGGTAAAACATCCTTTTGTTTTGCTACTGTTCTATTGCTCATATGAAACTAACTAGCCAGCATCTCAAATACTATCATCACTAATTGTGCTTATTTTACCCCTTATGAAAACAGTTTGTAGTTTTTAGAGTACAAAATTAGGATGTCAAAGTCTGATTCAAACTTTGGATCAAAATGGACGGTAATGTATACTGCAAGCTTCAAGTATATGATGGAGAGAGGGTATGCATTTATGCAAGAATGCTTGTGTATACCTGTTGTGGTTCTGATTGTTGAATGAACAGTAATTTCTTGTAGAGGATTCGAACCAATTTTCATTCATGACCTTGGATGTGCTGATGTGAAACTTTAATACTGGATATGATATGTTTGGCTTGTGCAATTATGTTGACTCTTCTCTCTATTCCTCAGGATACTAGCAGACTGGAATACCTGATTCCAAAAAAGACATCCTTGAGGCACCGATTGCCAATGGGGGACCAAGGCTTCATTGACTTTGTTTCTCATTTGCTTGAAGTAAACCCAAAGAAACGCCCTTCTGCATCCGAGGCTCTGAAGCACCCTTGGCTATCATACCCTTATGAACCCATATCAGCTTGAACTGACTGAAGATTTTTCATGGTGGTTGGAGGGAAGGAGCAACTGATATTGGTAATATATTTAAATTGATCTGGAAAGTGGGCATGCCACATCGCATAGCTGTATGCATTGAAAGGTGTGTTTGGTTTCCTTTGGTGATATCTCCCCTTCCCCTTGGCAAGTTGTATTTTAATTTTACCATAATTGTAATTCTTCACGCACTGTGTATTCTTAGGGATTTTCTTTGTCCACTTTGTTTGATCTGGTGGAAGGGGAATCTTAAAAATCTTGCTGTACATGATGGTGGCAATTTTTTTTAGGTTATTAGTAATAGCATGTGAAAAAATAGCTGCTTATCCAATTTTGATTGGCTTGCTCCGGACAAGAACTTCACTGCAGCATCCCATTTGAGTTTGATGGAAGCCCAGTGAGAGCATTTCAGAAATTTTTAGTTTGCTAATGTTTGATGCGTAGATTTTATGGTCTAGTAGTGAGAATGTTTCAGTGGTTTCATTCAAGCTCTGCTGGCTGCTGGCTGCTGGCTGCTGGCTGCTGGCTGCTGGCTGCTGGCATGCATCTCTTTGTTAGGTAGGTCTCTGTACATTTTCGGGTTGGCAGCATCGATGAAAATGTCTTCATAGAAGTTTCTTTGGTTCGGAGGTCAACGATTGACTTAATTATAACCATAATTAATATAATTAATTAATTATTGGAGTTTCCATAATTAATATCCAATCCTTATGTTTTGCAATCTGTTCATAAACTTGATCTCTCTGTCAATTTCATTTTCTTATAGAATAAAGAAAACAGTAGCTAGGAATTCTGGCGGTACACAGACTGATTAATTAGTTTTAATAAATAAACTACAGTTAGAATTAAACGTGTAGAGATCCCTAATCTGTCTCGAATTGAAACTTTAATTCTAATAGTTTTAAATAATTAAATACCGACATGATTTAATCATTTAGGGTCAAAGCCCATATAAATATCTTATCCCTCCTAAAATTAAATTAAATAACTCTGACTTGTGGTTTTTTATCAGATAGTTACTTTACTTGCTATGTAATTGTTGCTATGTTGTATGGATATTGTTAAGATTAATTCAAATCTAATTTAATATATATATATTTCTCCTCTTCATCATTAAATCTAATTTCTGTGAAAACATGATCATTTTTTTTTATTATGAATGTTTTAATTATTATATTAATTTTAAAAAATGATATTTTTTTCTTCTTGTAATGCTAAAAAATTCAATCATTAATTTTATTCAATTCATAAAGAAATTACTTACTCTAATTCATTCATTTTTTCATTGTTACCAATTATTACATTTTATAAAAATAATTTATTGTTTATATTGAGCAATTGATTTTTTCATATTAATTTAATATAATAAAAAAATCAAAATTTTAACACAGTTACATTCTAAAAGTATTTTTAAAAATTAAGATGTTGATATAAATGAGTGTGATAAAATATATTTAAAAAACAGTAAAATAAAAAAAAATGAAATTATGAAATATAGTTTTTTCCCTAATTGGACAGTAAATTGTGCGATAAACATGAGTTATTTTTGATACCTGAATCTGACTTGATCAAGTTTCAGACAATTATTAAGTATTCATAATCCAAACTCAAAACCTGAACTCGAATGTTATAATTCACAACTATTTTGTATATAATTAGTTAGATATAGATGTAATTTTTCAAACTTTAAGTTTATTTATTTATTTTGGATTGGGTTTAGATATACAAACATACATACCCAATCCAAACATGACTTCTTGCTTTTGGGTTTTACCTTAATCCCGATTGGGCCTAAAAATCTCATATCCATTCAAGTCAATGTCCATCAGGTTCAAATAAATTTTCCATTACTAGTTGGGTTAAAGCCTAAATCCTAGCTTTTTTTGGTTGGATTAAAACCCAATAATAGATCAAAACAACAAGTTGTTTGGTCAACATAATTGGGTAGAGGCCTTAAACCATATAACAAGTTGTCCAAACAGTGTAATTGAATTGTCTAGTCACAACCCAAACAAGCAAATAATCTGTCAACTCATCATCCTAAAAAAATCACTAACACACAAAACAATGTTTATATGTGCATTGTTATGACCTCTACTTTTCTAAGAAATCAATATGGTGTCGCCTAATTACTCGTTTTACAAGTAATCATAGCCTATAAATTTTTCACATGTTATCTTATGTAAAAGTCACCTTATTGGTCATCATCGCGGTTAGAATATTCATCTAGCCAATTGTTATCACCTATGTAATCAATTTATTTTATTGGTTGAGCTCTGTGGTCAACTATTCTTTTTGTTGGCCAGGAAAATAGTCTCCAATAGTAAAACAAATTTTCATTATGATTTCTCATATGGAAAGGCAAGTCTATTACCCTACTCCTCACCAGGTGAACCATATGATCTCGGTGACCAAGGGTATATAAATACTCAAAGACTACAAACACAAGAAACACAACTCGATCAATACATACAAAAACTCATCTCCTACTTGTTACTTCTTTTCAATTTACTATTTTATCTCTCGTTCTTACTAACTTAAATATTTGAGGGTCCTTTTCTATCCATAAAAGCGACTTATTTTGTAAAAGAGTGTAGGATAACCAAGCCTATACACTAAACCTATAATACAGTTGTGAAAAACCCAAATTTATTTGAATTTTAACAACTTTGTTACTTAAGAAAGATTTTTTTTTAATTAGGATATTAATATATGTTATGGACGATTGAAAATGCACAAGTATAGAATTTAGGAATGCAAAAGAACTAGATCAAACAAAGAACAACAAAATTACAAAAAATACATCAAATCTTTGTTGCTTTATTTCAAAGACAAAACATTGTATTTAAATTGTTCATAAAATAAGTTCTTTTGCATAATATCAATATGACTTATACATAACAAAATTGTGAAAAAAATGCTCTCTAGTATGATATAATATTGATGAAGTCATGAAAAATTTCAGACTAGATTGAGCGTTTCATGCCTATGATCTTGGGCTAGAGGATTGACTGAGCTTGAGCATTTCTACAAAACAAGTCACTAACGGGAACAAATGACACCCTGATGCTTAAGTTAGTAAATGGAAGAGGAGAAAATAATGTATAGTAAAGGAAAACATAATGAAATTATAGGGAGTGTATATGTTGTGTCTTATGTTTATGAACTTGTTGTATGGTTGTTTATGGTTCTTAGGATTGTTAGGTGGTTGATAATGGTTCTTGGAATTATTGGATGATTGATAGTCATATATGAAATTGTTTGGCCTGACTTACATAGTGACCAAAGTTTTTGTAGATTTTGATCACATCTGCTTACATTGTGTATAAAATTCAAGTACTTTGGTGTGTGAAGAACAAAGTTCCACCATTAGTGGAGATTGTGATGCTTTTTATGCCTGATGGAGAAGTTGATGATTGCCAATGCTAGAAAACAATAATTAGTGTAGAAATATGGTGTTTGCTCTGTATAGAAAAAGGTGGTGTTTGCACATAAAATTTGTGTGCAAAGTCCTAGGAATTAAAAAAAATACATAGAAGTGTTTGCCGGTTTAGGGATAGCTTGGCTTGGTAAGGGAGAAAAAGGAAAAAAAAGAGTGGAGGGAGAGAGATGAGAGAGAGAAACTCCACCCATTTTGGGTAGGCCCAAATGGATAGAAAAGTTTTTTATATTTTTCTATATCATAATTTACTTTTTAAGTCTTTTAAACAATCATGTTTGGAAGAATTTTACAAGCAAAAAAGGAGTGAAAAAAAATACTTATTGTATAAATGTTATATTTTTGTGGCTTTTGTCAACACATTTGTAAAAAAAAAACTAGTGTTTTGCCTACAATAAAGATATGAGTTTGATTAGTTTTACTAGATCCTCTTAAAGTACATAACATTATTAAAAAAATAGAGAATGATCATGCAAAAATAATTAAAGAATTGTGTAAGGAGATGTTGTATAGAGACATGAAGATTTTAATGGAGGTCTTGCGTGAAGATTTTCACTGGAGATAATAAAGATACATCTAGAGACATAGATAATTCATTTGAAAACATGAAGATTTTAATGTAGTTATGGAGGTGTTGTTCTGAAGATTTTTCATTGGAGATATGGAGAATTTAATGGAGATGTGAAGATCTCATCATTGAGATTTTTTGTTAGAGACATTGGAGACATGAGGAAGTATTACTGCTTTTATTCAAAAGTTCAAAATAAAATTTTTGAAAATTATTTGATATTGGATAGTGCATCATATAGATTTTCCATATTTATCCAGGTTGTATCTCATTCTTCACAAATTATTAGAAGTATCTCTAAGAGATCAATCTTTCTATCTTCTGTTTCAAGACACGACATTCTTCAGTGTTATGACCGTAGTTATGGTGAAAGTAACATAATTTATTAGGTTACCTTGTATTCATGCTACTCTCATATAATGTTCGTATCAATACAAAATTCATTTTCTGAACTGTAACCAACACCTGAACATGTGTAGTAATGAGAGATGTGGTCATGAGCTTAATAACAATGAAGAGATTCTGCTATTTGAAAATAAGGTGTCTTTATTTGGTTACATTTATTTCTTCCACTCTAATATAATTCTCAATTGTTCGTCTCACATTGAGAAGAGTCATGTTAGGGAGAGTATATGAGCGCTCTCATGAAAAATAGCCCATTACTTCATTGATTAGGCCTTTAATGATAATGAATCCAAGCAGGTTTTTCATATTTAATATTTTTCTTGTTAAATCTCTCCAGTAGTTGGTAGGTCTACCCTGTTTATTTTTGCATTTTAAAAGCGCTTTTGAAATTTTTTTTATTTGTTTTAAATTAATATATTTTTTAATTTTTTCAGATCATTTGAAAACTTGTATCAAGTAGCATGAATGGCGGGATGAAGATAATGTTTAATATTGGTTGTTTTTTAAAATATTTTTTATTTAAAAAATATTAAAATAATATTTTTTAAAAATTTATTTTTAATATTAATACATTAATATTAATTAAAAATTCACACGGCATTTACAGGAGGCTTGAAGTAGATGAAGAGATTTAAGTTAATCAATTATAAATTCAAACGAAATGATCCAATGTGATGAAAAATAAAGTATAGAGATTGATTGGATAAAATATTACAAATTGAGGGACCAAATTGATTTTTAATCATTGTTAAAATTTGCTTCAAAAGTTCAGTAGGCTAATCTGTAGTAGCAGGAGGCAGCAGTGTGCAAAATGGAAAGAGAAGAAAAGGAAGCAGAAAAAACGTCCTCGTCGCCTTCTTTATTCCCTCTCTTTGCAGCAGCAGTAGCAGCTTCATCATCTATAACTCAACAACAAACTAACACACCTATAAATGATACAGTTCCTCCTCCTCCTCCTCCGGCATGGCTTTACAACACCAGCTTTACTACTGATCTCTCCATCGTAAATGACGCCGTTTCCTCTCTCCACCCATCGCAACACTCAGATTCAGACCTCGAAGAACAAGAAGAAGATAAAGACGACCGCGTTTCCAATCAAGGAAAAGACCGGTCTTACCAGTTATTACAAGAACCAGAAGAAGAAAAGACAAGAGAAGCTAAATATTCTCTTTCTGATTCGGATTATTCGGATTCGGGTAGAGAGAGAAAGAAGACGAAGAAAAGACGACATAGCAAGAAGAAGAAGCGAGATAGATCGAGAGATGAGGAGGACGCTAGGGATTTTGGTTCGAGGAAATCAAATGTTAGGGTTTGGGCGGGTTCTGATACGAAAACTACTAAGGATTATTATTTTGATACTCATGGTGATCGCGATAATTTGGTCTATGGCACTCTTTACAGGTATTTCTCTCTCTACGCTTCCGCAAACGCTAGTATTATTAAGAATATGGACGGAATTAAGTGTTTTTATTCATCAATTGAGCAATTCTTTTATTTGATTCTAGAAATGTTATTGAAACTTGATAGAATTTTGAAGGCATTGAGTTATGATTGATTAGAAGATATAGAGTTATTGGCGCATGATTTTTTTTGTGTGGATAAAATTAATGGAATTAAGTAATTTTATGTTGTAGTTTTGGTTTTGGAAATAGTGAAAGTGAAGTAAATACTTTTTTTTGTCCTTTAATTGTTTATGTTTATCTTTTTTTAAAGAAAAGAAATTATTTGGTGAAGCTTGATTTTATGGTTTTTTGTTCTTTTGGAATTTGTAATGTGGATTCAAATTAATGTGCAGAATGGATGTTCCGAGGTACAAACCTTATAATTCAACAAAACATGATTTTCGAGGGCTTTATCGGCTGAATAAGAGGGGTCCTGGATTTGATAGAGATGGTGATATTGATGCCTTGGATACTCAATTAAAGTCTGGTGGTCGTTATTGGTCTTCCAAGTATGCTGCTGTGGAACGGCATAAGAATTTAAAGCGTCTTCGTGTTCTTGCACGAAAGCAGCCTAGGGTTGTAGTTTCAGATGAATTTATTCCTTTGTCAGATACAGAAATGTCTCATGATGGTGTTGATCATCCTGGTTCTGTTTTGAAGGATTGTTTAGTTGTTGAAGAATCCTGGGAAGATGAGGTGTTGCGCAAGACTCGGGAGTTTAATAAGTTAACAAGGGAGCACCCTCATGATGAGAAAGTATGGTTGGATTTTGCAGAGTTCCAAGACAAGGTTGCAAGTATGCAGCCTCAGAAAGGTGCCCGTTTGCAGACGCTTGAGAAGAAAATTAGTGTACTGGAAAAGGCCACAGAGCTCAACCCTGACAATGAGGAACTGTTGCTCTGTCTAATGAAGGCTTATCAGAGTAGAGACAGTTCGGATATGCTAATTGGTAGATGGGAGAAGGTACTCATGCATCATTCAGGGAATCACAAGTTGTGGAAAGAGTATTTGCGTGTTGTTCAAGGGGAGTTCTCCAGATTCAAGGTTTCAGATATGCGAAAAATGTATGCACATGCAATCCAAGCTGTATCTTCTGCATGCAGCAGGCAGTTTAGGCAGGTTCTTATCCAATTTTATCTTTGCATTGGCCATCGATAGATTCTTGATTTGAATTTAATTGGGTTTCGTTCTCTATCATTATTGTCTTGGGAATTAATGGTACAAGTATATTGAATCTTATATTAGTTCATTGTACAAACGTTGTCAATATGCAAGTGGGTGAACTTTTTTTTTTTTTTACATCTTTTGTGAGACAACTGAAGTTATCTTTGAGATCCAGTCACCAACTTTCCATGTCAGTTGGTAGTACAAAATCTCAAAAGTATTTAAGCCTTCTCTAGCATCTGGTATTAATGTATTTGACTTTTTTTATAAGTTATTGGGAGTGCTATGGTTGCCTCTTTTCCTTTTTTGAGTTTTGTCCAGACAATCTAATTTCAACTGTCAACCCCCCCCTCTCTTCAAATAAAGTTAAGTCTCCTTATTTGTTTGATGCAGGTTTACCAAAATGAGAAGCCTTCTTCTTTGGACCCTGCCATAGTGCAACAGGAGCTTGGTCTGGTTGATATATTTCTTAGTCTTTGCAGGCTCGAGTGGCAGGCTGGGCATCAGGAGTTGGCCACTGCTTTATTTCAGGCTGAAATTGAATTTACAGTGTTTTGTCCTTCGTTACTTTTAACTGAAAATAGCAAACTCAGGCTGTTTGAGCACTTCTGGAATAGTGATTGTCCAAGAGTTGGAGAAGAAGGGGCTGTCGGGTGGTCCACTTGGCTGGAGAAAGAGGAGGAAAATAGGCAAAGGATTTTGAAAGAGGAGGCTTCACATGATGAAGACAGAGGTGGTTGGACTGGCTGGTCAGAACTGCTATCCAAACATGAGGAAACTGCTAAGAACCAAGAAAATGTAGTCCATAATGATGTGACTGCTGATGAGTTTCTAGAGGAATCTGAGAATGAGGATATCAAGCAGGAAGATGATACTGAAGCATTGCTAAAACAGCTTGGCATTGATGTGGATGCTGAGCCTAGTAGTGAGGTTAAAGACAGCTCAACTTGGGCTAGGTGGTCTAAAGAAGAGTCCTTGAGAGATTGTAATCAATGGATGCCTGTTCATGGCAAGTTTGGTGCTCTCTCCCCCCCCCCCCCCTCCCAACCTCCCTACCTCCTCCCTCCTAATTTGTGTTTGTTGATTTGTTCAATTTATGTTCAAGTAGCACAACATCAATTTACTAAGATGTATCTGTTCTTACAAATATATGCTTGGGCACTCACTAAATCATAATTGCTATGATATAGGCAGGATCTCTCCCAGTAGTGGGACCCCTGATGGAGAAGCTGATGAACATTTCCTAAGAGCTGTATTATTTGAAGATGTCATTGAATACCTATTCTCTTTAAACTCTCAAGAGGCCCGCTTATCTCTAGTATCTCAATTTATTGAATTCTTTGGTGGGGACCTGTCGCAATGGTAAGTTTATTTAGTTCTTTTCTATCCAGTTTCATGAGTTTGTGGTTTCATTTTAGTTTAATACATCTCTTTTTGGATTTGATTTGTTATATGTAAGAGAGTAAACTTTTTGGAACAAACTGTCAATTGCAAGCCCTTTTTGTGTTTACAAAAGTTTATTGACGTGGAACATTTTTTATTTTTGTCTACTAAGCTTGATATGCAAATAATGCATGTTTAATTACATTTCTACTGGCCCTTTTAGGTCCTTGGAAACACTTGTACATATGAAGGGCCAGGAAATTAAATTTCAACTTTCAAATTAGCTTCATTTGTTTCTGTTGGAGAAGGCCTTTCTTTGTTTGTTTATAGCCATCTAGTGTTTCTATTAGCGTGTTGTTGATTGATGCTGCTGTTTTTATCGTTTCTTTCATATGATGAAGTTTTTATACCTAGTCAGCGACGGTGGCCTCTTCCTCTTTGTTTGTGCATGCATGTTAAGAGAAAACTGACACCCTGAAACTTTGATAGGAAATTTGATCTGTTTGGATGAAGTCCAATGACACTAAGATCATGATTCGAGGACTTTCAAAGTTTACTTCAAATGAGCAGGAGTTGAACCTTTAAGAAACTAGCTGCAAGTAAATTAGGATTCGAATGCAAAATAAGAAACAAAAGGAGAAGGAAAAATAGATAACCTATCACACCATGGTCCTGGGAACGTTCCTAGAAATTCTATTTAAACCTGATAGGTTCACATCAAAAACAAAAACTTCGTGATTAGTTTCTGCAAAGAGGTTCCCTTGAAGAGATGACTTGAGAAGGGGTGCTTGAGGAAGTGGCTACAAGCTTCTGAGCAATTGCAGTACTAGGTCTTCTGCTCACCAAAAGGTTATTTGGTTGAGACCTTGAGTACTTATCTCCTCTTGTCATGAAGGTCTAGTCCCATTTATCAGGGGTCTTATTCTAAGCCTAATCTTCTCGTTTACAGGAGGACATCCATGAACCTTAAATCAAAAGGAACTTCTTTTAAGGGCTGATTAACTTTGTAGCTCTACAGAACCAGACAACTCCTTTCCTGCTTCTAGGTATGGAGATTGAAAGACCTTCCTTGACCGGCTATCTTTTAAAAAGTAGAGTTTATTAAGCCACTATATCAGTTCAACACAAGTTACCAACTGCATATTTTATATTTTCTTAAACTGCTGCACTTTATCCAGAATCGTTTGAGTTTGATTGTTTAGCACTACTACAAGAGTAGCCTATTTGAAATTCAAACTTATACTTAGGAAGTTATTGGTTGTTTCATTACAGATCGATCTGTAATCTAATTATATACCTTTTCTTTTAACAAAGAATGATAAATATGCGTAGTTTTCATTTTACAATGTTATTCATGAAATAAAACAGCTGTGGATTCTTGCTTTTCTTTCTAGGATTTGCACAAACAGTTCAAGTTGGAAGGACAAACTCCTGAGCATTGAGGTGTTGCCAGATCCTATATCAAAGAACTTGAGAAGCCTTCATGATATTTTGGACAGATCAGAAGGCAGTTCAAGCTCTAACAGTTTTGATTTACTATCGGGTATCACCAGTAACAGCTCTAAAAGGACTGATGCAATGAAATTTCTTCGAAATGCTGTATTACTTTGCTTAACAGCTTTTCCACGTAATCACATATTAGAAGAAGCTGCTCTTGTCGCTGAAGATTTTTCTGTTACGAAAATGGATTCTACTACCCCATGTCGTGTGCTGGCAAAGTCCCTGTTAAAGAATGATCGACAGGTATTTCTTGTTCATTATACTGGCAAGGCTGCATGGATCATCTTCATAAGTAATCACATTACATAATTCATTCTTTTCTTTCCATCAAAATGCACGATATGCTTCCACTTTCATGAAAAACTGAAGCCATAGAAGTATCAAAATGTAAATTGTGTTTTCCTTGTTTACATGAATTCTAGACAATAATGTTGCAAAAAAAGAAGGTTCTGGAGTCTTTTGCTTGTTTGAGTATAACAGGAAATCGGAAGAAATGTTTTAAAAGGATGGATGTAAGTTTTTTAAGTTGTTTCACATTAATGCCAAATGTTAGTAAGAGTCCAAATGTTCCTCCAGTCCTTTTAAGGACAAGTTATGTCATTTTCTCTTAAGCCAGTTGATTGTATGTGGTTTATTGTTGTATTACTGTGGAAGATGCATGCTGGGAGCACTGGCAACTTTTTTTAAATAGGCTACTTGATTCCTGCATTTTCCATCTGGAGATTTTTTTGCGGCCTTTTATCTACGAAAAAAGTATCTTGAATTTTAATCTGATATGGTGCATTTTTACTGTAGGATGTTTTGCTATGCGGAGTTTATGCACGGAGAGAAGCTGTTTTTGGTAATATTGGTTATGCAAGAAGAGTCTTTGACTTGGCATTGACATCTGTTGAAGGGCTTCCGCCTGTAATAACTCTTATCTTTTTGAACCTTTGGTTTCTAGTTGATTAACTCTATAGCTGAACTTTGATAACAATCAAGGATGTCTATTTATGGTTGTATAATTGTTTTGTCATTTGGTTGCTAGTCATGGTTACATACCTACTCGTATATTGAACTGCTGCGTATATCTGGAGAATGTCCTGCTAGTTGCATGCAATTGCTTCTGAGTATGCTTTGTAGCAATGTTATATGAATATTTTTGTACATTATAAGAATATTTTCCAACTTTTATATTGTTATTCTTGTACAAATTTTTTTTCTGAATCAATAGCAGTGGCTTGGGAGGTTACCATTAGAGGTTTAAAGAGTTCGAGCTCTGAATACTGGATTAATCCTAATATTGACTAAACTTTTTTGTTCTGTCTTTGGTTTTTGGGTTGGTAATGTTGGACAAGGTAAGGAATGTCAGTGTCTCATTGTTTGGTTTGTTTCCTGATAATAAGTAAAGCCACAGCCACTATAATCTGGTGTTTTTGAATCCCAAGTTGATTACATGGTGTAAAACATAGAAAGAGTGCTAGTGGTTGAGACACATGCATATTTCAGATTTCCTGTTTTTTCCAAGTTTACATTTCTGTATATCTGCAGTTCTTGTTATGTTGTAACTGCATAGTAATGCTCTCTATGTATCATGCCTTTTTCATCAGCATCATTATCTTTTAATTGTTCTGTTTCTCGTAACAATGGAGAAAGACTGGTACTTGAAGATACTGAATTTTACCTCATACGT
>Ga0307509_10002847_pt1 | contig 27396 bp, 30 predicted proteins | sample 10_EM_MG_FD_202245 | JGI IMG/M metagenome (GOLD analysis project Ga0307509, IMG submission 202245) | Populus trichocarpa ectomycorrhiza microbial communities from riparian zone in the Pacific Northwest, United States - 10_EM | ecosystem: Host-associated > Plants > Roots > Unclassified | place... | reverse complement strand
AGTACCCCACACCCTGCGACCCTTAGCGCCTCCGTGGGGCTTGAATTCGAGTAACCCCTGATGCAACAGGAGGGAAAATACCGAAAAGTGGGGGGACGAAATAGACGTGAGAGCCTCGTGAAGAAAAGGGGGGAGTATGTCAAGCTCTGCAAAGTCCACGGCAAACTCGAACTGTCTGAGGATCCCGTTGCATCCCAGGTTAACACTGAGCCTCTCTCCGGATCGCCAGTCGACGGAATGGTCCCGAAGCCTCACCTCCGAGGGAAAAACTAGCCAGGGACCAACGACCCTTCAGTGGACTGATGCGTGCGTTAAAAATACTGCACTTACTGCCCTCGAAGCAATGGATACTGAGAACTTCAAGGGTAGACGAACACGCCACCAGAAGTTTCCCCAGGTCTCCTATATTGCTGTTGACCTCGATCGAATGAAAACGAATGCGACCGGGAAGATCCAACAGACACCGTGGGGCTATTCCAGTGAGAACCAAGTGGCCTCTAAGCGGTAAAGGTTGTTGCGATCGCGGTCTCTCTGACCCTAGCGGAGCGTCGGTGAGTGTTGTGTCACCCGGACCGCGGGGGCTGATCAACGCCAAATCATCCAGATGTGGGAACCGGGAGGCGAACTCGATGAGTTGGTCGGCGTTCTCGCAGCGCGGGCGCTTGAGACTGAGCGACCGCAAGGTTGGAACAAACTGGGAGAAGTTACGATCGAAGATGGGCAGAAACTTGTGCAGATCCAGCCTGTGGATCGTCAACGTATGAACGGTCTCGAGAGTCCGGAGTTGCTGAAACTGGAGAATTATCCCGGGGTTGCCGATGGTGAGATCGAGGTCCACTTCTCGTACATAGCCATAGTGCAGGAGGCCACGTTCCTCAGCCGCTGAGAGGTAACGTGCGTGGAACACCTCGGCTTGGTTCAAGGCGCCAGTGTCGGGGCCAAGAGGCAGCATCTCCGGATACGAACCGCGGAATACTGATGAAATTCCCAGCGCCATGCGCCTGTGGATCAAGGGTCGAGCGGCAGAGTAGAAGGCCCTGGATGTTAACGAACAGTTTTTGAGCGTCTGGAGGTCGCCGTTGTAGCGCATGATCTTGTCGATCAGTTCCCGGGGTAGGTCCATCTCTCCTTGGCCGCGGTATGAGTCGCACAGTTGTTGGAGGTTAACCGAAGGGAAGTAGGTGGCCGCGTACCAGCCACGGAGCTGCCTCACTGTCCAGTGAATATCGTAAATCGCTGGTTCATTGGCCAGGAAGATGGATTAGCCTACCATAGCCACCGGCTACCAGATCGTAGAGGAGTCGTATCGATATACCAGAAGTGACCGTGGTCCAAAACCCTTTGGTCGACCGCAACAACCACAGACCGGTGAGTGATGCTGCCAACAAGAGACAGGCAGATAGGAAGCTCTGAGGAACAGGCAGTGGGTACGGAAGACGAAACTGAAACCGGCGTCGTCTGGACAGTGGCATTCTGCTCTTGTGGATGATAGGGAGTGAATCAAGCTGTGATCCAACCTCATTCAACCTGATCTTCGGCGCCTATACGTCCTTACGTAACCGGTAACCTCGTGGCCATGGCCCGTGTCTTGTGCCTCCTATACCACGTCCCTCCACTCACCTAACCCCTCCCAAGAACCCGTGGCTGAAAGTTACCCCCAACTGTGGAAATGCGTCGTTAGCACAACCGACAAAGCCGAAGCTGTTCTGGCCTTGAGTAAGATTTTGACTGATAAGGCGGGATTTCATCTTGCGTTTGGGGCGTGAGGAGGCCAAATTATGTATCAATCTATTGGACCGCGTGAGTTTCGATTCCCATTTACCACTTTCGACGCCTCAGACGTTTCGTCAGGGGATCGCAGAATCCAACCTCGGGCCCGCCGAGAAGCACGATTTTTTCGTCGTTTTGAGAAGGCTCGCTGAGCGCCATGGACGACTGCCAGATCGCACGATGATAACAGAAGAAATTAAAGTTACGAATGTGATACCCACCTGGGATGGGTTTGTCGGGCCCGGAATGTACAAGGGACTCCCCGTCGCTGTGAAGACCTCGAGATTCGCAATGTCGAGAAACCTCGAGAAGATAAGAAAAGTGAGCGTTAACGATATTTTAGTCCCCACTCGCGGCGCCGTGTCAACCATTCCGTTTTAGCGATTTTGCAAGGAAGTCCCCCTCTGGGGCGTGCTATCCCATCCGAACACCTTGGGTCTCGTTGGAGCTCGGGTAGACATGGAGAGACGCCGATTGACCACCGTGTCAAAGTGGATGGTACACAGGAACATCATGGAATTCACCCAAAGGAATCACGTCAGCAGACTGGAACTAGTGTGTGACTTCACTTCCTCTCCCACTCGTTCTGCTGAACTGGGACGATAGTTGCATGGGGCGTCCAAGGGTCTAGAGTATCTGCATCGTGTTGGCCTCGTACATGGGAACCTCAGAGGGGTCAGGATCTCTCTGTTTCACGACAGTTCCCCTTTTGACACCCAACAGGCGAACATCCTCGTGGCCGGTGAACCATCTCCTCGCCCCTGCCTCGCGGACTTCGATTTTTGGACCCCACTCGGGAGACTGAATCTGTTTACATACCGATGGGCGGCATGATGCAGTTCATGGCTCCGGAGCTATTGGTGCCTGGCAATAAGAAAGTGAAACCCACGCCACTGGCAGACATCTACGCATTCGGAATGACTATCTTCCAGGTTTGCGAGTAGGATCACGGGTATCGGCCATTCTCATGTATCCTTTCTTCAGGTCCTTACGGGTGGGATCCCATTCCCTGGTGTTTATGATTGTGTGGTGGCATACAACGTACTTCGTGGGGAGCATCCAAGCAAACCAGAGAACCCCTCCGCCATCGGATTTTCTGATTCCCTATGGACTTTCACCGAACTTTGCTGGCATGCCCGGGAGCTCCGGCCAAATGCGGGGGAAGTTGTGACGCACCTTGAGGAAGCGGCAACCGGATGGAATGGGCTCACACCACCCTTGTCTTCGTCCCCGACGGCCTCTGAGGAACCAGTGCCAACTGTGGGAGAATTTGGCGATTATGTAGTTTCCGAGCAACACCCCTCGGGGTCGTCCCGAGTCGCTGATGGGATGATCTTCATGAAGTTGTCGCGCACCCCCTCCCCTGTCTCATCCTCCCAAAGGCCGAAGCTGCGCCAACTCTTGGGTCCTCGGCCCTGACTTGATCGTGGCGCTGATTTATTTCTCTGGTGGAATATCCCGTCTTTCCTCCCCCATCACATCCGCTTTCGTCGTCAACGTTCAGAACAACCTTGAGTCGGATTTCCAGGTGATGGGCTACGAACTCCTCAGTCAGCCAACGCTGAATCCCAAGAATGTCCTGATGGTGTATATCGGCCGCGCGGCGGTCTGGGTAGTGGCCGTCTGAGATGTAGTTCCGAAACGCGTACCTCCGTATTTTGTAGTGTTCATGTTTCACAGCACTACCCTCCCCACTCAAATATATGCGTTATACAATGCAAGGAAGCCCTGCTGTAGTACCCGGCGTTTACCCAGAATTTAGTAGGCCGGAGGAACCCTGAGCCCACGATCTGAGTTCTACGTATACGTACATATATGCGTACGCATTCCGCGAACGGATTCGAAGTATTCCAGCTCATCGCCCTTGATCCATACATCTGTAGTGTATTAGAATGGTTCGTCCAGGCGTGGATGATTCATGGATATACACATTTCATTCATAGCCTACAGATCGTGCAAAAAAAACAAAGAGGGAGTGGTTGGGGTGATTATGATTCGGTGGAAAAATCCAGCAAGCAAAAAGCATCATGGGAAGGATCGTATGGAGTGTAGCAAAATCGTGGATGTAAAATGAAGTGGCATCGATGGGAGGAATTACCTGAGGGACAGATGGGACACGATCGACGTTCCCACCCTACATAACCGCATGACCGAGAGAGGGTGACCAAGATAAAGGGGAGAACGAATGAACCGGAAAACGCGAGTAGACCGGGAGAGATGAGAGAGGCGCAAGGGCTCTAATGAGCTTGCACCGCGCCTGCCCGCCTCTCCGCAACCGCGCGTTCATGCTTCAACCATTCCTCGCTCTTGAACACCTTCTTGTGCATCTTCAACGCCCTTTCTTTCGCCCTCAAGCTCCTCGCACTCTTTATCGCCTTCTTAGTCTCCCCATTCTCCGCCCCACGGGTGGCAGCGGTAGCGGCCTCGACGTTGGTCATGACCATCCCAATGAACCGTTCCCCAATCTCCACAATGGTCTTGGCGTTCTTCTTCGCCTGCCTGTTCCCTCTCGTCAACTTTCTCTTCAGGTTCTGCATCGTTTTCTTGGGGTCTTCCAAGAAACGGGTGCCGTGGGATTTGATTTCCTGAACGAAGTGATCGAGGAGGGCGAGGATCTCTGAGACTTCGCGGTTGAACGACTGAGCCAGAGCACGAACGAAGTCCATATCGAGAGATTGGGAAATGGAAGAGACAGAGGAGGCAAGTTGGAGTGAGAGGTCGTACAGGACGTCTTCGACCGTTTCGCGGCCTTTCCCTTTTCCGTGACTCTCGGAGAACATTGCGTGATGTTTGGGATTGGGCTTGGGGGTTGGAGGGGTAGAGGAGGAAGAGGAAGCGACGGGGACGGAGAGATCGGAGTTGTAGCTGATAGCTAGAACTTCTTGTGTTGGTCGGCCGATGACGTCCCGATCCGAGTTCTTGAGATCGTGCTCAGCACAGGAACTCGAGCTTGAACTGCCCGTGGTGTCTGGGGAGGGCTGCGGAGACTGCGGAGACGGAGACTCAACAACGGAAAGAGAGCCGGGAGGGCTGAAAACGGTAAGGCCGAGGTCGATGCCGGTGGCCGGCACGATGGAAGAAACGACTGTAGAGGTCGGCACGGCGACGAAGGTGGTGGATTGGCTGATCGTATCGTCGCTCACCCAGGATCCCGGGTTCCCACTACTTGGCGGGAGGGTGAGGACAAGAGTCGGAGTAGGGACATGAGCGACGGAGATGTCCGTCCTGCCAGTGGCGATGTATCCGATCAAGGCGCACATCAATCCGAAACTGTGAAGCAGTCAGCAAAGCAGCCAACAAAATACACCACTGAAACTTACAAGATTTGTATGACGAGGGGTTCGGATAGATATGTTCTGGCGATGAAGCGACCCCAGCGGCTGCTGTGTTCCACGCAGAGCGTCGTCTGGTCCTTGACAGACTCGAGGGGCGGGAGGAGCTTCTCGAAAGCGGTAGAAACCACCTTGGGCTCATACTCCATTGCTGTTTCCATCTCGACGACAGGACTTGCCGGGAGATCGAACAACAACCTATCGCGGGGGACGCCCAAGTCCTTCCAATTCGACTCCGCAGAGCTCCTCACACTGTCGATACTTCCAGGGGTATCCTTCGTATACGAGGTGGACGCGACCAAAGGCAGGTAGTATGTGTGGTCGGGTACGACGGAGAACGCCCGTTGTGGGAAGAAGATGATGCCTAGAGATGGAGTATCATAGGATAACTCAGAGATCGACTGCGGAAACAATGAGGTCAGTTGGTTGAATGAAAGAGGAAACGAGCCTACACGGAAATCGAGAGATTGGGTCTTGTCGATGATCGTGATGATACGAGGTGGAATGCCGGTGGCCGTGGTGGGAGACCTCAGTTCGCGAATGGCCAACACCTGGGCGCATGGTGGCCGAACTTGGGTGTCTTCGACCAGGTCAAGTCCAGCGCCTTGTGAGTGATTTCGTAACAACTTGTCGACGAAATTCAACTTGTCGCTGATGGAGAATCCGTAGAGGACGATGAACAAGTCGGCCGCATTCACGATCTCGGATGGGATTACGTCGCGTGGGGAGAGCTCCTGCGTGGAGGACACCCCCAGATCAGTGATCGATTCTGACTCAGGGATGGCCTCCGCAGGCCCCTGATCCTCATGGGAGTTGCGTCGAGAGCGGGACCGGCGAGTGGCGGCCGAGTCGAGTTCCTCGTATGACTTGCGAATATCATCAGTGGTGCTGGCGATGGGGTCTGGGAACGACAATCTGATGTCCTTGCGGAGTCGAGGTGAAGTCATGGAGGACCGGCCAAATGATCCAGAGCGCGAGGTACTCAGCGTGCTGACCATGCTTTGGTCCAGGGCCTCCTTGACCTTCTGATCCTCCAGGTTGTCTTCCTCCGCAGGGGCTACCTCTTGAGCGAGTTCGTTGCCGGTGTCGGAAGGCACGACAAAGGGGTCGTCGAGTGGCTCGTCGTCATCGGTGGGGTGGGGGTCGATCCAAGGACCGGTGGCGTCACTGTCGCTGGAACTGAGATGACTACTGGAGGGTTGTCGGGAAAGAGAGGCGGCATACGAGTGGTTGTAGTCTGTGGACTCGTTCTCGTCCTCGGAGTGCTCGCTGAAGTCTGTGTCTACGAGAGACTCTGAGCTGGATATGCATTCATACTCTGAGTCGAGGGCGTTGTCCGAGATATCCATGCAGGGGCCAGCGGATGGGCAGATAGATAAGTAGATGGTAGACAGAGGAAGGGACTAGTTGTTACTTGAGCGCATCATCCCTTTATATGGCAGCCCCGGCCATTTGACGCCCCTCTGAACCAGATCGGACCGGTAGACGCCAATCACGTGTGGCCCTGGAGCTTCCGCTGTATCCATCATCCTGTGGGCATGGCCGGCAGCCTCGACACTGCGCCAGAGGACGTTCTGCTGGAGGTCTTTCTCCGTTGCACCGTCTTCGACATATTTTCCCTCAAGCAGGTGAGGTCCTCGAGCACACTTCACCCGAGTGACCGTACGTGGGCTCATCGCGTCATGCCACGCAGACATGTCGCATGTTGCACGCTCTAGGGTCAGACGATTATCTCTGGCATAGGATTGTACCAAAGATCAGGATCCCACTTCAAATCCCCGCTGACGTGGACATCAATTCTCTCTCTGGCGCCGAACTCCAGAAGATCGTTATCAAAGCAATCAGGCTAGAGCGTAACTGGAGGAGGCCGACGTCCCGCATCACACGAATGACTCCCGTATTACAAGAGACGAGTAATGTCCCCATTGATGAAATGCGGCTGCTACCTGGAGCCCGCTGGTTGGTTACAGCACAACGCAATCGCCCATTGGGGGGTTTCAGCACCACCATCTCCCTTTGGTGCCTCGAAGACTTAGGTGCCGTCTATCGGTCCGCGCAGATCGAAATCACTGGAACCTATAGAGATTTCGCAATCACCTCACAGCCTGATTGCTCCTCGGTATCACTTGCAATCGGTGGATGCGCAGGAAATCACGAGTGAGTCGAGACATTTCAGTTGTACTCAGCCACCACTGACCCACGTTGCGAGAGTGATTCAAGTATATAAGCTGCCGATGCTCGCTCGCCATGACTTTACACATGCCGGTCCATTGTTGATTAGGACAATACCGCAACCGCACGACTTACCGGGCGTGATTCACGAGGTTTCTATCCACGGCGACATTGTAGCAGCCAGTTTCGTGGTGGCCGAGGATGAGGTCAACCACCACCATCAACTCCTACTCATCAATCACACCACAGGTGCTCAGCAGTTGGTCGATCCAAAGTTTGTCGAGGTGTGGTAATTTCGCCTGCGTCGCAACGACTCCATCTGACTGGGATTCTACGAAAGCCGTTTACTAACCTTAGCATCCGCTTGGCGCATGGCCACATAATCTTGGTCGGCACCTTGAATCGGAGTTTCGCCATGCGAATATACGGCCTTCCCGATTCAATCATTCATGGGGAATCTCCATGCCCGGAGCTACAAGATGAAGGACTAGGACCAATCGCGTTCAGTTACAACGTCACCCCAATTCCCAGCCTTTCTTCCCCCGATTTTATAATTTCCGACAGCACCAACATACCCCCTGTTGGTCGGTGTCCACGGCTTTCGATGGTTGCCTTTGATGCACGCGGCTCCGGTGTTGGAGGTGGCCACCTCGTTCACTTTTGCACGGAGGGCATGGACAATGATGACAAGCCACGGACAATCGAGCCTCAAAGATTCACGGTTCCTGGATCCACGTCAATTGAAGTCGCCAAGATCGGGACACGGGGACACCGCGCGGTGTGGTTGGAGCACAACTGGGAACTGCAGCAGTTCCGGTTGATGAAATTGTTTGCGCCTGTCGGGCACTCTGAGCCACCGTCGGTGGGTGTGCTTTTGCCTCCCGATCCGGAGTTGCCGTTCTCCCCAAGGGAGTGCCAATCGCTGGCGTTCGACGAAGTTACCGGCAGGGTGTGTTTGGGACTTTACACGGGCACCCTTTATATCCTAGACTTTGTATAATGTCGATTATTCTTTCTATCCCTTCCGTAACGAACAATTCCAGCAGTTCTCACGACTGCCAACTATAATTTGACGCCTCCCATCTTGTCCTCGTTCGATTGGCATATCCGTAGACTTTGTTCCGTAGAATCCGTTATCTCTGATAGACGAAACCTTCTCTCTCGACCCGTCAGCGAAGGTTGTAGAATGCGCTCACGTGGTCGAGTCAAACCTTGGACGGTCCGCGCGCCTGCCTGGCACACGATCGATCTTCTCAATTCTATCCGCCACTTCAAAAAACTCTGACACGTCGGCCATCCGCAGGGCAGCCGACCTCCTTGAGGACACAAGGGTACCGTATCTCGCCTCCAACGTGTCACCGTTCCGCTTTGTCTCGTGCGCCCTATGGATCCGGAACTTGATCAGATAACCCAAGCCATTCTAATCGCATCGGATCCATCCCAGACTTCCTTACATGCCCAGGCTCTCGACTATCTCTCTTCCATCCAACAAAATGCTCAGATGACCTGGCGGTGGGCCTTGGCCCTTTTTGTCGAACCGAGCACTGAAGGGAGTGACCGGAAGTATCCCCCTCAAGCTAGATTCTTCGCTCTGAGAGTCCTAGAAGATTTTCTCGATAATAGGTTGGTAGAGTTATCTCCCCATGGTGGTTTGTTGAATTTTTTGACGATAGATAGGTTCGATTCTCTAGAGCAAGAAACATTCGAGATCGTCCAAGAATCTCTCGTCAAATACATCCAATCGGAGTACATTTATGGACCAGCTGAAGCCAGCTCACCATGTGTGTCTTGTTCGCTGTTGTTCTAACTCCGACATTGACGAGAACTGTCCAGTTTTGAGGAACAAGTTCTCACATACACTATCATTATTCTTCCTCCGAACATATGTAGAACAATGGCCAACCTTCTTCACCGATTTCTTCACCCTCATCAGCCCACAAGCTTCCTCCTCTTCCTCCAGCTTCAACCCCCATGTCTCACTCTTATTGTTTCACCTAATTTTGGAGATTTCCGGGGAGGTCGCTGATCAAATGCTCAAAGCGGCGCGTATACACAATCCAGCCCGACATTCAAGGGATGGACGGGTACGAGACGCCGTTCGGGAACGAGACGCTGCGAGGATCAACGAAGCGGTTTTGACCATCATTGCCGCCAATGTGGAGAAGTTGACCAAGCTCAGATCGGCTTCCGACTCGGCGGAATCGCGAAAAGAGCTTGAACAAGCAGAAGAAGTGGTCGATTGGGGTATCAGGACGTTTGGGTCCTATGTTGGGTGGGTAGACATCAACCTCACGGTCACGCCTACAACAGTCCCGTTGCTCTTTACTCTGATCTCCGATGCTGCACTTCCCATCCGACTCGCCACTTGCGTTTCTCTGTCCCGGATCGTCTCGAAGGGTCTCAAGGAGTCGGGAGACAAGTTGCAGTTGATCAAGGTCCTCTCGCTGGCGGAGGTTTTGGCGACTTTGGAGGAGCGGACACGGAAGGAGCAGATTTCCCGTGGGGATGACACGGACGAGGGAGAGGAGTCTTATCGCGAGGCACTTGGGAAGCTGCTCAATGTTTTAGGTCTTGAATTGTGCAAGCTCTCCGAGGTGCGTGTCACCCCTGGAAGTGTTGCACCGGAGTCATCTCACAAAGTATTTGTAGGGCACCCAAAATGATGTTCGAACGGAGGCTACACGTATTTCCGACCAGGTCCTCCCAGTGATGTTACGATTCTTGGCCGACACGTACGATGACACGTCATCCACCGTGTTTCCCTTCCTCTCGACTGTGCTCCTCGCGGTAAGTCATTGATCCCTAAGCCCGTCAATCATCCACCGAACGACATCCAGCACAAAAAAGCCAGGAAAACATCGGCAGATCCCATCTCCGACGCAACGCGAGCGTTCCTCACCTCTTTGTTGGAGGTCTTGTTGGAGAAATTACGGTGGGATAGTGAAGAGGACCCAGCCGATTTGGATGAGGACGACAGGGCTGCATTTGAGGTCATGCGAAAGGTATATTCAAGAGATATTTTTGGGCGGCACGGGTTAACTGACTCGTTTCTGAAGGATTTACGGACCTTCATAGACTCCGTTTTGGTCATCGACCCCTCACTGGTGACGAGTGCTGTTCAAACGCTTGCCATGAACACTTTGAACGCCTACCAAAACGGAGTTGCCGTCAAATGGAACGACGCCGAGCTCGCCGTGTACCTGGTTTATATCTTTGGGGAAATCAATAAATGTGAGTCCATTTCCATTGTGAACCAAAAATTGGCTCATCCTGTTATGTCAGCCGGTGGTGGAAAAGGGCGGGCAGCATTCTGCGAGACCCCAGCGGCGATCGACAAAGACAAGAGGAAACTCACGGATTACTCAGAGTTTGCTCTTACTGCCCATGGCCAAATGCTCTATACTCTTGTCCAGTCCGGTATCTCCGCGTATCCTCACCACACCGTCACTCTCCAGTTCTTCGAAACGACCACACGGTACACCGACTTCTTCAAAGTTCGGAAGGAGTGCATTATGCCCACTCTGCACGCGATGATCGATCAGAGGTTTGTGCTAAGACCGCATCGGCCCTGCAGGATAATGATGATGACGAATAATCTAACAGGGGTTTGCATAACCAAGACTCCAGTGTCAGGGCACGAGTGTTCTACCTCTTCCACAGGTTCATCAAAGAAGTGAGGAACGAAATATCGCCAGATCTCGCTGCCTCGCTGTTGGACAGTATCAGGGACCTGCTCGCTATCCAAGTAGACCTACCAGAACTTGATAGCCCCGAAACCCAGGATCTCCTTACAGAAGCGATCAAAAACCCAGGAATCTTCGACTCCCAGATCTACCTCTTCGAAACCGCGGGTATCCTCAATTCGTTGTTCTTCAAGGACCCGGCTCAATCTGAGACCCTTCTGAGGTCGATCGTGAAACCGCTTATGGGCGAGTTGCCAAGCCATTTACAAGCGGCGAAGGGTTCGAGCGACGTCACAGCGATCCTGAAAATCCACCATATCATCATGGCCCTGGGTAATGTGGCAAAGGGCTTCCCCGATCTTCCTTCTCCATTGCCGGAGGGGTATATCCTCCCACCACTGGAGGTGTTCCGCGAGATTGGGCAGACTATCTTGGTGTGCTTGGAGCAACTGAATGTTGTGAAAGGTGTACGAGATGCGGTGCGCCTCGTTGATCCTTGACCGTCTGTTCTGACACTAATAAACTCGCCTACCGCAGACGCGTTTCGCATTCGCAAGGATCGTCGCTCCAACCGGAAGCAGCATTACGTATCTGATCCCTCCGCTGATGGTGAATCTCCTGGCACACTCAGAACCTTCGGAACTCGCGGATTTCATGAACTTTATCGGTTTGCTCGTGCACCGCCTCAAGGTACGCGAATGCAAAGTCAGCGGGGTCCTGCTGACACACTTGTGCTTTTTCAGGACGCCATGTTCCAAGTTTTAGATGAACTCATCACCCCGTTGACCACACACATCTCCCAACTGTTAGCTCAACCCGCCAACGGGACGGATGATGCACTCACCCACGGAGAATCGAAAAAGGGGTACTTGAACCTGTTGGGGAGTATCATGACTTCGAAATTGCAAGGGGTGTTCTTGTCAGAACGTACGTATCTACATCTCCATCGCTTTTGGTTGTCTCTGATCGCCCTGCCCGTGCTCGTAGGCAACAAAGGGCAGTTGGAGGGGCTGCTAGAGATGATGGAACGGGTGGTAGTAGATCTCACAGATCCGCCGGGACAACGTTCAGCGCTCCAGTTCCTTGCGCGGTGCGTGAACGTTTGGGCAGTCCCGTCGCCCGATGGTATTCCCCAGGCGTTGCCTGGCTTTGAACGATTCATTTATGAGAGGCTTGTCCCCGCCACCTTCCGAGTACTCTCGCTACCAGAGTTCAACACCAAGGATGGGCAAGTAATGATGGTGAGGGAACCCTTCGCTCCTACGGATGGCAACCCTCCCGTGCTAACAACCCACAAGGTCTCGTATGAAATTGCCTCGTTCTACCAAACCGTCGCCAAGGCCAGGGGACAGGAGGCACTAGACTTTTTCGTTTCCGCGTTTTTACCTTCCCAAGGATGGCCACAGGAGATGGCCCTCGACTTTGTTACGAAATTACGAGACCTAGACGGCAAGGCGTTCAAAAAATACTTCACGGATATCGTTCGCGCTGCTCATGGGGGGTCATAGCGCGCGTTCATGGGTTTTCTTCTGGGCTCCTTCATCCATGCCTTTTCTTTCTTTCTACATTACACGCACTCTCCTCCCGCGTTGGCCCCACTTTATACCGTAATACTTCGTGGTTTCCGTTACATTTCGCATAGCATCTTTGATGTCGACATGTCGAAGATTTCATTGTGATGGAATTCGTTCGTTCGGGTAGACGCCCGTCGGGACCAAAACAAGCGGCCACACAAATCCCATGTGCGATCACTCTCCAAGCGCCCACCCCCACCCCCAACCATGTCCACCGTCGGTCAGTCTTCAAGTTTATGCTCGGTAACGGGATTAAGCTGAATGGGCGAACCGGATCCCCAGCAACACAGAAGAAAAAGACGAGAATAGTGAGTTTCGACCGATAACGCGTGCCATTCAATCGCGCCCTCATAACACGCCTCGCTCAGAAACCCCCAAGGGTAGAGATAACTTGCTCCACGTCGCCTGGAGCGCAAATCTGACCGTTAGATATTCAGCATAGCTCGGATATGTCGTTGGATGAAACATGGAGAAGGCTGTCGAACAACATTCGAGAGATCTTTGCACAGAATGCGGCGAACCTGTCCTTTGAAGAGAACCATCGGTTTGGCTATAACCTAGTCCTCGGGAAGCAGTCAGAAAAGCTCTACGAAGGCGTCAAGGCTCTCATCGTCGAGAATTTGCAAAAGATGGTCAAGGAAAAGCTGAATCCCGCGTTCCCCACGGGCGTCCGGAGCGATATGGTATCTCGGGCGAAGGAAGGGGAAGAACTGCTCAAGGCGTTCAGATACGTCTGGGATGATCACGAATCGGGCCTGTGTAAGCTTCGAGACATCCTCAAATACTTGGTACGCCTTTCCTCGCCGAGTCTGGGTGTGGCGGGGGCGCTTATCTCCCTCAGGACCGAGTGTATGCGCCGGCACAACGTCTCCCTGTCATATACGACGCTGGGGTCCTGTTATTTTACAAGCACATCATCGAACCCCCGATAGAGGACCACCTTGTCGACGCCGTTCTCGATGAAGTACGTGTGGAACGGGATGGGTTCGCGATTAACCAGTCTGCCGTTCGGGGATGCGTCGACGTTCTGTGTCTATTGCAGGATAACCCACGAGCTCCAACAGTTTATCTCGAGAGGCTGGAACCGCCACTACTCGAAGAAAGCCGGAGGTTCTACAAGGCCGAAGGGAAGCAGAAGTTGGAGTCCTCTAGTGCGCCTGAATACCTCATCCATGTGGGTACTTGATACCAAACCCGCATGAGTTTGTTTTCAACCCATGGACTGTTTGTAGGTGGATAAACGGTTCACTGAGGAAACTATCCGCGCCCAGCGCTACCTTACCTCGAAGATTACCCCGCTACTGCAGGAGATCCTGGAGGAGACGTTGCTCACGCCACATCTTACGACTGTCATCTGTATGCCGAACTCTGGGATGGAAAGCATGATCGACGCCGACAAGTTCCTGTCCCTCACCCTGATGTATAAGTTGTTCAAACGGGTCACCACTGGAATCCCATCCATACGCAAGGCTTTCAAGGAGTCGATCATCCGTCGGGGGACCGAGATAAACCTGAACGCGGAATTCGACGTCGCGGAGGAACCTGCGGAGGGTGGAAGTAGTTCTAAGTGGAAAGGGAAGGCCAAGCAGCGAATGACCGGGTCCCAGACGCTTCAACAGGGTCTGAAGTGGGTCCGGGACGTGCTCGAGCTGAAGGACAAATTTCGCCGTGTCTGGTCAGAGGCATTTAGTTCTGACCGAGAGCTTGAGACTGCGATGGTCGAGGTAAGGTTGCGCGGAACGCATGAACGTGTCGTCTGATGGGACAATTTTAGGGTTTCGAAGGTTTTATCAATAAGAACCCGAAGGCTCCTGAGTTTATATCTTTGTTCATCGACGAGAACCTCAAGAAGGGAATCAAGGACGTAAGTTGTGTTTCCGTCCACGAACAGGTTCCCTACTAACACTGTCGCAGAGAACCGAACTGGAGGTTGACATCGCGTTGGACAAAACCATCACCGTGTTCCGATATCTCACCGACAAGGACGTGTTTGAGCGCTATTATAAAGGTCACCTCGCCAAACGGTTGTTATTGGGACGGTCCGTCTCTGACGATGCGGAACGGCAAATGTTGGGCAAACTGAAAGTCGAATGTGGTCATCAGTTCACGCAGAAACTTGAGGGTATGTTCAATGACATGAAACTATCGGCGGAAACTATGGAGGGCTATCGACGTCACCTGGAGGGGACCACGGTATGCGAAAGGCTCTTCTGCGAAACTCGAGTTTCTGACGCCGCTATAGGCGCCTTCCGTTTCTATCGGCGTCATTGTCATGACTTCCACCTACTGGCCATCGGCAGCCAATGTCACATGCACTCTACCGGAGGTACTCGTGAGAACGGCAAAGTCGTTCGAAATGTATTACCTTTCGAAGCATACTGGTCGAAGGCTGACCTGGCAGCCATCTATGGGTACTGCGGATGTCCGGGTCAAGTTCAAGTCGAGAAAGCACGATTTGACGGTGTCAACCATTGCGCTTGTCATTCTTATGCTATTCGAGGACCTCAAAGATGATGATTTCCTCACGTACGAGGTAAACCGCACTCCCCCACTCATCGCGCCTAGAGTTGACACGTTTTATTCCGACTCGAAGGAGATCAAAACGGCTACCAGCCTCCCCGACAACGAGCTCTCACGAAACCTCCAATCGCTGGCGTGTGGGAAATACAAGGTTTTGAAGAAGCACCCACAAGGCCGAGATGTGAACCAAGAGGATTCCTTCTCGTTCAACAGTGACTTCACGTCGAACCTTCAGAAGATTAAGATCAGTACGGTCTCGTCGAAAGTCGAAAGCACCGAAGAACGGAAGGAGACACATGATAGGATCGACGAGGAACGAAAACACCAAACAGAGGTAAAGTGGTCGCCCCTTGCATTAAGAAGGATCTGACAGGTGGCTCGTAGGCATGTATCGTCAGGGTCATGAAGGATCGGAAGCACATAGTCCATAACGACCTCATCAACGAGGTCACGCGACAACTTATCCCACGATTCCAACCGAATCCTATCGATATCAAGAAGCGAATCGAGGGTCTTATTGAGGTAACGGAGCTCCCCTCTCCGACTTCGCCTTTGAGGATGCTGACTCGATGTCTTTTAGCGAGAGTATCTTGAGCGGTGTGAGGATAGGAGGTCGTACAATTATCTGGTGAGTATCTATCATGGGCTCGCGAGTGTCGGTCTGACGATGATTTCCAGGCGTGAGCGGTCGTTTTCGTTTGTGTACTTTTTGCATGATCTGTATTTCTTGGGGCATCGCATCACCATTTCATCAAGAATCCGATCTCTGAGGCCTGTTCTGCTTTGGCACCAGAAATCCATTACGTTATCAATTACCACGAGCTATACATTAAGCATGCGGGAGCACGGGAGAAGTATCTATCGACGAGGAGGCGTACCCAGGTATATCGATAATCGAAAGGCCGAACAAGAGCGCAGTCGAAAACGCCACAGTCAACCCGGCGATACACATACTGAAGTCAGCGGATCCCACTGGTATCACAGGAAGTACAACTGAATCCCTCCCCATACCAAAAGTAGCGTAACTACAAAAACAGCTATCGAACGTGCCAGTGGTCAGGAACAAACACACCAGCAGGATCTCCAGCGCAGAAAGGATCGCAATGAACTGCCCTAACCGTCGACAAATGATGGCTCCGACGTTCTGACAGGTAAGCAACCGTGAACGAACATGTCTCCGCCCCTGGTGCGGTCGAGACATATGAGCGAGGATGCTCGATGCCAGGAAGAGGAAAAACGATGTTGTTCCTGCAACGCCGTACAACAAGGCTGAGAGCGAACGACATCCCAAACCGATGGGAGGTGTCAGGTAGTAGATGATGATCGCACCGCCGACAGTCCCCCACTGTAACCCAAGAGCGAGGGCGGCGGAAATCGCGACCCGTTTCCGGATCCCTGTCGCCCATCTGGAGGGGCTCTGGGTAACCAGCGGAGGGCTGTGGAGTGGGAGGAGTGGGGGGAGTGGGATAGCATTGCCGATGGTTTCAGAGGACTGAATGTCGAGTGGGGTGGTAGAACTTGAATTCGAGTTGGGCTTTGGAAGGACCCTCGTGCAATACTCGGTAACTTCGGTGTCCGTTCCAATTCGGTTCTCGTCGGATATTGTCCCTCCCTCGCCTTTGACCCATGCTGGAGTTCCTCTACCCGTGGGGTTACCAACCGGGATCCTCTGTTCCGCGTTTGCGGCGGCGTTCTTCATCAACCTCAATACCAGTTCTGCAGCTAGAGGGGAAGTGAAGGCACGTGAATAGTTGAATACCGGGGCCGCCTTGAGTTCATCCTTCCTCGCAGGATCCACATCCTTAGCCTTCATAAATTCTATCGCCCAGGGCCTCCCCATGGGTTGGCTTTCCTGGCCAGTGGCAACCCGGGCATTCAGGTTGGCGAGATCAAGAGAATTCCTAAGGTGGTTTGTTTCGGGTTCACAACCGACGTATAGCCAGCCAATAACGAGCGGAAGGAGGGGGGCCCAAGTGGCAGCGGCGCCGTATCCACCATCTCCAGGGCCTGATGCGTATGTGGAGTCCAGTATGGTCAGAATTACGGCGACGATGACCAGGATAAAGTTTATAACAAGTGGGGTAGACCATCGGCGAATTTTCTTCACGGCTGCGAGAAGGTGACGCCAGAAGTCGTCATTCTTGGGGAGGACGATGAGAGAGTGGAGTAAAGGAGGATGATGCGATATCTGTACGGGAACGTGGTGGAACGCTGATAGGACGGCCGGGACGTACTTGGAATTCGGGTACTTGACATCCGAGAACGCTGTGGTAATCCAACGTGCGTTGAGGTGCGTTATTTGGAGGGAATAGGCAGCGAGAGCAGGAGAACCCATGGTGACCAGGAAGGAGAGAACGTCATCCAACGGGTCTGTGGGGTATAATACATTTTTCAGCACGATGCGAAAACGAAGTAGTGAAACTCACGTTCTGCACTAAACGGGATCTGAAACATCAGTGAGATCCAAGGTAGCAGCCATGCGCCAAAATTCCCTGAGAAATCTTCCCAGTCAATGCCCCCCATTCCAGGTCCACACTTCGCCAAGCACTGTTCATATGAGAAGAGCAGCAGGGGGGGGGATTCCGTCTGATGTGTTGCGTTCCACGTTGCGTCGTGCTCTTTTTGCAGTCTGGTGCCGCATGCTTTGAGATTGACGGCATCTACCAGTGTCACGAACCGGGAGGCGATAAGCAGCGCCGTTGCTGCAGAGAAAAAAATTGGACACTATTAGCAATCAGTTCCATAGGTTGCTTCCCCAGTCATACCGATGTGGGCTAATGGTAAAGAACGCATGGCATGCCCTTGGGACGCGGCGATGGTGCTTGGCATTGGCGCTCTCCATGGCTCGATCGTATATATACCCCCGGGGCAAATCCAATAAGTAACACCGCCACAGCTTGAGAAAGGTTAGCCCTTGTTGCGGTACTGCGGTGCGTGTGGGCAGTTGGTTCCCGGAAAGGTTGGTGAGCGTGTATGACAGACAGCGTGAGATCTCAGAACGTGAAGGTCGTTGTTTGGGGGGATATGTATGGGCCGAGTCAGTCCGCACCGCCCCGAGCTGTCATGCCGGGCACCGCTATCGTCCTGCTGGTCAGCTTACATAGTTTGAAACCAGCTGTCACTTGTGAAAGCCCTCTGCGCACCGCCCACGGTCCGACAGTGTTCAACGGATTGCGGGCGCCGGTCGAACTTCAAGTTGGACATTCCGAGAAGTGGGGGAGAATGGAGGAAGATTGAATATTGAGGGCGGGGGAGGCGGCGTTCCCAGAAATATGAATCCGCTTCCAGCATGTATGCCTGATCATTGGTCAACCAGACACGGGTTAATCAGACGCTCATTCGGCAACCAGACAGTTAACTGGAGCCCGAGACTGAGGGGACTAATTTCGCGCCTGAAATTCGGTATTCCAAGTGAATTCCGATGACAGTGGTAGAAGGTTGGGTCGTGGGGGCATGGCGAACTTCAGCCCGACTGGGCGCTTTTTCTGGGAATGGAGTAATTTTGAGGGCATGCGTTTTGACTTGCTTCGCTCGCCGTCCCCTCCATTCACGTGCGGTTCTGAAAGAGGTATGAAATAAGGTCTGGGTCGTAGTATACGTAAACGGATACCCACTGAAACACCCATCCCGCGATTTTAACCGAAGCCTGACGATATCAGGAGGCAGATCGAGGGTCTCATGGCGGCATCGGGGTAACGGAGTTCCCCTCTCTGAGATCGCCTTTGAGGATGCCCACACTTCATATACTTTTAGGAGTATCTTGAGAGATCAGAGGGTAGGAGGTCTTACAATTACCTGGTGGGTATCTGCCATGGGCTCACGAGTGTCAGTCAGACGATAGTTTCCAGGGTTTGTACATTTGCACGATTGATGTTTCTCGCGCCGTTGCATCTTCACCGAGAACCCATTATCCGTTATGCCATAGGACCCGGAATCTATTGCCAGTGCTGTTCAGTACTGTTCGGGGACGGGGGTCAATTTTCGATTTCAGCACCGGCTCAGAATTTGGACTCGCGCACTTGAGCGTGACATGTCACGCATTCTTCCTTTCCCCACGGTTGGTCATCCCAGGAGCAACGAGGACGCGTCTTAGACGCCATCCAAGCACTGGTCAGCATCAGTCAACGCTCGTCTCATCAATCGGCGCCAGCGTTCACTGACGACCTCGTGTTTTTTCCGGTGTTGTCAACCATAACGAACAGTTCAGAGTACAGGAGAAGTACCTATCGACGGGGAGGCTTAGCCAAGTATATCGAAGAGCCAAACAGGAGTGCGGTTGAAAAAGCCATAACAAGCGCCCCACCCCATATTCGAGGAATTCTGGATCCTACTACGTAGTTTATCGTCTGAAACACAACCGAATCCCTCCCCTTATCAAAGGTGGTAGAGGCACAAAAACAGTCGTTGAATGCATCAGTAACTTGGAGGAAACACACCAGCAGAATGCCCATCGCGGAAAGGACCGCTATGCACTTCCCTAACCGACGACAAATGATGGCTCCGGTCTCCTGACAGGTAAGTAACCACAGAGGAGTATACCCCTGTCCCTGATGCGGCCGAGACATATGGGCGAGGATACTCGATGCCAGAAAGAGGAAAAACGATGTTGTTCCCGCCGCGCCGTACAGCAGGTATGAGAGCGCACGGCAACCCAAACCTGCGGGGGGAGTAACGTAATGGATAACAACCGCAGCGCCAGTAGTCCCCCACTGTAACCCGAGAGCGAGGGCGGTGGCAAGCAGGACCCGTTTCCAGATCCCTGTCGCCCATCGGGAGGGGTTCTGGCCAATCAGACGGGGGTCGTGGAGTGGCAAGAGTGGGTTAGGGGTGCTGAACATCTCGGAGGACTGGACGTCGAGTGGGATTGCAGGACTTGAACCCGACTCGAGCTTTGGGAGGGCTCTCATGCAGTATTCGATAACTTCGGTGTCCGTCCCGTTTCGATTCTCGTCTGGTATTGGGTCCCCCTCAACTTCCACCCAAACCGGAATTCCACCTGTTGGGTTACCCACCGGAATCTTCTTTTTTGCGTTTGCGGCGGCGTTCTTCGTCAACCCCAGCACCAATTCCGCAGTTAAAGGGGAAACAAAGGCCCGCGAATAGTTGAATACCGGGACAGTCTTGAGCTCGTCCGTCCTGGCGAGATGCACGTCATCAGGCTCCATAAACTCTATCGCCAGGGGACTTGTCGCAGGTTGAGGTCCCTGTGCCGCGGTGGCATCCCAGGCTTTCAGGTTCGCAGCATCCAGAGAATTCCTTAAGTGGTTTGGCTCGGGTTCGCACCCAACGTGTAGCCAGCCAATGATAAGCGGAAGGAGGAAGGTCCAGACGGCGGCAATTGCATATCCAATATCCCCGGCATTTGGTGAATAAACGGTGTCCAGCGCAGTTAGGACCGCGGCAAAAATAACCAAGATGAAGTTCATGATCATCGGTACGGTCCACCGTCGAGTTTTCTTCGCACCCGCGAGCAGGTGGCGCCAGAAGTCGTCATTCCTGGGAAGGACGATAAGGGAGTGGAGAGATGGGGGATGATGGGATATACGAATGGGAATGTGATGGAAGGCTGATAGGACGGTCGGGATGTGCTTGGAATTGGGATATTTTACATCCAAGAATCCTGTAGCGATCCAATGTGCATTGAGGTGCGTGATTTGAAGGGAATACGCCGCGAGGGCGGGTGACCCAATAGTGATCAGGAAGGAAAGAACATCATCCAACGGCTCTGTGAACACGATACGTTGTCTAGCGGAACAAACAATGCAAAACAGTGAAACTTACGCTCCGCGCCGAACGGAATCTGGAACATCAACGCGATCCAAGGCAATAGCCATGCTCCAAAGTTCTGCGAGAAGCCTCGCCAGTTGACATCCCCCATCCCAGTCCCACACTCCACCAAGCAGCTTTCGTATGAGAGACGTAGGGTGGTAGGGGACTCCGTGTGATCTGTTGCGTTCCACGTTACATTTTGTTGCTCTTGCAGTCTAACACCGCATGTTTTAAGATCGGCGGCACCTACGGACGGAAAGGGCGTCAAGAGGTTGGAAGTGATTAGCAGCGTCACTGTGGTAGAAAAAACCGATACATCGTCAGTCACACGTTCCATAGGTTGTTTCCCCGGGCGCACCTGCGACTGCCAGTGGCGAAGAATGCATGTCCTTGGAGGATAGGATGGGCATCGGTATAACCATCGGGCTCAATCGTGTATAAATATTGGATGTATTCAATACATATCATAGCCACACCTCGTTGTAGCTTGAGAGGCTGCGGACATACAACAGTCGACATCAGAAACTGGACCGCGTGTCGGCTAGATTATGCCTGAATCTATAGGCCGCGTAGGACTCCTTTCAGTGCTTATTTGGAAACCGACTGACGCACAGCCCCAGGAAACAGAGAAAAGATCACACGTAGGGGGGATTTCGGCTTGGAGGCATCGTCGGGGTACAGGCGCGTGGGTGGATGGTGAGGATAACACAGCCATACTCGTTACACGTTATCACCGATCCAGCGCTCATCTTGCTGTCGTGGTCGTGGACCATTGGATTCCACATTCGCCCTACCCACTGTTGACATGCACCCCGTATCGGCCCCCCATTGCGAACGGTAAGCGACCTCAACTTTAACATCCCGATCGGCCTGATCCGAGGGTCCCGAGCCAATTTCAGCGGAGTTCAAGCTCGTTGAAGATGCCAGATCTGTACCCTGGATCTGTTCTCTCCTGTTTGGCCTTCGATTAACCCCACGTCTGACCCATCCCAACAGCTCAGCTACGGTTCACATCGTATACTCCGGTAGCAACCACTTCACTATGCGTTTCCACAAACGACCAGGCGTGTGGTGGGGTGGTGGTGAGGGGCCCGCGGCCTGATAACATCCGATCTGAGGTAGACATTCTTATGAATGGCACGCGTTTTGCTTGTTTGTAGCACCTCCTCTTATCATTCATTCGCAGACATCGGTTTATCATTCTGGTGATGGGGTAAGTTGGGTTGAGAACGGTCGGCAAGAAATGTCGGTCCAATGCGGGTGCCATAGTCCTGGGGTAAAAGGAACGAACGACTATGTCTTCCGATCACGGTTGGGAGAAGTGGGGTCGATATCGAGAGTCGGGGGGGAGAGACTTGTAGTGGGGAACACCGGGTGGGGGACCACGCTGGTGAGTTAACCACGGCTGGATCAACTATACATATACCTGAGACACGTAGACAGGCGTCAATAACGGTAAAGATTTGAACGAGGTACGCCATACGCGTGAATTTAGTGAATGAATCGACATACCCAATTGCGAAACCATTTCCTCCCCCCATCGCACCTATGGCCAAACTGTGTCATCTTCTCCACGACCTCGCCGCCGGTAAACCGGGCAGGGACGTTGCAACGTCTCAGGCTGGAAGGTACCTCGTCAAGAGAGTTCCGGGACAGCGGGTAGGGGAAAGGGTAGGGAGGATTAAATAATCCAACACGGCAGATGCTTGGTACGATGGAGACGGTTGAGGGGCCAGGGAAGAGTAATCGAAGAGAGTATGGGGCACTCCGACCGAACGGGGCGGTTCTGATACAGGCGTATCACGGAATGTTGGAGTCAGTCTGCCATGTGGGTGTTCCGTTCCGTTGGGAGCGTAGAGGAGGAGAGACGCCGCCGACAGGGATACAAGGGGAGACCACTAAAGAACACTGCCGGCGCCGTGACGATCGTGGGGGATCCTCGGTGGCTGACTCTGACGAATTGAGCGCCTCCTCGGAGTTTATGGATCGGAGATGAATGGCCCATAGTACTGGGCCTCATTCATGGTTGGCAACTACCGTGATGGCTTGAACAGTTCAAGCCTGACCTTGTCACTGGCCGCTACCGTACCACCCGCTCTGCAGCGGCGAATCAAGCTCCGCGTCGTATCGGACCCTCTGGATATCCGCCGCTTTAAGCTGACAACGGAGTGTGAGGGACTGGTCAGTTCTATGTTTGATCCTTCGCCCGCTCCCCCAGATGTCTAACCCTGGCCCTCATCTAGCTTGATCGTTGTTATGTGATATACTCCATGAATCTCTGGGTCGTTGCATTCCCCTGTCTTATGTACCTTGCCACTGTGGGTACGTGTTTGAATTCTCCACAAACAAGCTGGTGACGCTCTGGACTAACATCAATAATGTAGCGACAGGTGTTATGATAACTGCCTCTCATACCCATGTACGGGGCGGTTCCTGGGTCACTATCTCCGTTGACTTGGGTCTTCCACATATTTCGATCTCTGTTTCGCTCAACATCCTCCTTACCTTGATGATCGTTACCCGACTGGTCCTGCATGGAAGGATCATCCGTGCTGCCACGGGGTCTCCGGCTGGAACCAGCAGATTGTACAATACCATGGCTACCATATTCATCGAGTCTTCCGCGCTTTTCTCCGTAAACTCGTTGTTATCGATTGGGCTGTGGGTCGCCGGAAGTCGTGCTGCGGGTGTCTTTCCGGCCATCATCGCTGAGACTCAGGTCTGTACTTTCATATGACCACAGGCTCCTGACGAGCTGTGATGACCGATTTTACAGGTCATCGCTCCACTGCTAATCATTCAACGAGTTGCCAACCGGACCGCGTTGACGAGCAACACGTTTGTTACCGGACACACCAGTTCGATGGGCTGGGGGTACTCGACTGATGATGATGACGCCCTCCCTGCTTGGTACCTCATGGGTTCGGCGGGTAATTCTAAGAAGAACTCTTGCGAGCTTGAGGATTGGTTTAAGACTACGATCGATCTCATTCGGAATATAGTCTGAGGATATTCGAAATCTGACCTTTCTGCGGTTACCGTTTCCTGCTGTGCTTAGAACTTTATACCACCCCACCCTTGGTTTGTTTATCTTCCAACCCAACCCCTTCTTTTAGGTTTCCTATCTATGTCTTATAGCGTGTACGTAACCGGGGGTGCCTGGATATTGGAGTTTGCCGTCGTGTAGGTGTTCCGTCCCGTTGCGAGCGGAGTGGAAGTTGAAAGAAATACAATTAGGAGGGGGAGGTACGTCCTGCTCGAGGATATTGCCAACGTATAGGGAATTGGAGGTGTTTTCCCGTTAGCGCCCCTATCCGTGTTCGGTGATCGCAAATGAAGGAAAACCCATTATCCTACCTATTCCCCCGACCATCTCTACTCAGCTCCCCACCGTAGTGGGGGACACCGACGAACTCTAACTCGTACCTGACCCGGCCCGCAAATACTTCAATATCCTTCTGTCGGTAGGACACAACGCTGTCCCTCAAGAATTCCCGAGTTTTTCATTCCGTCATCGACGTACACTGGTGCCGTATTTTGGTGATCATGGCCCAGATGGGGGCGTACAGCGATTTGTCGAGTGACTGGGAACCGGTGGCCAATTTCGTCCATCACATTGACAATGAGCGTTTGAACTGTTTAGGCCCGACCCTGTCGGTGCGGGAACACTGACCGCGATTATCCCTGGTTCCTGAGGACACACTTCGAAGTAAGGCACAACTGTTGCTATATCCCCGGTTCTACAACGGCGACCGAGCTTGGGACTGTATTGGACGCTCTGGGTATCCGCCGCTCCAAACCCACAGTGGAACACGAAGGACATGACAATGTCATCAACATTCAGACTTGGCCGGGCAGCTTCTTACCTTGCACAATGGGTTCGCGTAAAAGCTTCACCCAGATGTGTCGGTGCGCCACCACGCGTTGGGCCCGGAGAACGGCCCCTCTTCTAGGTTGGACCGCGAATCCTTGGGGGGCGGTTCAGACCCTTCCACCCTACACGTTTCGCAATAGCGGTGACCGACTGCTAGTGGTGACCGTATGAGTCTACCACTTTAAACGTGAACTTGCGTCATTGGTTTTTCACTCGTCGTCGCCCATCGTGCATCGTCGTTCAATTGGTTGTCCTGATTTTGTGGAACCCCGGCCCCTAGGTTGTTCATCCACCTCGGAATTCCTTCCCTCCCACGTTGGGTCCCTCGCTCCGCCCGATCCCTCCCTTCCTCGTACGCACCTGAACCATGTCGGACTCCCAGGAACGGGCGATTCCAGCCGGCCAGCGCTAATGGGGTCGTTTGTCGTACCGCCCACGGCGGGGCCACTGTATATTCTCTCTGTATACATAGGACGAACCATGTACCACGTGGTAGGGACTGAACTTAAGAGTCCCCAATTGATCGGCGGCTCGTATGATCGAGTTGCCTGACACGATATCGATGGAGGCGGAATTTGCATCAACTCGCATATGGCCCAGGGTGCCGACGTGATGACCGCTAGACGACGGAGATAGAGTTCGGGTTGGGATTTCCAGAATCTGGGTTGCACCGCTATTCCTCACGCCGATCAGTGCAGTGCGTCTAAGGGGGCGGCTGTGGCCTGTGGGATGGACGATCTGAATGGGGGACGCTCGTCAGAGTAGGGTATAACTATTATAAGATCCCCGCCTCCTTCCTAATGCCATTACACCCCCAAATCCCCGATTGTAAATACCCCGCCCAACCATGAAGATCTCACTGAACGTGATGTTCGGCCTTTTCGTGGTTTTCCTGAGGTGCGGGTCGAAATGTCCATCATCGAAGTTCGCATCCGTGATTGCTCATCGACACCCATCCACGACACAGGCTCGTTGCAGTCACGATGCTCGTTTGGGTCCAGGTGTGTTGAGTCCATCCCTCTGCCTCGTAAGCGGCGCATTGACGTATCGAACATCGTGATTACAGATAGGGCAGCTCAAAACAACCCCGGCCTCGGGGCCACAATTGGCCTTCATGGTACGCACAACCTTTACCGTCCCCCCGACACAACTCACGCATACTCCCAGGCCCAAGTGGACGTCTCGGATTATGGGTTAGCCAGAGCTATGATCGTGATACACTTTTTTCTCATTGCACCCTCAGAATCGCCCTGTCCTTCGCGCTCCCCGACCCAATCATTGGACTCTACACAAACAATGCTTCGGCCCCACTCGGCGCTCGTGCCGGTCTGCGACGACTCTACAAGTTCGGACTCTACTCACACTGCGCCTACGTCGATGAAACTGCTGGATTGTGTAGCAAAGCTAACGGTCTCTACCTGTTCCAACCGTATAAGGTGATCACAGGCGACATGCCCTCCAATTACAGTGACCACACCAACGTCATCATCCACAATACCACCTTCGCCAATTCTATATCACTGGGGGGAAGTTCTCACGTAGCACGTCGCTTCTTCTTGAGTGGTGCCACCATAGCACTCATGGCCCTTATAAGGTCCGTACGATCCCGATCGCCGATTTTTGGTCCTGGCTCACTTACCGTTATTCCACCCAGCGGAATTGTCGAGTACACCCTCAAGCACGCCTGGATGCCCGCGTTCTCCACCTCAATCACCGTCATAGCCAGCATATGCATTCTCGTTGGTTCAGCCATTTGGACAACCCTAATCGCGATGGCGGGGCGCATCAATTCATGGACAATTGCCCACGTTCCCCTCGGCATACATGTATCCGCTGGCGCCGGGTTATATTGTTCCTGGGCAGCGTTCGGTCTTCTGGTGGCGAGCACCATTCCCTACGTCATTAGGTCCGCGCCAATCTTCCATCTGATTCTTACTTCCAGAGCCCTAACACACCATTTTTTATAGTAAGATAGGCTGGTCATTTTCTAGAGACGGATCGCTCTATACGCTACAAGTTCGGGTGAATTCCGACCGGGAATCCCGTCGGGGTCGCGGGAGAAAGGAAGAACTGATACCGCTCGCTGCCCAGCCGGAACACGTCTGATCTCGAAAGTCGACCCCATCTGAGTGCCGGCCTCAACGAGAGGCTGGATTCCAACTAGCGAGCGCGGACGCTTTGTCGTATCACCCGCAGCGCGTCCCACCTATTCGTTTAGTTCCCATCCCGTTCACAGAAATCGTTGTATCTATTCTGTTGTATATATGGACACATATATTAGTATACCACAGACCAGGAAACCAAGCTCGAGAGGCCCCCAATTTACCTTTAGTTCGTACGACCGGGCTGCTACATACAATGTTCCGCGGTTTCACTTCCGGTTCCCGCCGAGATTCCAAACTCCAATGAAAATCGTGGCTCTCGAACCCCCCTCCCCGTCGCACACCTACAGATAGAGAACGACGTCCCCTAAGACCTGGGAGTGGACCTGGGAATCGTCGAATGGGACGGTGCGGCCCCCCGGCCAAGACCGCGACGTGGTCTTCTGGCCGAGGATGAACGGTGGAGAGAGGAAACGCTTCACGCTCTTGTTATTCCGCGAGCTAAGCTCAACGTGACCCGGGATTACGCCGCACGGACTGCATTAGACACCGGAGGGACCAAGCTAAGGGCAGTGTCCATACAAACGAGAAAGTAATCCA
>Ga0307509_10002846_pt1 | contig 27399 bp, 32 predicted proteins | sample 10_EM_MG_FD_202245 | JGI IMG/M metagenome (GOLD analysis project Ga0307509, IMG submission 202245) | Populus trichocarpa ectomycorrhiza microbial communities from riparian zone in the Pacific Northwest, United States - 10_EM | ecosystem: Host-associated > Plants > Roots > Unclassified | place... | reverse complement strand
AAGCGAGGTAGTATAGAGATAAGGGCTTTAGGTATCTCAAACATATTGCACCTATGGAAGGTCACTGTCAATGGGCTTGGCCCGTGCCCCAGTATCTGAGTGGTGTATTACTTAGATGGTTGCGTGAAGAGCTCTAACTACTGTGACCGAGTCTCCTTCTTGTAGACTCTTCACGCCAACAACCCTAACCCTGGTGACTCATAACTTGAGTCACACGGTCTTATGACTCATCATGAGTCACACGGTCTTATGACTCATCATGAGTCATGCCCGAAATCCATCAGAGGACTCCTATCAGTCACTGCGCAACATGGCGTAAACCAATCATAAAACATAAAACATATCAGGTGCGCAAAGCGCGTCGCCTGCGTGGAACTCGTGACTCATAATGTGAGTCACGCGCAAAAGTCATTACATCATTATGACTCACAATCGTGAGTCATAGAAACATCAACCAATCATAACATAACGATGACATGCAAGTGCGAGTCAAGTGAGAACTATGAGTCAACTGACTGCATAGCGTGAAACATAAACATACCTTATGACTAATAACTATTAGTCATGTGAAATCTTCCTTGCTTAGTCACGATTTGTGACATCTCTTCTCTGTTGCTTGATAAGGTTCAAATAGCTCGGGAGGCACCTCAATATTTATATGCCGCGTCTGTGTGGTCACGGGCTACATGTACACTCACGTCTAATAAGTTTCCGTACCCCTGCAAGGCAACAGTCCAAATCACCATCACCTTAACAACCCTGCACTACCATGGCCCCACCACATGCTCGCCATGCTAGAGAAGACAGAAATCAAGAAATATATGCCTTGTATAAACATACAGATATGGGGTATAATAAAATTTCCAAGCTTATGAAGCTCTCCAAGTCAACTGTTTCCACAGTGATAAAAATGGCTGAAAATCATAATGGCAACACCTATGATGTTCCCAGAGCTGGTAGACCAACAAAGATAACTGATGTCAAAAGGAAGATCATACTTGATATTATTGATGCTGAGCCTCATTTAGCACTAAGGGATATTACCCAAAAGGCTAATGTTAGTCTTGGAAAAGATACTATCAATAAGATCTCTGGGGAAGCTGGTTTTAAGCTCAAAATACCAAGAAAAAAGCCTTTTTGGAGGAAAGGACAAAAGGAGAAGAGGAAGGAGTTTGCTAGGCAGAGGAGGAAATGGACAAGAGCTTGGAAGTGGGTGGATTTTGTTGATGAAGCCACTATTGAGTATGATCCAAATCCTGTAGGAAGAAAGGTCAGACTTAAAGTGGGTGAGGAGCTGGAGGAAAAAAACTTGAAGCCAAGCTTTAAGTCAGGAAGGACTAATATTGAAGTCTATGCTGCAATTATGCATGGAAGGAAGACTGAGTTAATTCTTGTGAGAAAGAGGAGGAAGGAGGAAAGGACTAGTAAATCAGACAGGCTTGGTCTGAATGCACATCAGTATGCTACTGAAATCCACTAGCCATACCTTATCCCCTGCATAGAAGGGATAAATAGATCCCCAGGAACTATTCATATGGCTGCTGATAATGCATCATGGCATAATGGGTTGGAAAACAAAGAATTGCAGGAGGATTGTGGATATCAAAGACTGTCTTGGCCACCCAACTCCCCAGATCTGAATCCTATTCAGAATGCTTGGTCTCTTCTTAAAAAGGCACTTAAAAAGCGATTCTCCAGGTTGGAGAGAAGGCCTCATAGTCCTGCTGAATTATTTCATGCAGCTAAGGAGGAGTGAGAGCTTATTCCCCAAGAGACTATTGATGGGTGGATTAAAAGGATGCCTGAGAGACTTCAGGCTGTACTGGATGCAGATGGAAGCCATGCAAAATGGTAAAATATTTAAAATGTTCCATTGTATTTCTTCTACTATCTATTCTGTAATTGAGTTGTTGTGATCTTTTTCCAATTTTCAAGTTTTCATTTTGTTGTGGTTCTGTGGTTGCGATGTTGGGTATGGAAACATATTAGACACGAGTGTACTTCTCATACTAACTAGGTACCTACTAACAAATCCTCAGTTTTTCTAAAAGTGCGAACACCATTTGACCCTGACAATTCTGTTATCTCACTCAACTTCCGAATTGCAACACCATGAATTTTCCTAACAGTGCTCCCACACATCAGTCCATTGGTCACAATCCATCTTCGTCGGCATGGAGTCTTGCTCACCATTGCATACGCAGAATGGTCTCCATAATTGAAGCAACAAAGGGGCCAGCTTTGTTATCGAACCTCTCAGCATTGCACATGAATCCTGCACTCGACAGCTGCAAGGCATAAGATAGACTTCTCTGGATAATCGCACCAATTGCGATTATCTTTTCATAGTCAATCGTTATCGTATGGTTCCGTAAGTATCGGAAGAATACTAATGACGTATGTAAGTGCAGGTATGCTTTATTTCTCACACTACCTGATCCAAGAACACCTTTCACTTCTGCGACTTTCATCGCGAGAGCGTGGAGTATAGAATGTGTTGTTTGACAATTTTCCGTAAAAACGTCCTGTTACTGAGTGACCACTTTCATGACTTTAGTCTTTAGTGCTCATGAACCTTATACGACGTGAACCGATTTGGCTAACACCACTTGCATAGGCTCGCCAAGGGCCTTCCCTCATATATCCCGCGAACGGGATGCAGTCGGACAGATGGCCGCGACGTATATGGGGTTACGAGGAGGGTTCCAATAACCAGGTCTTTGGTGAGGGGACGCAACTACAGCAGCGTCTGCCGGTGTAGCGCCGTCCGAACGCTGGTGCGGGAGGGGGGTGTTGGCTTGTCTTTTTAGAACTCAGAGTCCTAAGGTAGGGTAACTATAGGGCTTTATTCGCTTAAAGGAAGGCTACGCCTTCCGACATGCCTAACACAAGCTATGCAGTCCATCATTTAATCTACACGACTATCTCATGTGATAAATTGACAGGCAAGCTGCTCTGGTGAGATATGGCCGATGGTTGGCTACATGGGCACTACCCATAGCCAGCCTCTTGGAACATACTCGACTGTGATAAAACTCCTACCTCTAGAGTCCATTGACAACTCATAGTAGTGCTACAAATCAAGGGGAGAAGGTCCCGGCAGGTTACTGAGGTATTTGTCCCGAAAGCGCCCTCGCCTTCTTGGACTACCTACGTACCACTACGAAGACTACCCTACTATCCATAGCCTAATATAGACTACTAGGTGACAGAGAGACCTTATATAGGCGACCCCTATATTGGCGGTTACCCAACTCCCTTTATATATCCTACAAACTACATTCAGTTGGACATTTTTTCTTTTTCTTTTTTTTTTTTTTTTAAATCTCGATTATTAATTGTTTCTATCAGGGCAAACGCACACATGTGCTCATCCCACGGTCCTAGGTACAACGGACTTTCTACCAAGCACGGGCCACGTAGTCCAAAACCTCCAACTACATTCCATCCCGCCATCCCCAAGCTAAAACCCTCTGACCCTGCCCGACAGAGAAAACCCCGCCCGGTACTATGGGTAGAAACTACAAGGAGATGAAAAAGCGGGCCTGAGAGCCACGAACCAAAAACCCCCGCAAGACTAGCCTAAAAGAAAAACATCCCCAACCAACAGTAGACACAACCAATAAAGAAAAACAAACCCACTCCCCCAAATCAAACAACCTATAAGCTAAACCGTAGTAAAACCCCACCGGGCCCAGCTCCCGAGGGAATAGGGACTCCTGAATGATGGGTCTCGGGGACACACAAGGGGAGGTAACTCCCGGGGGCTAAATAACCCCGCCAGCCGAGGCTCAGGAAGAGCGATCGAGTTCGAGAGGATGCCGCCTAAGAAAGGAAGGCTCGTGGCAGTCGGAGGAAGATCCGGTCGGCTATCTTGCGAAACAAGACCCGGAAAAAAGGTTTAAACATGCGCCCCTAGTCCGAGGACATCAGAAGGGAGCAGAGGTCTGAGGGTGGGCGTAGAGCCACAAGCAGTAGGGTGCCAGCCGATCCAAACGCCAAGGAGGGGGAGGGCGGAGGGCTAACTGACACGAGAAGTGCGAGGAAGGCTGACGGAAACGGTGTCACGATGTTTCGAAAAGTCTGACCGTACCAGCAGAGCACAAAGGAGATAGTGCAATACCAGAGAGCAGTGCCACCGGGGACAGCTACTTTGTCAATCGACCGAGACTAAAAACCGACCGTTGACGGGTGAGGGGTCGCCGACCGTGGAGGGCTGCCTAAGCGAGCCCGGAGAAGAGGGGCTGAAGGCGAACTCAACCAACCCCTAGGAACAAGCTTGCCAGGCCTGACCATCAGAAGGGAAAGGAAGAGGGAAGGGAGATGGCTTCCCCAGACAGAGGCAATGTGGCGTGTCTGAGGAGAGGGGGGTGGATGGAGGTGACGATGATTTCTCGTGGTGTTGAGATTTCAATCGCCGGAGGTGTAGCGGAGACGGAGGATGTACATTCAGTTGGACAGAGGGCCACAATGTATATAGTATTACGGCAGCTGCTCTAATGACCTCTTTTTATTAACAAACGAGGAACTACACAGCTGTCATGCCTATGATGCGCTATCCCAATGCTGGGGCCTGAGGGGGCTGTTAGCAAAACCGACCCATGTTCAATAGCATGTTCGGGCCACTCTTACCCAGGTGTGCGGCCTTCCAGCGCAGATGCCAGTGTGCCCCTGAACATCTAAGAGCCCATAGAATGTGCGGCATTCAACCTCTAAGTTCCAGGATGACTTTGCTGGTAAAGGTAGGGTAACTTGGACTCCTCAGTAGGGTAACTGGGGTCCATGGGCATCATGGTCATATCCCCAAGGTAGGGTAACCTTGCCCTCTTATGCCTTTAACTGCGTCGGAAGTCCTCCTGTCAACATTAAATGTTGTCTCAGAGGCCTGTATAACCTTCCCATAAATTCCTTAACTTTATGCGAACTTACTCCTGAAAGGTTACCCTGCCTTGTAGAGTACCCAAGGCTACTCAACTATTCCCTAGGCCTTGTCCTAGGTTTACCAGCTATTTGTATACTAAGTACACGAGACCATACCCCTTCTGGTTACCACTTGGTATGCCATTTGGGCTAAGATAGTAGTCATTGTAGCTACCTATCATAGGGTCGTTACAGCTGGTGGGTATAATAATGGGGTTAAAGATTGGTGGTGTGTTGTGGGAGGATGGGATTAGTTGAATGGAAAGGGCGATGGAGGCGATGGGGGTGAAGGTTTGTGAGGGAACAAGTTGTTTGGTCGGGGAGAATGTGAGGAGGGAGAGCATAGAGGCGGGAAAGAAATCCTCGACCGTATTGGTCAAGGTTAGGGGGGAGGAGGTGGCTAACAGGCTATTCCGTATGGGGATCTGGGTTGGTGGAAGGTGGTGTTCGATTAGGCAGTTTGTGGCGATTCTGGCGAAGCAGAAGCAGGGATGGAGGGGTGAGGTTAGGGATGTGAGGGTGAGGTTGGACGGGTTATGCAGGGCGGGTGAGAGGATGGAGGATAAGGTGCTGAAGAAGATAGGGGAGATGGAAGGTATGTGTAGGAAGAGGTGGATATTGGAGAAGGAGAAACCAGTGGTGGAGAAGGTGGTTGAGAAGGGGGAGAGGAAGGAGTGGCCGAGTTACGAGAAGTGTAACAGGGAGAGGGATGTGATGGAGGAGAGGGTAAGGGAGGAGTTTATGATGACTTTGGATAGGGAGATGGGGTCTTCGGATAGTGGGGGTGGTGGTTCAGAGTGGGGTTCAGAGGATGAGTGAGGGTTTGGTAGTTTTGTTTTTTCAAAAGAGAAGTTAGAAGTTGAGCAGACGAGGCGATGAGCCCACAGAAAGCCCAAAGAGAATAAATACCCAAAAGAAAAAAAAGAAAAAAAAAGTTCAACGGAAGATTGTGGCTCACCATGACTTTGTGGCTCACTATACTAAATTTGTGGCTCAAGGCGATTTTGTGGCTGAATATAAGCTGAGAAATGTATTATATATACTATTCTGCTCTATATCTGTTTTTACAATCTTCCTAGATACTTAATACCGGTAATTATTAGCTTAGATATTTTCTTGAGCAACAAAGTTACATTAAGCTACATCACTATGTTAAGCCACAAAGCTAGGCTGAGCCACAAAGTGATGTTGAGCTACATATTTAGGACCTGTTTGATTGTAACCGTTCCGTTCGGTTGGTCCATACAAATGGCCGTTTCCTTCCGTTTTGAAATCGTGCAAACAAAATGACTATTTGGCAGAAAAGACAGCAACCATTCCGTTTCAAAGGAGTGGCAACCCCATGGCTGCTATATAAACATATATCATCAAAATCTTTATTATTTGATTGAGCCTCTTTCTCCTGTTGAATAATTTACCTTATAATAATATTATTATAATATTATGAGACTTTATCTACCTCTGCTGACTGTTGAAACTATTTTTCAATTAATCCAATTGCCTGTAATAATCATTTTAATAAAGGATATATGAATTTGGGAAAATCTGGGTTGCAAGTACTAGTAAATTTCTTTGAGGGATTAGGGCAAAAATCTTTGAGAGGGCAGCAAATGGTGAACCATTCATGACAACTATTTCTACATATCAAACCATTTCACAGCGGAATGGTTGCCACTTCTTCCGTTCTTGCCAAACAGGCCCTTAGTATTATGAGCTACAAAGTCACGTTGAGCCTCAATCTTCCGTGGAGGTTTTTCTTTTCTTTCTTTCTTCTTTCAGGTGTTTATTCATTTCGGGCTTTCTGTGGGCTCATCATCTCGTCTGCCCTACTTCTAATCCTACATGCCTGATCCGAGTCCATCTCCCGTCCAGTTCCGCCTTTGGCGGAATGACGCCCTGCACTGGTCTTTGGCGCCAGCCATCCGAGCCCACCTGCTGCACCAAGGTCACCATGCTTCAGCATCCCAGAACAAAAAAACAAAACCCATAAAACAGGCCCACACCCACTCGTCCAACCCAAAACTTCAACCCCCCCCATCACCCTCCTCCCTAAGCCGTGCTATGGCAGAGGTACAAAACAAAAGAAAACTTCTGCACACCTTGCCATCAACCTAAACCCTCCTTTCCCAGTTACCGCTCCACACCAACTACCTTATTTGTATATAACCACAACTCCTATCCTTGACAACAGCTTCTGGGGACTGGTGATATGAAGACGCATACACGGTGGGGTAGACCTGTACTATCTGCTCAGCCCTTACCAAAAACAAGTAAAAAAAGTAACAAAGGGAAATTCTTCCCACACCCAGCCTCCACCACTCTAGCGAGGGCTCACCAAACCTCAGTCTGCCAAGCCTTATCTAGTCAGGCGCCTACCACCACAAGTCACATGACCCATGGAGGGATGCCACCTGACTAGCCACTTCCTCTCCTCCCTCATACGAGAAAAGCTGACCCCAACCACAGAGCCCCTTTCCCCTCATTTAGCCCACTCACTAAGGCCTCGTCAGTTAATCCACCACACCGGGCATCATAACCAACCTTCGGAAAATGTAAAAGGGGTATTCATCCAACCTGACAAACCAAGCCTTCTTCTACAAATTCTAAGTGAAAGGCTTTGAGAGCTCCTTTCCCAATGACTAGTGCTGTGAACACTGCCGTGGTCCCTAAATCATCAGCTAACAGCCCTGCATACCATCCCCTATCCAACCTGACCAGGGAGCACGTGAACCAAGAAGCCTCTAAACTAGAGTTATATAGTGTGCCCCACTGTCAACACTCCTCCAGCCCTCTGCTGAAAAGAAGCTCAGATAATGACATGAAGCCATCGCGAGATGGCCACCATGGAGTCTGATAGGCCAAAACGCCTAATGTGACAGGTCACAAGAGGTTGGTAATTGGTTGTAAGAGCAATCGAGACTGTTCTTCCGTTGAGCTGTCAGGCACTCTGTAGGAGTGCCCAGGTTGTCAGCCTGCGAACATCCGGGGTTTTGCTGCCGCACGCCGCCACCTTGGCACGATTACTCGCAATATCGAAGAGTTTTTTAAAAAGCCTTCTATTGCATACCAGCCAAATCTAAGCAAAAAAGTCAAATTTTACTGGTATGCGATAGCTATTTTTTATTTTATTTTTTAAAAAAGAGTTTAGACATTGCGAATAGAGCTGTCGCCCCAGCCGCTTGGAAATAATGGACTCCCGGAATTCGTTTAGATGTTTACTTAACCATGGTACCCGAGTTTTGGACAAGAGGCAAGGCTACCATTGTTGTGGAATTTCAACCCTAAATCGGGGGAAAGCGGGAAGGCTGAAAGGGAATATTGTGGCACATGCATGGTGGGGTTACCTGATAGGAAGTGAGGGTATGCTCATTTCAACTCGAGAAACATCGTTGCTTGGTGCTAACTGTTCAATCTCCAATGATCCCGCTAATAATGTGCATATACAACACCCAGTGGCCAAACAAATAAACAATACTCGAGTAAACACACTGCCGCGTTCCGAGCCGCCACTCAACCCAACGTATGAAATCGCCAGCATGAGAAAAACCAATAATAACTCCAAACTGGGCCTTATCACCGCTCTCTGCACCGCCTGGTGATTGGAGGGGACAGCAGGTCTTTGGGGTTATCGATATAGGCGTCAGTGAGCGAGATGATGATTCGAGTTCCATGCTGGGGCTGAACGCCTATATGCAGAACGGTACTTACTCGTACATACATGCAATAGGGTATCATGCGCAGGCTCGAAGCACAGTTTTGCCTTACAATTCATCTTGCTTCTGCTGAGTTTGATCACCCCTGGCTTTCTTTCCCTAGATTCCCTTCGCATAGAAATGATATGACAGGACTACTCAAGAAATAAGCCAAATCACCACCTCCTTTCATGAGCCCTAGAAAGTTCATATACACATTTGGCCCCCTGAATTATCGCGGAACCGTATCCACGTGAAACGAAGCATCGACAAAAGGCATCATGGAGCGAATAACAAATATTCAATCCTGCGGTTCCGGTAATGTCAACACTGGAAATATAATGAATAGCTACAATAACACCTTCAACAAAACCGACGACGAAGATAACCAGATTAAGCAGTGGCTCTCATCATTAGAGCCTCGACACAGACATCACAGTGTGCAAGCCGACCGGGTGAAGGGCGTGGGAGGTTGGCTTCTGGAGATGAACAAGTTTATGGAGTGGAGTGGTAGTCAAGGGGTACCGAGGAAAGCTGTTTTATTCTGCTACGGCGATCCCGGCGTGGGGAAGACTCATCTCAGGTTAGCGAGAAATCCCTCTGTAACAAGTGAACATCACTGACGGCTGGAAATATTAGCTCCTTAGTTATTGACTGGCTGTGTAATCAAGTTCGGAATCGAGATATCGCTGTTGCTGGCCTGTACTGCGATTACCTTGCCCAGAAGGAGCAATCCGCCGTGAACATGTTAGGTGCAGTCCTCAAGCAGCTTTTAGAGAGAGATGGAATCCCGGAGCACTTGCGGCAGGTCTTCCGTGAAGAGAAAAGGGGGTTTGGTGGAAGGGCTCTGCAACTTCCAGAGTTGGTAGGAATACTCAGGACGACGATCGCATTGCTACCGGAAGTGTTCATTTGTATCGATGGTTTAGATGAATGCCTTCCGAAAAATCGACGAGAGCTTCTTGACTCACTGCGGGACATTGTAGAGGCTTCACTGACCACTCGGGTGTTTCTTTCTGGGAGACCTCATATGCGGGATGAAGTCAAGAAATATTTCGCCGAGACGGTCATGATAGCTATCGTTCCTACGATTGAGGATATTGTGAGATATCTGGAAATGAGACTAGACCAGGATCCCATACCGAGCGCGATGGACTGTGGGTTGAGGGCTGAGATTCTGAGAGTAATTCCGGAGGAAATTTCGCAAATGCAAGTAAAAGAAAAACCAACCCAGCTCTTGTTGAACATTCACTAATAACAGAATATAGATTTCTTCTCGTTTCCCTTAACATTGCCGCGGTCTTGGAGGAGGTTACAGTCCACCAGAGAAGGAAAAAGCTCGATGAAATGATTCAGGGGAATGGCCTTCGGAGCGCGTACTTGGCAACTCTAGCTCGAATAAAGGCGCAGAAGGGTAGCAGGTCGAGACTCGGTATGGAGGCGCTAATGTGGCTATCACATTCGGAGCAATCCTTAACTGCCAACGAGTTATGCGATGCCTTGGGAGTAGAAATCGGATCAATAGACCTGAATGTTCAGAATATTCCTACGATAGAAACACTGCTGGGATGCTCCTTAGGGCTCGTAATAGTTGAGGCATCCTCATTGAGACTACATCTTGTCCATTACACTCTTCAAGAATATCTATCCAATAATGCCGACCTGTTTCCCAGCGCCCACTCGATGATTGCTGAGGTTTGTTTAACATACCTCAACTTTAAGAGCGTCTGGGGCCTTCCGCTCACCGATAATTGGACCATGTCACCAACAACATTACTTCAATATGCTTCTCTTTTCTGGGAAGCACATACCAGACGAGAAATCACGGAAAGTGGGAAGAAGCTGGCACTGAGGCTTCTCGATGGATTCGATAAGCATATATCCTTTTTTATATTATCCTTTATGGAGGAAGACCAGGACTTCTACCCTCCGGGCTTTACCGGGCTCCACTGCAGTGCCTATCTTGGGTTGGCGGAGATAGTAGTTGCTTCATTAGGGATGAGGAAATGGAATCTCAACGCAACTGATGTGGCGGGTAATACGGCAATCTCGTGGGCTGCTAGAAAAGGGCATGGGGCAGTGGCGAAGATACTGTTGGCGCAGAAGGATGTCGCTCCCAACACCCCGGATAAAGACGGTCGAACACCTCTCTCGTGGGCAGCTGGAAATGGGTATGAGGACATTGTGAAGATGCTTTTGCAGTGCAGAGATGTCACTCCCGATTCTGCGGATGTGAGCCGTCGAACGCCACTCTGGTGGGCGGTTAGGCATAATCGTATAGGCGTTGTGAAAAGTCTTTTGGGGCGCAGGGATGTCTCTCCCTCTAGTGCGGCTATGGGCAACCGACTGCCTCTCCTGTGGGCAGCTCAAAGCGGGGATGAGGGTGTTGTCAAAATTCTTTTAGGACGGGGCGATGTCAATCCTAACACTCCGGATAAAGACGGTCGGACACCGCTCTCGTGGGGAGCTGGAAATGGGAATGCGGGCATTGTGAAGATGCTTTTGGAACGGGAGGATGTCGCTCCCGACACTATGGAGAAAGACGGTCGAGTGCCGCTCTTGTGGGCTGCTGCAGGCGGATATTCGGGTATCGTGAAGATGTTTTTGGAACGGGGTATCGCCGCCGACACTGCGGATAAAGGTGGTCAAACACCTCTCTTATGGGCAGCTGCAAACGGGCATGGGGCCATCGTGGAGATGCTTTTGGAGCTGGAGGATGTCGCCCCCAACATTGCGGGTAAAGACGACCGAACATCTCTCCTCTGGGCAGCTGGAAACGGGCATGAGAGCGTTGTGGAGATGCTTTTGGAAAGGGGGGGTATCGCTCCCAACATTACAGATAAAGACGGCCGAACCCCACTCTCGTGGGCTGCTGAGTTGGGGAAAACGGAAGTTGTGAAGATGCTTTTGAAACGGGGAGATGTTTCCCCCGACACTCCAGATAGAGACCTTCGAGCCCCTCTCTTGTGGGCAGCTGGGAGTGGGCGTGAAGACATTGTAGAGATGCTTTTGGCACGGGAGGATGTCGCTCCCGACACTGCAGATAAAGACGGCCGAACCCCTCTCTCGTGGGCTGCTGAGTTTAGGAAAACGGACGTTGTGAGGATGCTTTTAAAACGGAAGGGTGTCACTCCCGACACTGCAGATAATGACATCCGAACTCCTCTCTTGTGGGCAGCTAGAAATGGGGGTGAGGGTATTGTGGAGATGCTTTTAAGACGGGAGGATGTCATTCCAGACAGTGCAGATAAAGACGGCCGAACTCCTCTCTTATGGGGAGTTAGAAATTCGCATGTGGGCATCGTGAGGATGCTCTTGTCACGAGAGGATGTCACTCCCAACACTGCTGAAAAAGACGGCCGAACCCCTCCCCTCTGGGCAGCTAGAGATGGGCACGATCATGATCGAGCAGATCATGGGGGGATGCTCGATCATGATCTGATCGAGCGGACCCCATGATCGAATGATCGATGAAACTGGGGAACCCTGATCGAGTGATCGATCATGACCACTGCTTGAGCATCGTCGAGTATCGTCGAGTATCGTCGACCATACTCGAGTATGATCGATTTTGTGCCCATCAAGGATTAAATATTCATTCAATTTGGATTCTAAATATTTACACGCGTGTTATAACAAGAACAGAAGATCCCTACCCTATCATCCATCTAGTGTATCACGGCAATTTGTGGCTGATCCAAATGTATTGGTATTGACTAACTGCAATAGACACGAAACAATAGGAGTGGATAATTTATTTAAAATCTAAAGTAAAGAATATCACTCATCCAAGCTCATAATCCTTAACGGCAGTACAATCCCGGGGGGTGATGACAATATGATAATAAAGTCAGTAGTCAAGATAGTAGTTTGCCGAAGAGCTAACAGGGTAAAGTCTGGCTGAAAGAATTGGTATTTAGTGTGCGGGTAGACTCCCTTTATATATGTTCATCGCATCACCCAATAACTAAGATTAGTAGAGTGATCGGTCATGAACTAAGATGCTCGAGTATACTCGATGATTGTCGAGCATGATCGAGCAGTACCCATGATCGAGCAAATCGATCAGATCATGGATGCTCTGCTCGATCATGATCTAATCGAGAGACCTCTATGATCGAGGTGATCGAGCAGACTACTGATCGAGCAAAACTCGATCATGATCTGATCGTGCCCATCACTAATTCCGCCACACTTTCTTTTGACCTCTTAGCGTGAAAACGAGTTTAACCAGATAATGCGGTATACGGTACTGAGAGGTTGTAGTCGCCTCTCCTGGTGAGGGGTTGTGTAAAGTGCATTTGTTTTATCTTTGCCCAAGGCTAGGTTTGCGGTGGTTTCCCCTCTTAGAGCCCGGAAATGGAATCTGGACGTCCTGGAACTTTCCTCTTTAATTCGAGTTCCGGCTGTAATCAATGATTGTACTGTACTTGATTAGAGTGGTTTGGTTAGGTTGAGTTATTGATACTTGGTTTGAGTGGTGGGAATACCGGTGGTAATAAGTTTTGATTTTTTTTATAGAAAATTGTGTGGCTAGGGTTCTCAGAATGGCAGATAGGGTGAGAAGTGCTTGGAGTTTGGTGGTATGGAGGATGGATGAAGGGGGGCCTGGGGCCGTGCGGAAGAAACCATGCGATTTCCCGAAAATGATGAGTCTGGAGTTTGGTATGATACATTGAACAAAAAAAAGGGAAGAAATGCGTGTTGTGGGTGTTGTTTTGCTCGGCAAGTTAAGGAAGGACCGAGAAATTACACACTGCTACATGCTCAGGCAAAGCTCTAGTATTGAGATGCCGGCACCAAAGGTTGCGTTCACTGTGCGGTACAGTACCGTACCCGACACTAAGACCTTGTAAAATGCCCGGGACAAGTCCCAGGAAAGCTAAGGGCCCGTTTACCGATCCGTCTGGTCAGGGAATTTGGGTGTGGAAACTAGACGGTTGCTCAACCGTCTGGTTTTCACACCCAAATTTCCTAACCAGACGGATCGATAAACGGGCCCTAAGCTCCCTAAAATTATCAAAAATAATCCAGGCAAAAATAATAATCCTGCCCATCGCGAGCGAAACATGGGGGATAGGGATCTAAACTATTGGGAGCTTAGGCTATACCATCATGTGCAATACCAGTATTTCGGTGCAAGTGAAATGAAGAGGGCAGGATGAGAGGGGAAAATATGCACTCCTGGGAGTCTAATCGGTTGTAACCGAGATGTGTGCCCATTGGTGTGGCTTCCCTAAATTCAATGAGCTGTTCACTTACACTTCATACCTGAGTTTTGAACAGTGGCAAGACTACGGTCACTATGACATTTCAATCATGAACCGGGGGGAAAACGGGAACTCTGGGTGAAATTTTTTGTGGCACACACATTGTAGGGCTGCCTGATGGGAAGTGTAGGTATGCGAATTTCAGCTTGGAAAACAGATTCAAATGTTATCGTTGCTAACTGCTCTCCGGCACGTCTTCATCAAGGCAATCGGAATATAGATTAGCACATGTAGCCAAGGGGACGGTAGGGTTCGCTACTCCTAGCAGAAATTTCAGGTGCAGTACTACCGGTATCAGAGCACTCGCAATCGCTGGACGTTTGTGAAACGGGCTGCTGTCACATAGATGATAAAAATAGGGTAAAACTTTCCTAGAGCCTTGGAACCTTTTTTGGATTTCAATAGCAGTCCGTTTTGCAACGGTCAAGCAATTATGCGTAGTGGAATAGGCGAAAGGCTAGTACTATATCGGGCAGAGTCTCGAGCTGCAAGGTTGTTCGGCAGTTTGTGATGCCTGTGTTGGGTTTAGCCACCCTCGCTGCCTTGCCTCCATCAGTGTTTCCTTGGCATAGAAATGATTCGACAGCGCTCCAGAGGAAACGAGTCACATCACTCTTTTCTCCATCCCTAGAAAGTTCATAAACTCGTTTGGTCCTCGGGATTATCGTGGGACCGCATCTGAGGCGGAACGAAACATCCACAAAACGAATGATGGAGCGAATAAGAAATATGCGATCGTTCGGTTCTGGCAGTGTCGACTGCGGGAATGTAACGAATAGCTACAAGAGCACTATCAATATGCACGGCAAGACTTTCACCGTGAATAACACAGACGACCAAGATAACCAGATTAAGCAGTGGCTTTCACCACTAGAGCCTCGGCACAGGCATCAAAATGTGCAAGCCGGCCGAGTGAGGGGTGTGGGAGGTTGGCTTTTGGAGAGGAACGAGTTTAGGGAGTGGAGTGGTAGTCAAGGGGTACCGAAGCAGGCTGTTTTATTTTGCTACGGCGATCCCGGTGTGGGGAAGACTCATATTAGGTCAGTGAGAAATCTTTCTCCAACAAGAGAATGTCACTGACGGCCAGAAATATTAGCTCCTTAGTTATCGACTGGTTGTGCGATCAGGTTCGTAATCGAGATATCGCCGTTGCCGGTCTGTATTGCGATTACCTTGCCCAGAGGGAACAATCCGCCGCGAACATGTTGGGAACAATCCTTAAGCAACTTTTAGAGAGAGATGGAATCCCGGAGCACGTGCGGCAGGTTTTTCGCGCAGAGAAAAGGGGGTTTGGCGGTCGGGCTCTTCAACCTCTAGACTTGGTAGGAATGTTTAGGACGACCATCGCATCTCTACCGGAAGTGTTCATTTGTATCGATGGTTTAGATGAATGTCTTCCAAAAAATCGACGAGAACTTCTTGAGTCACTGAGGGAAATTGTAAGCGCTTCGTCGAACATGCGGGTGTTTCTCTCCGGGAGACCACATATTCGCGACGAGGTCAAGAAATATTTCGCAGAGGCGATCACGATAGCCGTTATTCCTACCATTAGGGACATTGAGAGATATCTCGAGATGAGATTAGACCAAGATCCCGCCCCTAGCGCGATGGACGATGACTTGAGGGCTGAGATTCTAAGGGTAATTCCAGGATATATTTCGCAAATGTGAGTAAAAATAACCAACCTAACTTAGGCCTTGTCGAACATTTATTAATAATAGAATATAGATTTCTTCTCGTTTCTCTCCATATTGACGCGGTCCTGGAGGAGGTTACGGTCAATCAGAGAAGGAAAAAGCTCGGTGAGATGATCCAGGGGAATGGCCTTCGTAGTGCGTACTCGGCAACTCTAGCCCGAATAAAGGCACAGAAGGGCGGCAGGTCGAGACTCGGAATAGAAGCGCTAATGTGGCTATCACATTCGCAGCGACCCTTGAAGGCCAACGAGTTATGCGACGCCCTGGGGGTAGAGATCGGGTCCACAGACCTGAATTCCCAGAATATTCCTACGATTGAAACACTGCTGGGATGCTCCCTGGGCCTCATAATAGTTGAAGCATCCTCATACACTCTCCGCCTTGTCCACTACACTCTTCAAGAATACTTATACAATAATATGGATTTGTTTCACAGCCCCCACTCGATGATTGCTGAGGTTTGTTTAACGTACCTCAACTTTCAGTGCATCAGGGACCTTCCGTTTACCCATGATTGGATTCAGTCACCCACAGCATTGCTTGAATATGCCTCTTGGCACTGGGGAACACATGCTAGACTAGAAATGACAGAAAGTGTGAAGACGCTGGCACTGAGGCTTCTCTATGGATTTGATAAGCATATATCCTCTTGGATACACTTATGGTATAAAGACGACTGTTGGTACTTGGATCCTAGTATGGTTGACTCCACGGGGTTTACCGGGCTCCACGGCAGTGCTTATCTTGGGATACAGGAGATAGCAGCCGCCGTATTAAAGATGAAGAAAGGGAATCTCAACGCAACTGATGTGATGGGTAATACGGCAATCTCGTGGGCTGCTAGACAAGGGCATGGGGACATTGTGAAGATGCTTTTGGAACGGGAGGATATCACTCCCAACACTCTGGATCACTACCGTCGGACACCTCTCTGGCGGGCAGCTGGGGAGGGGCATGAGCGCATTGTAGAGATGCTTTTGAAACGGGAGGATGTTACTCCCGACACTGCGGATGCCAACGGTCGGACACCTCTCTCGTGGGCAGCTTACAACGGGCATGAGGGTGTGATGAGAATTCTTTTAGGACGGGGGGATGTTGCCCCCAACGCTGCGGATAAGGACGGTCGAACACCTCTCTCCTGGGTAGCTGCAAATGGGCATGAGGCCGCCGCTGTGATGCTTTTGGAACGGGAGGATGTTTCTCCCGACGCTGTGTCAAGAGGTGGCGCAACACCTCTCTGGTTTGCTGCTATGAATGGGAATGAGGGCATAGTCGAGATACTTTTGAGGCGAGAGGATGTTACCCCTAACACTATGGATGATTATGGTCGGACACCGCTATTGTGGGCCGTCGAGAATGGGAATGAGGGCATTGTGAGGATGCTTTTGGAACGGGAGGATACCTCTCCCAACACTCCGGATCATGGCGGGCGGACACCGCTCTCGTGGGCAGCTCAGAGGGGGCATGGGGGTATTGTGACGATGCTTTTGGAACGGGAGGATATTACTCCTAATATTGTGGATAAAAGCAGTCGAAAACCTTTCTTGTGGGCAGCTGGAAATGGACATAGGAATATCGTAAGGACGCTTTTGAAGCGGGAGGATGTCACTCCCGACGTTGGTGATAGTGACGGCCTAACACCCCTCCTATGGGCAGCTAGAAATGGGCATGGAGACATCGTGGGGATGCTCTTGGGGCGAAGGGATGTCACGCCCGACACTACGGATAAAGGTGGTCGAACAGCTCTCTTGTGGGCGATAGAAAATGGGCATAAACATATCGTGAAGCTGTGTTTACAACGGGAAGATATCACCCCCAGCCCTGCGAATAACAGTCGAACATCTCTCTTGTGGGCGACTGCGTTTCAGCGGTGGGATATCGTGAAAATCCTTTTAGAACGGGAAGGTTCCATTCCCAACACTGTGGATAAAGACGGTCAAACATCTCTCCTGTGGGCAGCTGAGTTCCAGCGTGAAGATGTTGTGGGGATGCTTTTAGAGCGGGAGGATGTGACTCCCAATACTGCGGATAAATGCGGCCGGACGCCTCTCCTGTGCGTAGCCAGATCTGGGAATGCGGACATCATGAGGATGCTTTTGAAGCGAGAGGATGTCACTCCTGATACTCCAGATAGATACGGCCGAACACCTCTTTCTTGGGCAGCTGGAAATGGCCGTGAAGTCATTGTGAGGATGCTCTTGGAACGGAAGGATGTTTATCCTAACACCACTGATGAAGGCGGCCGAACACCCCTCTTGTGGGCAGCTGGAAACGGACAAGAGGGCATTGTGAAAATTCTTTTAGAGCGGGAGGATGTCACTCCTAACGCTGCGGACAAAAACGGTCGAACACCTCTCTCTTGGGCAGCTGGGAAGAAGTATGAGGGTATTGTGACCATGCTTTTGGAACGGGGGGATATCATTCCCGATATCGCTGATAAAGATGGTCAAACAGCTCTCTCATGGGCTGCCGAACGCCAACACACTCGAATAGTTGAAATTCTCATGCAAAGGCGTGGCTTTAATCAGGATATCGCGATGACAGACCTCACTAGGCAAACAGCACTTGCACAATGTTTTAAGAAGCAACACGCGGGAGCCCCAAAGCGGCGATTAGACAATCAAGGTTCGGTTCCTCAATCCGCCGGTACCAATAGGTCAATTAGTCTTTTTCCAGCCGAGCCCTCCTTACCACATCAACAGCCTTCCAAAAGGACACGGAGATCTTGACATTCATGGCAAATACTCAGCACCCTACGGACCTCCTCCTCGCTTGCGGTATCACACTGTCGGGTTTCTAAGCTTCGTCCTCAATACAACCCTTCAGGTTTCCCTTGTCTTTCTTGTGTTTTTACTTCGCCATATCCTTGATAGCTACCCTCCATTCACAGTGTCTCCACCTCATCCCCCCTCCTATCCCGAGAACCGTATGGTAGAGTACTTGTAAAATGTCGATTTTTGCTTGTGCTTAATGGCTTTTCTTTCTCCCTTTCCTTCTTCCTCGCCCTCTTCTTCCTATAGTGCATTCACGCTACCCTACTCCATTACACCTATTATTCTATCATATGAAGCCAGGCCCCGCACAGGTCAAGTGGATGGCCTTTCCATCCTATAGCAATTCCCGCCAACCAAGTACCAATTTAGTATTCGTCCTTACCCTTGTTGCCCTACCTTCTTTCCATTTAGCACCCCCCCTATATTCTCTTTCGTATCTCGGGAGGAAAACGGGAAAAACCCTTTCCCGAGTACGGCACTTGTCAAACAGTTTTTTTGTTTTTCTTTTTCTTTTCACTACCTCCCCATTCCCACTAGGACCGACTTTGTAGGCTCTAATATGGCCTGCGCTGTATTATAATTCTATAGAATAACTGATATCTTACCTGGGTTAAGGGTATTATTCCCGACGGAAGCTCTCCTGGCTCGCTAAGATGAATTACCACCCGCCTCAAACCAAGTCAGATTATATCCACGGTACCGGCAGTGCGTGAGGCATGACATTTAAATTTAACTTGGCACACTGTGCGTTGCAGTATAGATCGTAGACTAGTCGAGAACACGGCTAAGTTAGAAGTGATTTGCTCCTTGTTTACCTGGCCTGAAATCATTGGCCAAAGAAATTTATCGGGGACAGCTACTGTAGGTATCCTGATTATCGGGATCGGAGATACAGTGGTGTAAGTGTACTCGAGTAATCCTTTGAGCTACCTTCGCATAGTTGGGTGCCAGCTCCTAGCTCAAGTCATTGCAATTCGCACGCAAATGGAATAGCCCTGTAACGCAGTTACCTTCTTTGATCTGGCTTGCTTCCATCTGAGCGTGTGCTACCGCAGCACCCCCGCGAGGCTATTCCCCGCCTTGAACCGATGCGGAGTACTGTTGGGGATAAATTTTATCTTTGAGGAATCAGAATGTTTTTAGCTAGCTAAATGCGCATTCATTGGAGCATGAATGATTGTTGATGATCGCTCTTACTTGGGGAGAGAAAGTTTGTCTTTAGCGGAAGTGGAATAAGTCATGTTTGCTGCAAGGGTGATTTTTTCTTTTAGCTAAAGCTTGGCAAACTATTCGAAATGGTCAAATATACGTCACCGAATAACACTGGGATGGAATTGATAGCGCGCAAAAGTCTTCTCGTCGTCGTTACTTGCTAAACTAGTGGTAAGGAGAGGAGTATATATCGAAAACAAAACCACCGTCTGATCCTTCTATCGATCACCACATATCTCCGCTTTCTTTCCTCCGTACTCCAAGACAAAAGAAAGTAACATTCTGCGTAATCTCTGAACAAAATAAATCTATCACAAAGACTTCCATTCTCCTTCACCTCTGATCCAATGTCTCAGCTCTTGTTCTTTCTTCATCTCCTTTCATCATCCTGCTTTCGTTTGACCGTGTATGCTCTTTCTCATCCAATAACAGAAACATGTTTCCCGTGCTTCTGCCTTGCATATAACAAAAGAAACTAAAAGCATGACGAACAGGATTAACTGATTTCTAACACAAACAGGGGGTGAGTCTATCTAAGGTAGCCGTCCCTCACTTCTCCTGCTTCTTTCCACCATCGCCCCGGGAGAGAACCAAGACGGCAAACGAGCAACGGTTTGGTTTGCCCACGAAAAGAGGTAACTGCTGAAGGTTTTTTTCTTTTCCTTGGGTTGGAACCAGGTGCAGTGTTTGTGAATTAGCCTGAGCTAGGCGAATTGATGGTGAATTGCGTGGCTTGTCTCTCTGTGTTGTTTTGGCTGTGATAAGTGGTGACTTGCAGTTACTTCCCTCTCCCGCCAGTAGATGCACTGATACCCGGTGCTCTTGTTTTTCAGTACCGCAAAACGCCTCTGTGGTTCGCGATCCCCCTTCAGTCGCCAACCTCGGGGTTCAGAGCCAAAATCTCACAAGAAAGACTAGAGCATTCCCGATGCGGAATAGCCTGAGTTATTCCGCAGCGCTGGTCCTCCCTAACTGGTACACGTAAGCCAATCTGCCAAAACAAACCTCTCTTCCGCTGATATCTCAATTTACGGGAGTATTTTTAGCAGCCGGAGATAGCGAATCGTAGGCGTTCTTAAGGTGTGGGAGTTGATTACCGCTTCCCTTGTGTGGATGGTGTTCTGTCCGGGTTAACCTGGTGATGTAAATATTGCTCTATGGCCGACTTGATATACCCGAGAAAAGAGGAAGCGATCAAATTCATTCGGCTGGAAATTCTTGTGTAGTAATTTAAGCAGTTCGAGCCGTACCCCTCCTTTCTTCTCCCGGAGTTCCATAAAAACCCCGATATCGCTACCATAGTTACCGCTATAGTATATTTATCTTCGGCCAACACTTTGGATATACCATGGATCAAAGGGGGACTTGTGGCAGAACAGCACTTGGAGTGGCAGCTAAAGGAGCACATCAGGAAGTCGCAGATTTGGTGCTACAGCAAACGGATATCAATCTCAACTTTGAGGACACCCAATCTGGCTTGATTCCACTCTTGTGGGCTCCGAAGAGCGGGCATAAAAGAGTGGTAAAGCTGCCATTGGAACGAGAGGATACCAATTCTAGCGTTGGGGACACCAAATGTACACTCACGGGACGCTTGTGGGCTGCAGAGCAAGGGCATGAGGGAACGATAAAGTGGCTATTGGGACGAGAGGATATCGATCCCAACACCCTGGACACCGGATTTCGCTGGACACCGTGCGGGTGGGCTGAGTGGGCTGGGCATGCGGAAATAATTAGGTCGCTATCGAAACGGGCGGATATCAATCCAGACATAGCTGACACCAAACATGGCCCAACACCACTCGGGTGGGCTGCAACAGGTGGACATGACGAGGTAGTAAAGCTTCTCTTGGGGCGAGAAGATATCAATCCGAACATTGCGGACACCGAACATGGTCGAACGCCACTCGTGTGGGCTGCGATGGGTAGACATGAGGGGGTAGTGAGGTTGCCACTAACGTGCCCAAGGTAGAAGCGAGACGTCATGTGGAAGCGAGACAGGGTAACTCAATGTAACACAGGAGTTAAAAAAGAGAACAACATAGTGAATTCTAACCCAGATGAGACCAAATAAAATGATTTCAATTTAGAAAGTATGGGTGAACTAAGTAAAACTTAAAATAAGTTGAGAAATTAAAAATGTATTTAAGGAAGCAAGAACAAACATGAATATCACTATAGAAATTAAGAGAGAAGTAAAGAGGCAATTTGAATAGATGGAACGATGCAAAAGTATACAAAAGTGATATTTATCTAGCCATTAAGGAGGCCAAATATGGAACTAATTATAGCTCACAGGTAGGGAATATACAGGAGAGTATAGTAAGTAAAATTGAAGGAGAATAATATGAATAAGAATTGAATATAACTATAGTAGAAGAATAGAAGACTTGAAAGATAATGCAAGTGAAAGAAGTTGATATAATGATAATAGTAGATTGAGAAATACTTAAAATTGGAACAAGAATAGTTTTATAACAATTGATAAAATATAGGAAAATAAAAGAATGAGGAATGACTTTATTCTTATAGATATAATAGAACAATTTGTTGTAACTATAGAACTATTAGAATATGAAATAAATACAAGATATAATAAAGAAGAATATTAGAGACTATCAGTTTACACTGGTGAAGTCACGATGAACCTCTTAGTTGTTAATACAGTAATGTACTTTAAGCATATATAGACTATCAGTCTTTACATTTTAAAAGTGTTCTTAAGGTCGTAATTAGCTAGATAATTATGTGAATAGTCCTTTTCCAAGATGAACCTAGCTTTTAACAGACTAATTATTAAATTCTAAGCTTATTAAAAGAGTATTATAGACTTATATCAACTATTCAACTAATTATTCACATATACTTGTTATCTAATTTCTTATATATATATGTTATTATAAGTGGTCAGAGGTGTTATAATCTTTGAAAACTCACTTATTGATTGGAGAGATTTCCAATAACATGTTCCTTAAGGTAAACTGATCATAGTATTGAAACTGAAAAGATCCTACCAAGCTTCAGTAGCTTTTTAAATATTGTACATATATAACTTCAAATTTCAAAGAAATATATGAATATTTGATACCAAATTGCTATTTCAGTTAGCCAAATATAAGATATGTTGTATTTGGTGACCTCTAATACATTCAATTGTGCTAAACAAGCTTGATATTTCTTGAATTGCAGATAAAGATTATTATAGAAGAACATTTTAAAATGATACTAAAGTATGCCTATCTGGATAGATATTGATCAAATAAGACTAATTTGACTCAGATTAGTCAACTAATAGTATATCATTCTTCTAAGATCAATTATTGCTCTTCTAATATTTCTCTTCACTCAAGAAACACTTTTTACTACTTTACACAATTATATACTTTACTTGTTATTTACTACCCCTACTTAACTATTATATGTCTTACTCTTCTATAATCTATTCTTATCCCCACTATTCTACCTACCAGAAAGGTAGTTAAAACTCACTTTAGTATAGATTTACATGATTTTATATATTCGGGTTGTCTATTTCCTTCTTGCTTGATATAAGTAGAGATTCTCACAGATTTTCTTGCTTTCTGCAATGTATTTTAAATTTTTTTACTTATTCTAGACTTCAGTTAGTTTCCCTGCATTTTCTGAGGTGATATTCTTTTATTTGGTCAAATTTGGAATACAATTGATTGAGTTGTTCCCTCTTTTTACTACTGTGTTACAAATGAGTTACCCTGTCTCGCTTCTACCTGGCGTCTCGCTTCTGCCTGGGGTACGTTACAACGAGAGAATATGAATCTGAATATTGCGGACACCGAACATGGTCGAACACCACTCCTGCGTGATGCTCTGAATGGACATGAGGGGGTAGTAAAGTTGCTATTACAAAGAGAAGATATCAATCTCATTACTGCATGCACCAAATATGGCATAACACCACTCCTGTGGGTTGTTGATTGTGGGCATGAGGGAGTTGTAGAGGTGGTATTGGAACAAGAGGATATGAATTCCAACAGTGCCGACACCAAATATGGCATGGGGCGATTCTTGTTGGTGGATAAGTGTGGGCACCAGGGAGTACTAAAGTTCATATTGGAACGAGATGATATCGACCCCAACATGGCCGACACGGAACATAGCCGAACAGCGCTAGGGTGGGCTGCGCTGAGCGGGAATCAAGGTGTAGTAAAGCTGCTATTGGAACGAGCGGATATCAATCCCAACGTCTCAGACACCGAACCTGGTCGAACGCCACTCGTGTGGGCTGCAATTCTTGGACATGAGCGAGTGGTTAAGTTGCTATTGCAACGCGAGGATATCAATCCCAATGTTACTGACACTCAGCATGGTCGAACACCACTGCTGTAGGCTACGGACCGCGGGCATGAGGAAGTCGTAAAGTTGCTATTGCAACGCAAAGATATCAATCCCATCATCGCGGACGGTAAATATGGTCGAACGCCACTCGTGTGGGCTGCGAAGCGTGGAGATGAGGGAGTGGTTAAGTTGCTATTGCAACACGAGGGTATCAATCCCAATGGTACAAACACCAAAAATGGCTCAACGCCACATTGTGGGCTGCGGACCGTGGGCATGAGGAAGTCGTAAAGTTGCTACTGGAACATGTGGACATCAATCCGAACATTGCCTACAGAAAATCGGGCCGGACAGCGCTCGGATTCGCTGCGATGGGTGGGCATGAGGGAGTAGTAAAACTTTTATTGGAACGCAAGGATATCAATCCGAACACTGGGGACTTCAAATGTGGCCATACGCCACTCAGGCTGGGTGCGATTAGTGGCCATGCGGAGGTAGTGAAGTTGCTATTGCAACGAGAAGATATCAATCCCAATCTGGCAGAGACCGAGCATGGCCTGACGCCACTCATGTGTGCTGCTCTCCGCGCTGATGAGCGGATTGTGAAGTTGTTATTGGAACGAGATGATATCAATCTGGACATTGTAGACACTATATATGGCCGAACAGCACTCTCTCTGGCAGCAATAGATGGGCATGAAGGGGTAGTAAAATTACTATTGGAACGAAAAGATATCAATCCCAACGTTGCAGACACCGAGCATGGTCGAACTGCTCTCGGGTGGGCTGCCCTGAGAGGGTATAATGGGGTAGTAAATAGTGATGGGCACGATCATGGGTGGTATACTCGATCATGATCTGATCGAGGGGACCCAATGATGGAATGATCGATGAAACTGGGGAGCATTGATCGAGTGATCGATCATGGCCACTGCTCCAGCATCGTCGAGTATAGTCGATTATTGTCGACTATACTCGAGTATGATCGATTTTGTGCCCATCAGGGATTAAATATTCATTCAATATGGATTCTGAGTATTTACACCCATATTATAACAAGAACAGAAGATCCCTATCCCATCGTTCCTCTAGTGTATCACGGTAATTTGTGGCTGATCAGGAGTCATGGGTGGTATGGACTAGGCGTGTAGTGAAAACAATGGGACTGGTGACATTATGAGAAAGTCAGCAGTCAAGATGGTAGTTTGTTGAACAGATGACAGGGTAAAGTCCAGCTGAAAGAATTGGTATCTAGTGTGCTGGTAGACTCCCTTTATATAAGTTAATCGCATGACTCAATCACTAAGATTATTAGAGTGATCGGTTATGAAGCAAGATGCTCGACTATACTGGATGATGGTCGAGCATGATCGAGCAGTACCCATGATCGAGAGACCCCTATGATCGAGGTGATCGAGCAGACTATTGATCGAGCAAAACTCGATCATGATCTGATCGTGCCCATCACTAGTTCCGAACCGTCCAGTCCGTCCGTCCTGGAGGTAGGACCGGACGGGCCGCCGGTGGTAGTCCGTCTTTTTTTGAGTCCATGGACGACTATGGGAAATGGAGTTGGGACCGGACGCCCTACGGGGCCCCGTGGGGCCCTGTGGAATTTTCCCGTTTGGGTCTCTTCTGCTGTATTTTTAGAAACTTCAAGTTAATGATTTCATCTCGCTCATAGTTTATGATGAAACTATCCACAAAGATTACTGCTACCCGAGGACTTAGGCCTGGCAAAACGATTGTAACTTAAGCACTAACCCAGAAGCTGAGAATACTTACATCGGGCACATCTCCATCGTGTTCTACCATCGCTTGTTATGAAGTTTTAGGGCGAATAAGTGACTGCCGTTGTATTCACTTCCGTACAGGAGCAACTGTGCGAGCGGGAGAGACAGAATAGATTTGTATCTAAAGAGTGAATGAAGAAAGTAGACGATATGAATGAGAGTTATTACGAAAAGAAACGCAAACAGTAGGGTCTCTTATAGAGACAGAGTCGGCGAAAAAACATAGAGACAGAAAAGGAAAGAACCGAATGAAAAGTAGGAAATCCTCCACTGTCTCATATCTCGAACAATACAGATACATAAAAAGTCTCATAGTAGGTAGTTAGTGCTAGTATGTTCCAGATCTCCAACATCCAATGTTTCCGCTATATAAGTCAAACGTAGAAAAGAGTTTTCCAAACACTAGGTCATTCCAGTGAGAGTGCGAAACACAAGGCCAGCCGTAGTAGGTTTCAACATAGACCCTTTCCAATTAGACTTAGATTTGGGGGCTTTGTAAAGCTTGATAAGGCTTGTACCGTAGGTAGAATCCTGTAGAATAATCAATTCCTCGTCTCGTTGATCAGGATTTTCTCCTTTCGTAGTGGGCTTGAATTTCTAGCCCAATAAGACCCAGCCCTTGGAAGCGTAGATCTAGCCGGAAGCTGTTTTTGGTATTTCCAATCAAGTCAGATATATTTGTTAATACCGGGTTTGCCCCCCCCCCCTTTTTTTATTCTATTTCTCCTTTGATACTTCCACTCCACCGGGCTTGCGAAGGATGCTGCCTTGTGCAGGGGTTGTGGCGGAGGTGGGGAAACAATATGATAACATTATTTAATAGATCCCCAGGTGCCTCATTTCTATCAGCGATAGCACTGGATACGCGAGTGGTAAAAGTAAATAAACGGAGCTATACGGGCAATTACAGATAAGAGAAAAGAAAGAAAATTTGACCTCGAAAAAAAAAAGAAAGAGGAAAGTGTAGATTCCAGGCCATGGGCCACCACCGGACTTTCTGCATTGATGCCCATTCCCCCGGTTGCATATCTGAACTCAAGTTATATACCGATACATGGATGTTAAAATCTAGTCCCCATATGTAACAGAGTAATCACCGGTGATGTGGTAGTAATAAACTAGTTAATGAGGAGGGAGGACAGAGACAACAAAATATGAGAGATTTCACAGAGGAAGTGATAGTGAAAGCGGCAACCGCGATTTCGAGGAGGGATCGGGTACCTTAGGCCAACCGTTTCGCCGGTAAAACACAAAGCGATGGGATTGGCGGAGAGGAGTGAGCTAGGCCAGAAGGGTTGTGTGGGGGATGCTCAAAGGATTCCGATGAAATGTATGGGGATCGGAAGGGAGAGATCGGGTGCGGGGTGTAAACTCCACCATTGTTATTTCTCCACGCAACCCAGCTGATTCTTGTGTCGTTTTGCTACTGAGATCCGCTATGTCAAGATCAACATCATCTCGTTCTAATACCGGCTTTATTACCAGCACCCTCTCATCCCTTTTCCTCGCAGCCTACAAAACTAGTATTCAGCCAAATCTGCTAGCCGCCGCTTTGGGATTGAAGAGCAACTTTACCAGTACCGAGGTTATAGCTAGGTGCTATTGCACCTTAGCAAAAGTAACCGAATATTTCGCGCGGCAACCATCGATCGCGCGACATCGCAACCTCCCCCTTAGATTCTGCTCCCTGAAGGGTTACTGCAAGATCTATTATATAATTTTCTAGG
>Ga0307509_10002845_pt1 | contig 27417 bp, 27 predicted proteins | sample 10_EM_MG_FD_202245 | JGI IMG/M metagenome (GOLD analysis project Ga0307509, IMG submission 202245) | Populus trichocarpa ectomycorrhiza microbial communities from riparian zone in the Pacific Northwest, United States - 10_EM | ecosystem: Host-associated > Plants > Roots > Unclassified | place... | reverse complement strand
CCCAGCTTACAACGGCTATCCAGAATGCATAATAGCACCGTCCGTTACTGCACCTCATCCCACGAAATGCCCTCGAGATACCGCAAACAAGGAAATGCCCTCCCCGATTTTCCACCATTTTCAAAACTCCGAACCTCAAAGATCTACCAAAAACAGCCACGAACAAAACCCGTCATGCGAAAACCCTTCGTGTGGATGGATGCGAGAGTGCATGCATTGAGGGGGGCGGGGGAAGGGGCAGTTTCTGATTGCGCATCTCCTCCCAATTTTCATCTCCAGTCCGATTGTAAATCCTAATTAAAGATATCAACGGGGCGACCGACTCGCGTGGTTGCTTGCTTGCTTGCTCGCATAAATTAATTAGCAGGCTTGGCGTGGATCCCAACCCCCTTCCGAACCCCATATTTTGTGGTAAGAATAACCTCCTCTAGCCCGCCATTAACCTCCGGATCTTCCCCTCTGTTGAAAATCTCCATCAAGAAAAAAATGGATTCTCCGAATTTTTTTTCCTATTCTTTCGTTGTTCCGTACCGGCAGGTGAGTGTTGAAAGATTGAAGTTTTGTTTCTGGAAACCCCCGGTGGCCCGCTCGGGAAGAACGGGGGGGGGGAGGTGTGCTGCGGCACGTTTCTTTTGTTGCCAAGCTCGTACAAAGTATGAGATCTCAAATCAAACCATGGATTTAACGAAGAAGAAAAAAAGGAAAGAAAATACCCACCACTCACGCCCCCCCCCCTTTCCCTCCCCTCCCCTTCCCAGTTCCTGAACCACGTTGAGCTCGCGTTTATGAAATGCCACGAGTCATGCACGTCGTGCATGTTCCATCGGGCCTCCCATGCCATCCCATATCATGTCAGATCACACCTCGTTACATAATAAGTCCGCTGTATGGAACTTTACCTGCATCGGCAGTCGTACAAGTGCGGTTTATTTAGAGAAGGCCAAGTCACATTATTTTACCTTACATCTCCTGTATCCTCAACACAACCAAACAGATCCCCGGGGACCGATGCGGTGCGACACTCAACTCTTATGCCAAGTTATAAGCTCCGAATAACGTGATTGACTACCAGAATACTCAGTACAGGTGGGAAAAATAAATCAAAGGTGTATGGTAGAAAAAGGGGAGGGAAAAGGAGGAAAACGGCGCGAAAAAACAAATGCAGGGAGCCGCCCAAACGCCGGGGGTCGTGAGCTAGAAATACATGTCTATCGTGTAGGTTGATAGGTCGAGGAGGAGTAGGAGGAGGAGGAGGAGGAGGAGGAGGAGGAGAAAATAGTGGAGTGAGAAGGAAAAAAAGGAATAATTCTATAACGCGGTGAGGTGAAGGGAATGTAAGAGATATTTGAGGAGGTGGATGGACAGAAGTGGGACAAAAAGTAAGGTACACAAAACAGAAAATAAAAACAAAAACAGCCCGCCCAACAGATACCACGTAACATGCGTCTAACAAAGCAAGAAAGAAAGAAAAAGAAGGCCAAACCAAAAAGGACCGGAACCAGAACAGAAAATAGAAACAGGAAGGAAAGGGCGCAAAAAAATAAATACCGGATGGATTTGACAGGTGGTAATAGAAAACTCTAGAATGTGTATAATACACTACCCCGTGCGACTACATAAACTAGCTGCACAAACTTGTAACCGAAATTCTCCTCTTCTTCTCCCTCTCAGCTCCTGGCTCGCCCTCATCCTCGGCATCCCTGGTGCGTTTCCTCCGGGGATGAGGCACGCGGTCGGGAGACATTGGCGTGCCAAGGGGCACTTGAGGATCCGGAGGGCGGGGGTAGGTGCAGCGGGATGGCTGTTGGTGTGGGGACGGGGGCGGGGGGGTTATCCGGGAGGATTCGTGACTACCCGGGCTTCGCTGATCGATGCTTGCGGGGCGGTTCGAATGGCAAAACTTGGTTCGTTTGGCGGAACGGGTAGGGGTGTTGTAGTGGGGGGGATGAACTTCGTCGCATATTGTCTCGTTGCTGCTACTACTTAGTTTCCTCTTGTTCCTGCTCGGGCTCCTCCCACCACCACCGCCGCTGTTGCCATCCACGCCGATGACCCCCGGAACCATCTCCACACCATCGGTATAGCCCTCTCTATCTGCCATCAAACCCCCCATCCAAGGATACCGTCTGATCGTCGAGGGTATAAGTCCCAAATCCGGCCTTGAAGGCTCCTTCCGCTTCCGGATCTTGATTGGGAAGTCTAGGATCCGGTAATACCGTGACTGCAACCCGGACTCGGACCGAATATGCGGCTCGGTCTGGTAGGGGTGCCAATAATCATTATAGAGCTTGACAACCTTCCGCCATGACATTGCCAAGTCATCCCGACAGAACCAGATGAAATCTTCTTGCTCCTTTGTGTATTGTGGGCGCGGTGCTCGCTTCTGCCGTCCTTCTACCGGCACGGGTGTGGGCGTGGAGGCGGAGGCTTTTAGATTTCGCAAGAGGGGTGGGCTGGGGGTGCTCTGTTTTTGGGGAAATCATTAATCATCGCGGGCTGCTGGCTAGATCGATGGGACGAATTGAAGAATGTATTTACCTCTGTGCCATGCTGTGTGAATGTTTGTGAGGAAGCCATCTTCGTTGTCGTCGGCGGTGGTGGTAGGGGCGGTGATTGTGAACCCTTAGGACTGGAGGTACACCCAACGCCTGTGGCCTCGAGCAGAGCTCCAAGGCCCTGTCTATCCCTCGGTGAATCACCTCTCCCTTGCTCCCGTATGGGTTGCGATTCAGGAGAAGACCGTGGCAATGGGGGGATCTGCTGCTGCACTCCGCCTGGAGATTTCTTAGGTTCCACGAGGGTTTCGGGCCCTAACATTCCCGCGATAGATAGCATAAGCTTGGGTTCTTAAGCAACCAAAAACGGCCTTCTTTTTTTTTTCAAGATCAAAAAAACGAAATCCTAGTTCCTTCTTTCGGTTGTTTTACCGTTAGGAATTAATTGAAACTGCCCTCTCGTTCCCCCCCTCCCCGCGTTGGAAAATAAGTGATCGTTCGAGGTATTTCTGTGGCTATCTCTGGGGAGGAATATATGGTGCTTGCTTTCTCTTCTCTCCCCCCCGGTTTATAGTACTTGCGCGGTAGAGAGTGGCAGAACGAAAGACGAGAAATGTTGGTGATGGTGGCGGCCGTGGATTTTCGGGCTTGCTCTAGCTCTGAAAAGCTTGGTGGAGCTTGCTTGGTTGGTTGGGCGCGACTTTACAAGGATGTAGCTTCTAATGACGAGATTGTTAGATTTGACAATATTTTTAGTGGGGAACGGGATAGGGCAATTTCCAGGTTGTAATGCACTGCGCTCTTCCGCATAGCAAGTAGCAGGAAGTGGAGACGATATGTGGAAACTTACTTTAATTGGATATTGTGGGTATATAGAAAAACTCGTTTTGAGCCAAGTGAATAAAGAGGTACCGTGGTAGGCAACGGAGGAGATATGCAATGAGCGTAGAAGACGTTTAGGCGAGAAAGAGTAATAAGGGAGTGTCGTAGATAATCGTGGTTCAAGTTGCCGTGAGAAATAAAAGATAGAAAGATTGGAAGTACAAGCTCTGTCTGTACCGAGACAGGAGTCTTTATTCCCCCAGCTTAGCGGACGGTAGTCCCTCTTATTATTATTATTATGGTTTCCTTCCTTTTTCTCGAGACCCTATCCAGGATAACTCTAAGACACGTTGTGTTGACAAAGGAGTATGGTATTGGTGGCGTACTAACCCCGTGCAAGTGAAAACAAGTCTGTGCCCGTGACCCCCCCCTGCTTGTTTTATCGATGCGCGGGTAAGGTAGCCTCTCTATGTCTGCTTGTATGTTCTGTGCTTCCTGCTCGTGCTCTGGAGTGTCTTTCGTCTCTCTTGAGAATTGCCGGGAGTCGCCAACCAACGGACTGATAGGCAGGGCCGGTCTTCAACGGGAGGATGGAAGGGAGAAGAAATAGGCGGGCGGGGAGGTGGGGGAAGAAATTGTGATACCGCTCCTTGTAACACTGTTATACTGGATTCTCAGGAGGATGAGATATCGGGGTAGGTTTATATTCACGGCGACTTTCAGGCAAACATGAAAAGGTCGGTCCCACAATAGAGGGTATGAATTGTCTCTGCTGCGGCCGTCTGAACTACCCAGGCCAATGTTCTTAAAAACCTGTAAGGTAAAAAAAAAGGTAAAAAAAGGAAAAAAGAGAGAAAAGAAAAGCAAATGAAAAAAAAGAAACTATACTACAGCACAGTACGTTAATGTCTTTCAGTTGCCTGTAACACACAGATATAGTTGAATCGGCGCTAGACTCCAGAGCCCAATTCACCATGATTGTATCATGGAGTAATTTTGCGCAGACCCCCCCCCCTCCACTATAATAAGTTATCCGTAACCTAGTTAATGGGACCTACCGATCCCTCCGCGCTTAATCGTGGCGAAACTCGCGTCTAAACCCTCGTCTAGGAAATATGCTACACTGCCACCCCAAATAGAATTTACCCGTACCGTCCCCTCCACCTTCCATCCCCATCATACACCTGCCACCCCTGCGCGGCAAAGGAAACTCGCTCAGAGCCTCACTTGCTTTCTACAGCATCACAATTGTGGACTCCACCGGACAATTGCGAATTTATCGTGCGGCACCGGACGCGCGCCAAGCAACAGCCCAAACACGTCGAAGAAGAATGAGAGGAATTAATCACCGTTGATATAGAAGGTGTTCCCGACCGCCGCAAACAAATCTATCGAGCTGCTTGACAAGAATTATCCCATCCTCCACAACAAAATAAACAAAATGAGCCCATGGGCGAAGGAATGCGTGAATGCTCCATCCATCCCATCCAGCGTGGTAAAACGGGGAAAAAAATAGTGTTTCAAAACGTGCCCCCCCATCATGACTGCCACCACTCCCACCCCCGGCCTCTCGGAGCAGGTTTATTTTCGTGTATTGTTCCGTGAGAGACAGCATTGGGTCATCGGGGCTGGTGGCAGGCTGGAAGCAATCCCCGTCGGTGATGAATGGAAGGGAGCTGGCGATTCTACAGACAAAGGGAAACGAGGCAGACAGCATTGGCGCCCACTTGTTCATTTTGGATGTCATATTCACACGACCCTAACAACGAAGCTGTAATCAGTCGGCCGGTCAGTCAGTCAGCCATTCAAAGGAACTGGGACTAGCTTAGCACGAAAGAAAAGGTTAGCAATATCTGCGCCATCCAACAGCGCGCCCCGTGGACTGGAATCCTTCAACGTCCTAACTTTATGCAGCGGCGTCGTAGAGATAGAGAGTGGTTAGCTGGGGAGAATGATGATGGTTTCGCTTTCTTTTTTTATAGCTCTTTCTCTCTCCTTCTCTTGGCCGGTAGTGTGGATGGAATCCGGGATGGAAAGGGGGGATGGTAAGGTATTCTGAAAGGGAATGGACACAGTGCCTATGCTATGTTTTGTGGCAAAGATGTCAGGTTGAATTGCTTTGATGTTGAGCATTCCGAAGACTTCACGCGGAGGTCTTCTCGGGGGATATCACCTCCACTACTTGCAGCCTGCAAACCCTCTGGACCCTTCACCTTAACCAACTTGCCGCATGCCACGATCACCTTAGCAGACATAAGGCTTCCGTTCCCTTGCCCAATAAGCCGTTAATAAAACACCCTCGAGGTAAAACTCACAAGTTCTAGAGGATCGTACACTCCCTAAAATGCCCATCCCCGTCACCCGGAAACCTTCTCTCAAACTCGCCGCTAGACACCTCAACCAATCTCTTGTCTAATCCTGTGCACTCTCTCAAAGACTGAGTACGGCATTATATGTCGTGGATGAAAAAGGATAAATGGGATAAACATCAGGACTCCAATTCGGTGCAGTATAGGCCGAACGGTGTGCTCCAGTTGTGCGAAGTAGTGGTATCGGTGCTTGTTGTGAAAGCACCACACAAATGATACAGCACAAAAAAAAGCACTTGTGTGCCCTCACGATCAGGCCAGACTTTCTGAAGTAAGCAAGTGCTTCTACGGTCCCGCACAAATTATTATGCATTCCGGTAGCACAGGAAACTCTATCCCCTCTTCCTTCCCTCTCAATTTTACCCCCTTTGTTCAGTGTTACGATGAGACTCCTCTGGATCCCATCCCCTATTCTCACAGCTTCTCTTTCCCGATGGTTCAGGAGAAGAAAAAATCATGCATGTCTTCTCTGGTTCCTAATGTTTAGAAGTGTGCTGTACAGTAAGATGCGACATGGAGAGCTTACTATTACAACTAGGGACCGCTGAATAGCATGGATAAAGTCTGCAAAGTTGGGTTTTGGTAGGCCGGGAATTCCATTAGTGCTCGCCCGGGAGTGTGGTTAATTTTTGGTGAGGGCAATCCGGAGTGGCCGGATTTTCAAATCACCGTATTTGCCCATACAATCTGGTATCATATGAGCGACTGAGCTCGGCTGAGATAGGCTTAGACGAGCAAATCAACAAAATTACGAGCACTAAAGTTAGTTGATGAGATTAACAGGATCTGGGTCGCTCAAGCTACACCGCGTCAGGCAAACCCCAACCATTCTAGAGGTGTCTGTCTCCCAGTGCGGAGGTTTAGAGGCCTGAGGGACATGGTGGATATACGAGCTCTCACAGCAGAGTACAAGGCAGGGGTTTTTTTACTGGTCAGCTATCCCTGTTTTCTATGAAGAAGTCTCCACCGCTACCGGTACTCACATATTGGCAGCAAGGCAGCAATCAGCTCGTCATATAGGATAGAGTCATATAGATTTCCCAAAACGCCCGACTAACCGTAGGTTAAGAAGCTTTGCGGCTGATTAATTGGAGTTAATGCGATACCCCTATTCCTCTTTTGTTCAGTATTGTACTACGGTGCGCTGTACGGCGATCTTCAATTTGGGGAGGCAATACGGGATAGTAATTTACTGTATGGTAACATAACATGTCCTCCGCCAGGGAGTGAGACCAGCTCACTGGAGGGTAGTCAGAAATGATTATCAACCCCGGAGCAGAAATACTGGTACCCGCACTCTGCAGGGAACAAAGCGGGAGGCATTCAATCTCAGCCTTCAAATGATCTATTATCATGCTGAATGAATCTCGCTACAAGGGGCTTTTGTTGCATAGGTCTAAAGCAAAGTTTTGATAGCGTATTTTTCATGTTGCTTATTTTAGTTGGTGACCTCTTTTTTCCTCGTGAAGGTAACTTGGCTTTGTCTTCCTTGTCTTGCCTTGTCATGTATTCTTTGTGGCAGATGGATTGGAGTGGATGGGTGGGAGTGAGGGAGGGAGGAATCGTGGATTGTTGTGGTTACTCTTCAGCAGGCTAGAGCTTAGCCCTTGTGGCGGATAAAGAGATGGTTTGACTTGGGCTTGGTTGGCTCTGGGCGGTGGAAGGGTTAGTGCTACCGTTCTGTACTGTACCGCAGAGTACTGTACAACATGTTCTCGGCGTGCCGCATTGTATCGCACCGCATGGCACATCGCGTCGCATCGAGTTGTCATAGAAGACGGGATATGGGCGATCGGCTAGGCTGGTCTGGGGCTGGGGATCTGTAGGGTAGGGTACGGTGTCAACCCGTGGATTGGTCAACGGTTGCCGGATGGATGGATCAATTGATGGAGGGGCATGTGTGGGGGTGATGCGAACAGGTGGAGTGTGGCTTGACACGGCATCACGTGAAGCCTCAGCCCAGTCATTCCTCTTTGGCTGTGGTACTGCATTCTCTGGCGTGCCATTCTATTACTGCAACTGAATTGATCACAATCGCGGGAGTAGAGCCAGAAATGGATCGAAATATCCGGATATGCTTCTCCCTACCCTGCTCTCTTTCCTGTAATCGATACCGGTGGTCTTGTATAATACGGTGCAGTGCTGTCTAGCAATGCCTTACCACACAATACCAGCAGCATCAGCCACAGTATTCAATTACTGCCTCACAGCCTGCATCGCGAAAGTTTCTTCACCCGCCGCTGCCCGAGAAAACTACCCTAGTATGCTGGGCCCTATCCAACGGCCACTTGCCGCGCCGTAGCAGATAGAACCACCCCCTTTCAAAACGAGATAAAACAACATTCCTCAATAGAAACAGTGCTCCCAGCCCGGAAACCACCACCGGCCAATCCTGTTCTCCCCCGGATTTTGGAGTCTGACCATTGCTTGCTTCCCGGTGCCGCATACTACCACTGCCTTCGATATGATAAGTTATGCCCACATTCCAGTGTTGTGTGTCTCGAGAATCCTATGGTTGCTACGGAACGCGCGCCGGGCTATCGACACGCATGTCAACAATCGTAGATTCAGATGTGCCTAATCGTGTTCAACTATGCATGCGCTCATTACCCCGGGAGCAAGTACGCAGGTGGGTGAAATAAGGTGCAAAAAGAGGTGCAGTAGATAGCATTGATAAAAAAGAAAAAGATGAGGAAGGGGAAGGAAACTAGAGCATAGCACTCCTACTTGAGAACGAGCAAGCGAGCAGGTAACTGAACGGATGAGTAAACATGTGAAGTCAACGACAACAGACCAGGTATGGTTACACTGCCCCCGGGCCCGCAGAGTTCGCGGCTCTCCCGCGACAAAGCACCAACCCATCATGCATTAACCACTAAACGTCAGTATTCCCTGTCGGAGAAACACCGCGACCGGCCGACAGTCCGGGAACACCAGCTGGCGGACCGAGAAGAACACTTAACGGGGTATCTCTCCATGGGCAAAAAATGGGAAGCCTTAAACTTGGTGAAATTTCTTAGAACTGTCGCGAGCTAGGCTAAAATAAACCAAACCCTGTGAAATTTTTAGTAAGATATAAACTAAAAACAGGATAACGTGCTTTTTTCTGCAACAGGTTTTCTCCTCAGGTTAAGTATAGTAGCGGGAAAATGAATACTGGGATTATTGGATGGGTAGTGGAAACGTATCATAACCAAAGCTGTGACCAGAGTACATGAAGTAAGGGGTGATGGGAGTGGCGGATGGATGAATCAATACGAGTAAACGGGCGATGATAACTGTGGAATAGAGCGGAACGGGGGGTGTTGTGGCGCTAACTCACTCACTCGGGGCTATCAATATTGACCGATTGCCGTGGATAATGTTTTTGATCTCCCCAGCTTAGGACTTGTGGAAGGGAAAAAGGCTTGGTCACCTTATGCGATCTACTATCTGCCCACCACCACCCCATCACTCAATCCCTCCACCGCTCCATCCCCGACACCCCCGCTACCTTACTGTACCAACCTGCTGACAGCCAGACGAACCAAACCAGACCGATTCTGTTCAATGGAAATAGACTTCGGTACTGTGCGATGCGATGCTCAATTCCTACCCGGTGCTGCGCCCGTCCGCCTGGCTATACCAATACGCGCGAGCAAGCGGAGCTAGCATTTTTTTCGCGAGCGAGCTTGTAAAGCCGGACAGGGCTGGGAGTTGAAATTCATGCGATCGATGCACGACGTTCAACACGACCAATGAAATACCCGCTGAGCCGTGGAAGGGCTGTGAAACTTGCACCACAAGACGCGGGTACCACCCTACTTATCGTACCCACATACCAACAGGCAACGAAAGAAGAAGAAAAAGAAAAGAAAAAAGAGGTATCATACCCCCGCGAATGACGATAAAATTCGTCTTGGATTTTTTCCCTCTCTCGCTGTCTTTCTTTCTTTGGAAAACAAGTGACGATGTTATGTTAGGTAAGTTATGTGATTTAGGTTGCGCCGCCTCGATACCTGGTTTTCAAATTTATGCCTTCACGGTATGTCTTGCATTTTCTTCTTTTTTACTTCTCTTTAACTGGTTCTCTGCTCATCATGGTGTCTGATAAAGTCGTGGGAAATACCCTTCTCTCATGGACTTCCCTTTCAAGGTCTTCTCTGCTTCCACTAACCGGCCAGCCCCACTACCCGAAGATAATAGCTTCCCCAAACAACCACCACCCCACTTCTCCTCCTCCGCCTAGCATTCTTCGGAGCCTCAAGTGGGAGCCTCACGGCGAGGCTGTAGGAGCCATCTTTGTCACATTATATCACGCGCAGATTGTCGATAGGTAGCAGGTATCATGTTACCTCCACCCATCGTCGGGGCTTCCATCAAACTGCTCCTCCGGCTATGCTGTGCCCTCTGTGCTGGCAAATCTCACCATCGTACATACCTGCATACCTACGTACCTACATACATCTGCAGGGAGCATCCGATCTGGTAAACGGCGAATCGTTCAGGTGGCGGTGGTGGATATAATTGCTCAATCCCGTTTTTGTCCACCCTCCCGCCGCGGCGGCGGCGGGTGTTAGACGCGATGGAGCGGTGGGGAGTCATGCCTTCTGACTCGCTCCTGACTACGTCAGTGGTTTGGTGAATCGCAAGGCTTTCTAGCGGGTACTTTTTCCCTATCTAAATAGTAAGGGTGGTAGTTTCATCCCGTACCCGGGAGGGGACAAGGAGCAAAGATGTGGTCTTAGTCACTTGGGCAAATTGTTTCGAAGTCAGCGCACCGACCTTCTCCTGCTCCCTGCACCAGCAATGCCCTCTATCCCTTGTTCTCTGATCTATCTGACTATCAGCTATTCGATTTTCTACCGCCGGGGAGCCCGGGAAGATCTAAGGTGTAGATGCGCGATTTTATTTTATTTTTCTCTATATCTATCTATACGGAATTAGACACAGGAACACCATAAGACAGTACCAGAGCTGGTCTTTCAGCTCATCCCAGGTTCCCGGGAAGCGTCCTTATTTCCAGATAATATACTCACACCGGATTGATTGCCACCCATAAGGAAACTCTAGAGTTATCGCTCAGCGACAAGCTTTCTCCGGCGGCTAACGCCTACTCCTCGTTGAGTCGCGCCTACTCTCAGCGCTAGTGCTCTAGGGCGGTACATAGCGACATGTGTAAGATGCGATATGACGGAATGACCTAGATCGCGCTTGCAAATGGAAGAAACACAACCCGGGTGCCAGGTGCGTTTTCTACACTCAGCATTGTAGGGTAATCTACCTAGTGTCCGGCTCGGCTTGGCGCAGAATTGGGCGTCTGCCCTCCATATTATTTATTAATTATGCTTTTGGCGAGCTGTAATTATTCTCGTAAACTTTCCCTCAAGCATGATACAGCACAATTTCTGAGCCTGCAGGATACCGCACTCCCGGTAACGCCACGCGCGGGGGATCCACGGAAGCCAGTAATTTGCGACAGCTCGTTCCCCGGAAAACAGAATTCCCAAGTCCCCTTGGTTTCCATATTTGCAGTACGCTTTCCCTGTCTCTTTAATTAGCCGTGGCGGGGGTGGGGGGGGGGGCAACGACCGAGTGAAGTCCAGTGCAACCAAAAAACCTCGGCTAGAGTAATTCAAGCGATAGCAAAGGGACTAAAATGCGCCTCGAGTTTCAATGCCTTTGAGCTCGTGAGGGAATGATTGCCGACAAGAAGAGGTTATCCCCTCGTCGCAGAAGGGGGTTCGCTTTAGTTTTTGCATGTTATTGTAGATCTTTTTATAATAACCGCCGGAGAATTCCGGGTTTGTTTGTGTCAGGAGTTACAGTACTTGTATAATATCTTTTTTTTTTGCATTGAGGGCGGGAGCGCGGGCCTCTGTTTCGCTGGCGAATGGCGGGTGGTGTGTGGGGGAAGGTCCCGGATCGACTGTCCCACTGCTCACTCGTGCATTCAATGCTTTGGAGAGGAGATTAGGTTCTTACGCTGTTACAGCTGCGCTTTTGTTGTGCACAGTGCAGTAAGGGTACTGTAGAGATGCAGGGTTTGGGGTTGTGTTGAAACAAGCGAGCTGTGGGGATAACTATACCCCTGGGTGTGAAATTCCTACCACTGCTCAAGAGAATATATAATTTTACTATGATACCTTTTAATATTATGAGGATAGTGCTAGGACAGCATACTCACGACAAAAATAACCCATCCGTACCTTCTTCACCTTATTTCAACCTCTACCCCCCCGACCAACAACCTCCCTCCCCCCCACCCACTAGCCCAAGAATCGGCAAATCCAAGAGAAAGATAGAAAATAAAGAAAGCCTCCCAAGTCACACTTCATTCACCATTCCCAATGCATTGAGTTGTGGCGCCATATCCCTCCCTCTCTCTTTGCGGAGTTTTAGAAACCAGAGGGGAAAAGAGAAAAGTGAATAGAAAAACAAAACAAAAGAGAAAAACAAGATCTATTTATATCGCCGCATGAAATGGAATCACCCCGACGGAATGGAGTCCCTTACTTCACTTGGCTTTCCTTCGTGGCGGGGAATTTGCTTCTTGCGTGCGCGCTTAGGGTAGAGTGTGGTTTGATACTTGTGGGGAATATACGGGGGGTCGGGGTTGGGGGGGGGGGGGCTCGAGCGGAATTTCCTTCCCTCGGTCGTGGAGAAAGTGAGTTGTGAATGGGTATATTGATTGATTCCGGGAGATGATTTGCTTCGGTTGGGAGGTGCTACGCTGCTGTGGTGCTGTACTCGGGAATTTTTTGTTTTTTTTACTTTCGGGGTGGGGTTGGGAGATTTAATACGGTGGGAAGGGAGGGAGGGAGGAAGAGTTTTTGGAAGAGCTGGGTCAGTGCAGAAAAACCCCAGAGGAGGAATTCAATACACTGGCAGGGTAAACTGCGGGTATCACAATTGCCCAAGAAAAGGGACATCAGCGGGAGATCTGCTATAGTACCAAGCGTGTTCCGGTGTGAGACGCGCTACTAGACCGTGGAGTCCTTACAGTGCGTTTATTTACCCGATGGCCGTGGTTGCGGGGGCGGCCGGCGCCGCCAAGGCACGTTTTGCGGTAAATTTCGCGACGAAGGAAACATCATCCAACCGACTGGTTTTGTAATTAAGTGAGGGTGATGGGGGGTTTAATGTCTTGGCGCCTAGATATGGATCCGGAAAATATTGAGGATTTTGGAGAGAGGGTTTGCCGAGGTTGGTACTGTATGGTAATACTGTCTGGAAGGATTGGAGATAGAAGTGTTTGAATAGTTGTATTTTTCTCTCGTGGGGGGGTAGGTGGTATCGATGGCTTGGTTGAGATATTATTTGACTATAGTATTATAGCGGTTGACGACTCCGGACGGATACCGTCTGCTCGGGAGAGTATAGGTACATACTGGGTGCTTGGAGAGTCCTGTTTTTCCTCGTTTCTCTCGGGAATTCGGGGGATAGGGGGTTCCCTTCGCTTCCAGTGTTTGGATTTATTCTGTGGCTTGCTTCCCCAATCGGCGGAATGGGTATCGCCAGGTGATTGGAACCGAGGAAAAGTCCTCTTTCACTGGAAGGATGAATAGGTCCATAGCAATTTTGGGTCCTATGAGGTGGTGGCCTCGGAATTTGGAATTCGGTAGGTTGATGGGGAACGTGGTTGCAGGTGAAGTTATATGGAAGTAGAACGATGCGGTACTGCCGGTAGCCTGGCGAGGAAACATCATCTCTAGCAGCAAAGTGAAAGGGCTCGTAAGGGGGTGAGAGCTATCAAATATATGGAGATTTGGGCTGCACTGCTTGCCCTACCTTGTCCCAGCAGTGGTAGTAAACCTTGAGACTGGGGTTAATGGGAGCATTGGATTTGATGTTCAATGAGAGCCCAAGGTGTCATTATGTAAGATGACACGGTATAAAAGAGAAGATTCTGGGGACAGTGGAGGCAAGACAGAGGTATTATAAGGGAAAGAATTTGAGTCGGGTATGTGGTTGTATCTCTTTCACGGGGTTCACTGTTCATGGATTATCACTCATTGTTCGATTGCCGTCGTCGACGGAGTGTCATCTGGTAGTTTAAACTTAATGGGTACTGTTAGCTGGACTAGATATATAAAAAAGAAAAAGAATTGAACTTTGGATGTGAACGGAGAAGTAAGAAGAGAGGGCGAACCTACTAAGCTAATTTTATATTAAAACCTCGCCGGGACCGGTGGCATACCAGGGTCCTTAGAAGATATTGGAACTTCTTTGAACTTTTCTGTTCCCGGATGGATGTCGGGGCGAGTATTGATAGGCGCAGGCCTCACTTACTCACCGGGTGATTCTTTCTAGTGATATATGCAGAACTCTGATGGGTCTGTGACTTGTCCCAAAGGTATCGAAATATGTTGGCCTATCCACGGCCTGAACCGGGCTATATTTCCCGGTAACTTTTGATCTCAGCCGGTAGCCGGGGGCATTGAGATTGGCTTGTTTGGGTGGAAGGATGCGGGATAGTGAGATTGAATGTAAGCATTCTAATCATTTTTTTTGAAACAAGTACCCCCCCCTCTCCCATAGTCTGCCCTTAAACAGAGTGATAGGTAGTGATGGGCACGATCATGATCGAGCAGAAAATTTAGGCCATGCTCGAGCATAAATCGTGCTCGAGCACACCAAAAATTTATGATCGAGCATGATCGTGCCCATCACTAGTGATAGGGAGTGGAGTGCACTTACCCTACTGGTTTGCCAAAGCGGACTAATAGAGAATCGAAATATGTCTCAACAACTGCAGTCTCGAAACCCTGTCTCCACATCCTCCTCGATTGGACCCTACATGCGTATTAACTTATCTCGTTATATCAGACTGCTTTGGTTAAGTGTTTGGCATACCCCGATTTTCTCCATATGGTTGCTGATATAGCTGGTATAAAACCCGACCTGTATAATAGTGGCCTGGAATTCGAGCTCGAGGAGGCAACCAATTTGAGGGTGAGATTAGAGTTAACTGATTGGGTAGGAGATCTCTTGGGAAGGCCGGCTGTAGTATTGGATGACATCTAAGTGGTCAAAGGGTATTGCGTCATCGCCGGCTTCTCGTCTCGCGGTGGTCGAATCCCCCCAGGTCATGCCGCCCACTTGGTATCCCAGACTTTTAGGTTGGATGGTGATAACTTGTTTTCCTAACACTTATCTCTCCTTGCGCAAACTTTCTAATGAAAGTCTGAAACATGCAGTTTGGGGTCTTTTGGCCTCTGTTCGGTTACCAAAGGATCCCAATTGCTTCTCATTTCTTCGGTGATTAGATAATGGGGGCCTCTCGAGAGCGCTCGTGTCGTTCAATGCTTCTGATCAACATGGTCATTACTAAATGTCCACTTTTGTGATATGGGGCGAGTGTTGGGCGGGAGCCCCGATAGAGCTCAAACCGCGAGTAGAGGTGACCTCAAATAACCACCTTTGCCACGGCTTTTCCTATGGAAGTTATGAGCAATAGCCAAGTGAGATTGCTGAATTCCTATCAGGTTGTCATACTGTCGGGAAGCCATTATCTTTAATATTACACATTGTGAGTTTTAAACAACTAATGGCCAGAATACAAAAGGGCGTGGGGGGGAGGGGGGTCCATGGGGGAGGGTAGGTTCCGTTTTCATAATAGTGAATTCTCAGGAAAGGAATAACCTGAGGGAGGAAAAGAAGAAAACGGGTCTGCGGATAATGAGATGAGATAAACTGTGTTCCAAGATACAAGTGGGAGGAAAAAGAGGGATAAAAAATTGCAGAGAAGGAGGTAGAAGAAGTAAAGGTTGAGGGAAGGGATTATGCACAATATTCCACCGGATGACTCTCGGGTTATTTCCTATTCGCCAAGCGCATGAACTCGCGTTTATGCATCGAACATAGAACTGTAACGTTTTGGTACGCATCCACTCCGCAGGTGCGATAAGAAAATCGTCTAGAAAACGGTAAGAATCATGGTGAGGCGCTTGTGGGTGTCCTATGAGGGCTTGTAGGGGATGAGGAAAGGCAAAAAGATGGCGAAAACAAAGCCGATAATAATCACGAAAACAAGGAGGGCTCGGACACCGGCGGGAAGCCTCTGCGATGGAGCAAGCGGGAAGTGCTCAAAGGTCCCATGTGCGTCCGACTTGGGTACTGGGTACTGTGGGAGGGGAAAGGAGGGTTTAAGCTGGGAGAGTAGTTCCACAATCCCGGCGTGATCCTGTGATGCAGCTACCTCAATGGCTGTTCGGCGGCTTGGGCCCCGTGCATCATAATCCAGATCCTCACGTGCCAATAGCGACATTACTACTCCCTCATGCCCGAGCCGTGCCGCCCACCAGAGTGGCGTCCCGCCATATCTGTAGTCCGTTTTATTGAGATCAATATCCTCTCGTTCTAGTAGTAAGGTTACTACTCCCTCGTGCCCGTGCTCCACAGCCCACATGAGGGGTGTCATGTGATGTCTAGTGTCTGCCGTGTTGGGATTAATATCCTCTCGTTCCAGTAGTAACGCTACCACTCCCTCATGCCCGTACTCTACAGCCCACGAAAGTGGTGTTCGGCCATATCTGGTGTCTGCCGTGTTGGGATTGATATCGTCTCTTTCCAATAGCGCCTGTACGACTCCTTCATGCCCTTTCCCGGCGGCCCGCGCGAGTGGTGTTAGGTTGTGTTTGGTGTCCGCGGTGTTGGGATCAATATCTTCTCGTTTCAATAGCAACTTTACCACTCCCTCGTACCCGTGCTGTGCCGCCCACCAGAGTGGTGTCCCACCATATGTATCGTCTGCGGCGTTGGGATTAATATCCTCTCGCTCCAATAGCAACTCTACTACTGCGGCATGCCCCCTCTCCGCAGCCCGCCCGAGCGGTGTCCAGGGATTGGTAGTCTCGAGATTTATATCCTCTCTGCCCAATAGTAACATTACGACTCCCGCATGCCCCTGCTGTGCAGCCCACTCGAGCGGCCTTAGGCTATGTTTTGCGTCTGCAGTGTTGGGATCGATATCTTCTCGTTGCAATAGCAATTTTACTACTCCCTCATGCCCGGCCCACGCAGCCCGGCCGAGTGGTGTCCAGTGAGATTTAACACCCGCAGTATTGAGATTTATATCCTTTCGTCCCAATAGCAACTCCACCACTCCCTCATATTCCCCCTGTGCCGCCCGTTCTAGTGGCGTTTGGCCGTATTTCGTGTCGGCAATGTCGGGATCGATATCCTCTCGTTGCAATAGCAATTTTACTACTCCATCATGCCCGTTCTCCGTAGCCCAGAGGAGTGGCGTTCGGCCGTATTTGGTGTCTGCTTCGTTGGGATTGATATCTTGTCGTTCCAACAGTAACTTTACAACCTCCTCGGCCCCGTGCTCCGCGGCCCACAAGAGTTGTCCTGAGCCAGATTCGGCTTGCGGATATTCTGGGTGGTCCATGGTTTGTTCGGGGCGTGCTGAATGTGCTTATGGTAATGGCATTGGAGGGTTTATGGACAGCTGGGTGATAGAAATAGGGCGTACCCATTCCCGGGCGGGTAAACGCCAGCACATCGGTTTCTGAGATATGAGCTCACTATGATAGAACACAAGACTGGAGCTGATACTGGGGCTAAGGGGTGACCCATGTCAGTGCTCTATGAAATGTGGTCAAGAATCTATTAGTGCGCCTTAAAGTGCCGTTTCTGCGCAGAGAGAACATAGGATTGGCCCACCCGAAATTAGAATAATTAACTAGTTTGGGTATTGCATGACCAACCTCCCTCAATAATCGGCAATCTGTCCAATTGTGAAGCAAGCGATTAAATCGGCAGGGTCCGACCGTCGATTTTATTTAATAGTCAAATCATATATTGTTCTCATGAGGCATGATTACTTTGCCTTCCAGGACAGGCTTGATCTGGTACGATAGATCCTGCTTTCGTCGGTAGCGGGTCTCATTGTTGTTTTCATATGCCCCCCACAGTATCGCCGGAATGAGGAAAATCTCGTGGTAGCCCCGTTGAAGGATATGTATTTTACAGAGAACACGGTGACAGAGCTTATGACGTCACACCGTACTTCCTCGCCTGGGTGGCGAATGAGCTCCGCCTTTCAATTTTAGTCGCCGATAGCTTGTCCCTCTTCTCCGGATTCGTAGTCGGCCTCCCATACAAGTGAAGAAAGTGGTGGGACAAAGCCCCCATTTCACAAAAAATGGGGCTTTCACACATTGGTATGGACTCGGAGTTTGGAATTGGAATGAAAATAACTTCACATGCTTCTCTATTTTTCTCCCACCTGTTTTGGGAATGTGGATCTCACTTCTACTCCACTAGTTATATTGAGTGGGGTTGGGACTTGGAAATCTTATTTCCACACCGAAAAAAGGTACTGTCGGTCACGTGGATGGCCATGGGGAAAACTGCGCGGGGGGGGAACACATACAAAGCATCGTGCATGTCTGATACCGACACTCTAGTAGATTAGCACTCTAGGAAAAGGGGTATTTAAGGGAGAAGAAGCGGATGAGAGAAAATCATCACCACCGCACCCAGAAAAGAATTAACTCTCATCACTTTTTCATTGCCCTTTATCTTATTCTGCAATTCGGCTTGCGAATGTGTCCTTCGGAATTGCCATAAGCCATCAAAGAACGCCAGGAGAACCCAGGAGAAACGACAGTACCTGTTGGGTTTCCGTAGGAGGTAATTTCAAACCAAGCAGTTGTAGACACGCATTCCTTTGGCAGGAGCTTCTAAAATTTATATAGGTGATTCCCCTGTGCAATTTCTTGAATTTTAAATATTTTTTGGCGCTTGATAATTATTCCAAATACCCCCCCTTTTTTTGGTTGTGAATCCGGTTGTCCCACAGTTTTCTTCACTCGTATGCTCCCACGTATGGTACGAGCCAGGTGACAAAAGAAACCGACCCCCCCCCCAAGTTTTACACCAAAAATGGGCATTTTCGCCTCATAAAATCACGCCTAGTTGTTTTGCGAAAAAATATTAAAATTCCTCAGAATCTTTGGAAGCATCTATATATTATCATTTATATGTGACAAGCTCTGTTAGTTAATACCCATAGTGCAATACGAGAGATTGTGATGGGGGCCAAAAAGTACCTTAAATTTTGTATGAGTGTCCCATACAAAAGGTACATTGCAACCACCTCCGATGACAATCCCAAGCCCTCGACCTCTGTAGGAGAATGGGAAAATTCTCATAATTTTTACCCAGGAAGTTTCAACAACTGCCTCCACTATACCTTGGTTTCATTAAATCTATTCAACTTTGGAATGGGTTGTGAATGTCCAAAGTCAGCCATTTTTGGTGTAAGACGTGGGAGGGGTCGGTTTCTTTTGTCGCCAAGATCGTACAACCATAATGCTCTACCTCATGACTAAGTGATTAAACTGTGCCCAGTTGCAAACTTGGATCTGGGAAAAGGGGTAACCTTCCTCAGTTGACCTATATCCATTTTTGTTCAAACACTTCTCATATAAGTGGCCGGGAAAGGCGGGGGGCAGCTGGATATAATTAAAAGAGAATTTTGAACTTTATGGGGGAAAAAACCTTGGCAGGAGAAGTTATCAAAAGTGGGTTTATTCCGAATTTCTAAGTGGGCATTTTTCGGCTATTATGTCGAGTTGTGGCTTCATTTTTGTATAAACTGTGCTCTCGCTGAATCGGCTTAGGACAATAGCCCGTGCTGTAGCGGTGTCTCCGCACTAAGAATTAGTTTTGGGATGTCGAGATCCGGCTCAGCGGTTGCAAGTGCGTTTTTCGAGTGCCGAGCAGGTTTCGGGTTCATCTGCCCGTTTTGTATGAAACGGGGCATTGGACTTGCAAAAGGTTTCGGTCCGAGATACTTGCATAACCATTGCACAGGTGCTTCTGGGGATAGACGAGGGAGGGGGTGGTGCTTCAACCACGGAAAATTTAAAAATAATGTTGTCGGTACCATGAATCGAACATGGGTCTCATCGGAAATTGTGTTTCCACAACGAGGCGTACTAACCACTATACTACACCGACCGTTTTACATTGGGAACTTTACCTTAGATCAAAGGATTTCGTAATTTTACACACGATATGCGAAACGGGTGCTCAGGGAAGTCAACTGAAATTCATATCTTCTTAGTGGACGTTAGTGACGTTAGACATTGTGGTTACGGCAAAATTCTTAATGCGATAAAAATTTATACTTAGAGTGCCGCATAAACTGGCGATAATCGGCCCAGCTCTTGTACTTTGAAATAATAAGCGGCTGAGGTGAAACTTATCGGACGATTTCTTCAAAATAAGAGCCCTGAAAGAGTTAGTACCGTCTACAAGGAGTTAGAGCCTGTTTGGCTACAACGGTTCAGTTCCGTTCTCCCATATAAATGACTCTTTCACTTCCGTTTCAAAACGGGGAGGTCATTTTCAGAGCGGAAAAGTCGCCCAACGGAACGGTCCTATTGTTGCCAAGCAGGCTCTTAGCCTATGTCGTCTTATTTCGATTTCGAGACAAAGCCACCAGTTTATGCGGTACTAGGACAAAACTTTTCGTCCGATGCCTTTTTTACACCAAAAATACACATCTTGGCTTCTATTACAGCCCCATGTCCATGAGAATCCTCGAAAATTTGGCGATGCATCAGTAATACTCGCGGCAACATGGTGAATATCACAGAATTCTGAAATATTACAAATGGTGGAGAAAGGGTCGTTTACGTACTAGGACCGGTTGCCATGTACTTTTTTTTTGTATGTCAGGGGAGACCAAGCTAGAGTAACCCGAAGAGATACTCGTACAGTGGCCAGCGGGAGCACGGCGGAAACCAGAGATTGGCGAATAGGGATGAGTTATAGCTATTTTTTGTTACTTGGTTTTGATGAATTCCTATACAATCCCAGCCAAGCCAGGATCCGCAGAAATCGTAATGTCGTGATGTTTGTGGAGCATGGGTCTATGTTGAAATGGTGCTTCCGGATATGCACTTGCTGCATACCTATTCGAGTACGACAAAGCCGGTCGGTATCTCGTAGCATCGATCTCGCGCTATCGGAGTTTCACTCGTCCCATTTATCTTTTCGCTCGTGTCGCCACGCGATCAATCAATGATCTGATTTGCAATTCTGGTCTCATCCGTTTTCTCTTGTCTTCAATATCATTTTGCTTTGACCGACTTCTCTGTATAAACAGTGGGTCTCTCCCGCCCTTTTAGATAGAGTTGAGTTTTTAAGAATCTCTTGCTACCCCTATTTTCCTGTATACAACTCGGCCATTCCACATTTTTTCAACAGTCTACTTGAATCGCGTAGCGAGTGAGGTAGTATGATGCCTCTACCCACTTGAATTTCTGCCCTGCATGCGCTTCAATTACTAGTGAATTCCCGGGAGCTACGAAGCATCGACTCTGGTTTCGCAGAATCACGCACTGTGATTTCTGCAAAAGTCCGAGCGATCTCACCGGTGCCCATTGGTGATTTGGTCTCTATGAGCTCACAGACACTCCCGCAGGATCTTCCTAATAGGATCGTTTATCCTCCGATGGCCTTGCAAGGATTAGAGAGCAAACAGGGGCGATTCCTCCGAGACTTCACGGTCGGTGCTTCTATTCTCTTGACAAGACTGGGGCGTCACAAGAGGCAGTGGCAGAGCTTCGCTCATGTCCTTATGGTGTTGACGTCTTCCAACACAAACCGAAGTCCTTCTACCCGTCATTTATTAACTTAATCTGGAGAATTATGACAATTTACCTCACCGGGTTGGGGGTTGAATGGTGAGATTGAAATGGTGAGATTGAAATGAATCGCGGTGTTTAAGGATTCAAAAGGCGACGAATGAGCTAATCCTTAAGGGCTTGTTTGGCAGAAGTGGAAGGAGTGACCTCTAGAAAAATTTTCACACCTGATATTTTTACCTGTGTTTTGAAACGGAAAGGTTGATACTTGTTGTGCCAAACGGCCATTCCGTTTACAATTTTCCGGAATGGTAGGAAATGGTTAGTTGTATGGGCTAACTGGACGGAACTGTTGCATCCAAACAGGCCCTAACAGTTAACATCGCGGAGGCCATAGTAAAACTCTTGTGACTGTGGCAGGTGCCGGCGGTTTGTGCGGGTATGAGAATACCAGGTGGCATCACGTGACCAAAATATATCCTCAGTTGGAATGACGACTGGCGACAGTGTGCTCTCATGCTATCATACAAGCATCGCACCGCTTCCTCCAACATTAAAAGCCTATGAACCACAACCATTGATACTCATAGCCATCACTTTCTTCTATATCTACGACCAGCCGCTGAGAGAATGACTGCCGTGCCCGCCCAGCAAGCTGATATTTTTTCAACCAAGCGCCCCCCAACGAGAACAGCCTAGGGGGCAGCTAGACATGAATTATTACCTTACCGAGGGGCTAGAGGGGGTAGAACATTGCGAATATCGTAATATTCGGTCGTTGAAAAGGGCCGTGGATCCACGACTAGACGGATTCCGTTCCAGTAAAGTCGACGAAAACCAAACACCCAAACACCTGGTTTTTGCTCCAGTGACGCTACACCAACTTACGAACATTGAGCGTGTTCGTGACGCTCACTATAAAGCGCTCCGCTTCCTCTACTTCAACCAAGCAAAAACTTTGATTATCAAAATCATTCCGGGCCCAGTCCATCAAATGGTCACCAATGAGTTTGTGTATGCCATGAGGGAAAGGATAGTGGCAAAGGGGCAGGGAGCCGAGGTTTCAAGCACGATTCAGGGATGGAGAGCCAAAAGGAAGCGGATGGAGCCCTCAGACCATGGTTGGCCCGTCGGGGCATCATGGATTGGCCAACAGTGGTAGTGGAAGGCGGCGTTTCGGAGACTCCTCGGCGGTTAGCTGCAGACGCCCGATGGTGGTTCGAGAGCTCTGAGGGGGCTGTAAAAATTGTCATTCTGATTTTTTGTTTCAAAGAGAGACCGGACGGTTAGGATTGAACTCTGGGAACACGGAACGCTACGGAATCCACAAATCACACAGAAGAAAGGCGATGAGAGTACGGTACCGGGCATAACAGGGACTGTACATCTCGCTCCGGAGGAGACAACGGGCTGCCCCTTGAATCTCCGCTTCGAGCAGGTTTTTCTTCGAAAACCCAAAAAGAAACATGGCGAAGGAGACTTCATATTCACAAAAAATAAGTTGAGAGCATACTACAATCATATCCGGCAGGGCCCGCTTGAACCCGGCTCTGAAAGAGAGTACTGTAAGTTAATCTTTGTCATCCCAGGCTTGAGTTGCAGTCAAAGCTAATTCTAGCAGCCGTTTCCGGAGGAAGAATGAGGATTGCTGTGGGGTTGATATGTGCATATAATGTTTTTGTTTTTCTTTATTCTTTTTTTCTCTTGACTGCGGGACACTCATGTTGACGGGATGTGCTTGTTGTTATGAGATCTGGATAGGAGAAGGACAGGCTGTACCGATGAAAAAGGACAAAGAAGTCAGGGAGGAGAGATCTGTATATTCTGCGGATTCGTATCTGGCTTGCTTATTCATATATCAATGGCGGAGCCGGGGGGTTAAATACGGAGAACTTTACCACACATCTTCGTTGGCGGGAATCCTTCCGGATGCAATGTCACTCCCTAACACGCACTGTGTTCCGACCCATTGAGTTTTCTCATTATCTCCCACCGAAAATTTCAGTTGACCAAGGACTTTTAAAAGAACCAAGACTCTCTTATACAGTAAAGCAATGAAACAATACATCAGCTTACTGAGACCCCCTAGTCAACCCGTTTCTCCATGCACCGACCCATCAACCTTCTGTATTTTAATCTCCCGGAGAGCTTACCCTCAAGTAGCCTCATCTTCGACATCTTGTTCTTAGGTGGTTAACACTATTAGCCACAATTTCAATTTCAAGAGATAGTTGGTCCAGGGCGACATGGTATTTGTGTTGAAAGCTTACCTTATTGTGCACGAGCCGAGATATGAGTGAAATACTTCCTGAGTTCCTCGACACTGAAGATGATATCTCCTTCTCCCAGGACGGGTGGGCGGAGGAAGACTTTCTGGAAGTCAAGCGTCAGTGGACCTCCTGAAGCAACCCCTGCTACAATGTCGATTTCGTAGGTTTTGGTGACGTCCTTAGTAAGAGGATCGGCATGGGGGCCAGTATACTGAGAATTTGGCACGGTGAGAATTTCCCATTGCTCAATATGTATTCCCCTATCGGCTCTGGAGAATGAAAAGAGAAGAACGATATTCACTTCCGTAGAGTTTTCTAGCCACCAACGACAATCCACCCTCAAGCGTTCAATTGATTCTGCAAGCCCGCACTCAAAGACAACAGTTGGCCAATGGGATGCAGTCTGGCGAACCGAAGGTTCGAATGTTGAATCAGCTTCTTTTTGGCCCAGAATGCCTTCAAACGTTGTACGACCCATTGGATCAAGGCCCCACTTCAGCCCCATCTCGCTGGTTTTTAGATAAAGCATGGATCCAAACCCCAAGTGGATCATCTCTTGAATACAGCTTGGAATGATTTTGACAATCAATACCTCTTCATTCTTAAGGTACATTGTGCCGAGCCCTTTGAGGCGGGTTTCGCGAAGATGGTGGATTTTCTAGCTGTTCTTGCGTCACCGAGACAAATACCAAGTACTGTCTTGCGCTCGAGTTACCGGATCTGAATTCATCTTTGAGTTTGTCAATCGCTTTCGAGAATGAACGGGTACTACGATATTGCTGGCGCTCTATCCCTTCTAGCCCCTCCGTAAGATAATAATGCGTGTCAAGCGGCACACTAGTCTGAGGGGTTTGTGCGTTAGAGGAAATCAAAGAGACATCCACTCCCTGGGTGGCCGTGGCTGCCATTCCGTCTCGCAGTTGGCGATAGTGGTGGATGGGGGTAGTGTCGCGTAGTGGTGTTGTGATCAAAGATGGAGGATAATTGGTTTTGGTGTTGTGAGAAAGAGTGGTGGATGCGGCATGGAATCAAGACGCCACCTGTTGGCTTTTCAACCTAATATTTCTAGTAGGGTGACGTCACCTGGGATTTTGACTGTGATCCAGATCGCTAGCCGGAAGGTGTTTGCCAAAGGGTATTATCATACAGAGTGTGCACAAGGAGACCTGGGGGCAGGAAAACAGGAAATTATCTGTTAACCTAAAAGTCTTGGAGATTTAGGCCCTGCGGACACGTAAACAATGTCCGGAGTGTGGCATGCTTTTTCCCCAGCTTGGGGTAAGCGAAGGTGTCTCACAATCGGGAAACATAGCCTTTGTCTCAGTAGGCACAGTTATGGGATTTCCAGATTTTGTTTTCTGATATTTCCCTACTCCCTAAGGGCAAGTTTTAATCAGCTGGAGCGGTTCTAAACATGAGCTGAATAATATGGTGATATAGTTTCGTGGTATGATATATGATACCAGTTGCTCGCTGTCCCAATGCATCACGGTGGGGTTGGAGAAAAGATAGACTTCTCCTCAACCAACCCAATTCAGCAACTCTTGGTGGAGGCTGCGCAGATGAGAACGCTCCAACCTCTAAACTTCAACCGAAACACCTGTACCTTCCATCTAATGTACTGAGAACTTTCCGCCTCCCGGGGGTAAACGGCACTTGCGAGCGAGGATCCTATCCTAGATTGCTGTGTCAACGGTACTGTAAGTTTTTCCCTTCTATGCGTTTGTGTATTACGTAGTTCCCATTGTGTTCATGAACAGCATTCATTTACTAATGAAATAACTTTAGCAAACATGACTACTATCGTATACCGCCGAAATTCATCGCTTTCCCTAGGTGTTAGGGGGTATTCCCAAAAGTCTTGTCGGTTAGTCTTGGAGGTAGGACAGGACGGACACGTCCCCCAGTCCGTTGTTTTTTGGCTAATAACACGCCCTACGCCCAAGAGCCGGTTAAACGGAGAAGTTGTAGGACCGGGCATCTGATACTTTACATGGCGGGCTCAGACAATTATCCTCTCTCCCACATGCCCAGCCCCCGCCCTCTTATATATTCTGCGACTAAAAACCTACTTCCGATAGTAGTACACCATTTCGTTTATCCACTGCTCACAAGCCCATTTAGCATGGACATCTCATATCGGCGAATCCTCCACCATAGGGTTCCGAACCGTCCAGTCCGTCCGTCTTGGAGGTAAGACGGGACGGACTGCCGGTGGTACGATAGTCCGTCTTTTTTTGAGTCCATGGACGGACTAGGGCAAATGGAGGTAGGACCTGGCGCCCTATCCGGCCCGGTAGGGCCCTGTGGTGTTTTCCTATTACATCTCTTCGGCTGGTATGCTCTGAAACTTGAAGCTCATGATTTGGTCTCGCTCATAGTTCATGATCAGGCAAATCATGTACCGTATGCATGAACTACTAAGCAAGGAAGAATACATCTTTAAGAAATAAAAAGGCCAAAAACGTTTTCCAAATTAGGTCTCGAAGACCACTGGCACGAATCTGCGGAACCGCAATCATATCCCTGCTGCTGAGTGCACTTGCACTATCGCCGCCAGAAGGTTCCGATATTGGTTGTAGATCTCCAGATCCGAGGGGGACGATTGGGTTTCCCGGTAACTCTTCTGGAAAATTCCAGGCAGTGTGCTATGAGCCAACTTCGGTTGCATCAGAGTGTTTGGCTTTGTTGCGACATCACCACCATGACTTTAGTTAGGGCAAAGGGCTTATGAAAGTATTTAAAGATAAAATAACACGCATAGAAGAATCATTGGTTCAGTCTTATCTTAACACCTAGAGTACTTGATGATCTATTTAACCTTCTTCTCTTTCTTACAGGCGTATTGTTTCTTGTGTCAGTTGTATGGCATCACTAGATATCACTCATAGTTTGTCTAAAGCTCCCCTGCCGTTCCCCGGAGTCCTCCTCACCTCTTTCCCGCATGTGCCCGGCCGCCATTTCTAGTGCTACAGCCCCCGGTGGAAAAAATCGGGAAACGGTGATCGGGCCTCTGGGGCTTTGATTGGAGTATTCGGTGTGCTCGAGCCAATCGAGCAACCGTGTTTCTGACTTTTAATTTCCACAATTCCCGATCTTTTCGACCGGAGGCTGTATACCTGCCGTCTGTGGACCCCCCCCCCCCCGCGCAGTCCTTGCCTTTTGAACAACTATTGGGCAGTTGGGCGCAGAGGATCCAATACTTAGCCCAGGGTTCCGAATAGTCCGACCGGTCAAGTCTTGGAGGCAGGACCAGGCTGGCCAGTCCAAGTTGATGTCAATGACTGGACCTGACTAGCTCAGGTAGTTCAGCCTAGTCTGGACTGGTCCCAGACCAGTCTGTATAAAATATTGTATAATCATGTAATATCACTCACTTAGTTCACCGAAGAAATTTAATACTCGTGAACCTATCTTTGCTGCCCCTAGTCTAAACGAGGCACTATCTCCATCCCACATCCCAACCACCCCACAGCATAATCAGTGTTCCCAAGCGTCCAGTCCGTCCGTCTTTAGCCTAGGACGGGACGGACGCCAAGTTTGAGACCTTCGGACGGGACGGACGCCCAATTATAGTCCGTCCTGACCTATGCCCGGGACGGACGGCCGGGCCCTATAGGTGTCTTAGTTTATGTTTCATTTTCGAATTTCATGAGCATTAGGTAAGTGTTATCAAGATGTGAAACATTTTATTCTAATGAAGAGAAGCTTAACATATTTGACCTAGTAATAGGACACTCACTAGATATCGGACACTTGGCAATTACAGTGTCCCACATACTAAAATAGGAATACCTCAACCAAAGCTACATCTATTAATCTGTAAATCTATTTATAGATAGCTAATATATCTTTAAATATGCTCTAGCAATAT
>Ga0307509_10002844_pt1 | contig 27421 bp, 23 predicted proteins | sample 10_EM_MG_FD_202245 | JGI IMG/M metagenome (GOLD analysis project Ga0307509, IMG submission 202245) | Populus trichocarpa ectomycorrhiza microbial communities from riparian zone in the Pacific Northwest, United States - 10_EM | ecosystem: Host-associated > Plants > Roots > Unclassified | place... | reverse complement strand
CGAAGTCAAAGTAAAAACATGCCACGGCGACATTTTTCCCTCTGGCCTCATCGCACAGCCTGTCGATCACTAATGAACTAACATCGCAACCTGTCAGCACTTTCCTTTCTCTATTCCCCGAGCTTCGTCCTTTTACCTAATGTAAGTTTTGCCGACTCCCGGATCACCGTAGCAAAACAAAGCAGCATTATCAGATTCACCTCTCCCGCTACCGCCGTACCAACTTCTAAATTCTTCGGTCTGTAGGAGCCATTCCCCTACGTTTTCGACTCGACTGTCCCGAATGTCCTGGTGCCGTAGATTGGGCTCCAGCGGCGACAACCAGGTCAGGATTTGTAACCGCTCATCGGCAATAGTAAAGTTATTCGTAACGGTGGTGTTCAAAAAAGAGTTGATATTATTACTGAATGATTGCGACATTCTCTGTTTTTGGCACTTAAGATATTGTAAATGATGGGCGATGAAGTTAGTCGACTACTAAAATTCCTGGAGGCGGAAGAAAAGCGGGGCCTTTTGTGAACCCAGATGGATACCTAACGATCGTCCTCCGTATTTGCGCCAATAATACCTAACCCTGCTTACCTCAGCGTTAGCTGGAAATGTGACCTCACTCAATCGCTATCCCGAGGTACTAAAACGCAGAAACCCGGGATATCGGCTCTACTTTTCGAAACGCGAGATGCATGAGCAAACAATTGTCACTATCAAGAGATCCCGCCTAGAAACAGGAACTGCACAAGTCACGATCAATTCAAGTCCACTAAGCTAATTTGCGAACCTCTTACCCAAAACCAATCCAGAGAACCGAAAAGAAGAAGAAAAGCTTCAACCGAAAAGAAAGGTTGTCCGACTTTCTAGGCACAAGAAATCCTCCTCTTGTCGTCCGCGGTCCCAAAATTTCCTTCCTCTGTTGACAGTCCTAAGGGCTCTTCCGTTGTTCTGTGTCGCCGTTGGAAGAAAGCACAAGAGAAGTGAAAGACCGTAGCCTTACAGAAAGTCCCCCCCCCCCTGTCCGCCAAGACTAAGCAATAGCCACCCCTGTAGTAAACGTGACACCTCTCCCTCCCACCATTCAACACAAGCCCAGCGTACTTGTACTTCCCTTCCCAAGCAAAGTCATATCATAAACATCTATCCATGCTGTCTAAGTTATTCGCAGACTAGCTAAAAACCGCAAACTGGGTGAAGCCAAATTTTATCAGTAACAGTACCGTGCTGAACCGCGGGTGGGGGCGGAAAAATCAGAAAACTATTTCCGCCCATTCAATACAAATCTCCATGGAAACAAGAATTATGTTTTCCGACCTCATCGTCCTACTAGAGTACAACACCAACCTTGCGCTGGGATGAAAGAACATCCTGGTGCTGCTACGGTGGACCTGGGCATCCTGGTTCATGCACAAGTACATGAAGCCTTCAATTGGTCGGGGCTTCCGTATCGCTCAACCTGACCTCACAGCATGCCCTTGATCTCGGCGCAGGTCTGGAAGCACCCCCATAACCTTACAGGAAATTTTGTGAAGATGGGGAGGATATTCCTCAGCATTCTCAGTGACCGCCAAGTACATAGCGCAGTGAATTGCCGCGTTAGGTTCCTACATTTTACCACAACTACGATGTTCCTAACGCCTAGGGAGCAAGTTCGTCCAAACCCGACGCTTTTCCACGGCTAACCCAAGTATGATAGTATCATATCATAATTCAAAGAGTCGTTGAATATGCTCGTGGGTTATCTCCTATCAAAGCCTAGGATAGCTCAGGCCTAGCACCACCACTAAACCAAAAAACCACGACATCACATTAAATATCTGCTAAAAAACTCTGAAATCCACCACAACATAGTCCTACCCCCCGAAGTAAGCAGGACTGCTTTAATTTGTGTGGTAGTGTAGTATGATATACCGGTATATCATAATTATTGGGTGAACAAAAAGTTAACTCTGCTTCAGCACGCTCATAGACACTGCTACGTCGTAGTACTGTTTTATTTGCCCTGGTAGTTTAGTTACCACCACTTTTTCCTAGCTTGTTTTATAAAGGCGTCACAGACCATCACTCGCCTAACTTACTTTGCACCCTTGATTTATATGGCGTACCATAATTGAACTATTGTAAGTTCCCCGAGACCCCACCGGAGACCCTGTCCCGTACTGCCTACCCAAATTATATGTTGGCTCTATCTTTGCTCTTTCTCCCTCCACCCATCCGGCCGGCCTTCCAGATGTCCAGGTCGTTGGAAGGAGTGATGGGAGGGCAGAATAACAAAAGGAGTATGATACTACGAATCTTGGCCAGGGTCTTTGGATCACTACACTTGCCTCTCCACCTTACGGCACATAGAAGCGCAAGGTCCCACTTGAGACCCTGGGTTTGGGCGTTTGCTTGTATAGATGTTGGCTCACCCCAGTATTATTTCTTCTTTTCCGTGGTTTTTGAATGTAAATTCTCATTTTCCCTTTGCTTTCGTTGTGCTTGTGTTTCTGGGATTGCTCTACTTTTGGCGCGCGGTGGGTGTCTCATCCCAGCAATCAAGGGAGGAAGTGCAATGTTAGGCTGTAAGCATAGGGCAGCGACCTTATCACATGATCTAGATAATCCGTGGAGTTTTTTTTTGGAAGACTCTATAATTACCCCTGGCGAAGAGAAGTAGAGCTTGATGGAATAATCCAGTAGTAGAGTATTGTATTAGGGATCGCGGGCAACGGGACGCCTACATCGTATGGAGGAACACTAAAGTATAGACAAGTAACTATTTTTAGCGTAACCGGATATTTGGGATTGTGCATGCAGAGTTTTCACTACTTAAGTGGACCTTAGCTATAATGGCACCCTCCATAGATAATAGGAACCGCGACTTCCTTCTCTTACCACCAGGCCAACACGATCGTGCTGCCACCTCCATCAGAGCTTCCAAGAACAGCTATTGAGCCACGTTCAGGGACCCAACCTTGGCAGCGTATTCAGGAAACCAAGCTAAGCGCGGGCAGGTCGCAGGATATATATCAGCATACGCAGTGTACGGCTCGTAATGTCGGAGCATTTTAAAAGGGGGCTCCAGAATATTATGGTACTCTGGGGACGAGAGTTAATTTTACAGCTGGAAGACTCCTTGCAGCATTAATTTTCCGTGGCGAGAAAGACAAAGAGGGGTGGATAATTCCCCAACCTCACCTCCGGATTCGTGTATGGTGGGTGGTGGCTTGGGGGAATGGTCTTCATTGAGCCATGGCCACAGTGTGAACCAACAATCACTTTACACGAGCGAACAGCTGGTTTTGCGCCGCTTTCTAAGAATGTGGGAAATGTCTGCACTTCATATCTTTTCACTCTCCTAGTGTCTATTTAAACAACCCTCATATCTGTGCTTTAATCAGGAGGAAAAGAAAAGAGAGAATTCTTAGAAGAAAATATAGTAAGGAAATGAACTGGAAATATGCCAAGTGGATTTGCAACCGAAAAAGAATAAAAAAGATGGAAATCCCAAGCCATATCGAGTTATCTCAACATCCCCGGCCCTCCACCAACACTGAACTCTAGGTTGTAAACAGAAACACTCAAACCCAAACCCGGTTAGATAAGGGAATCCATATCAAGGCTGAGTGTGTCTATGATACATGAGCATATTCTCATTGCATATGGTTCCTTGGACCAAAGGGAAGTATCATATTTGAGCAAGGTTTTTGTGGCGGCGGGTTTACCTCCGGAGGCTGTAATCACCACGGGGTGGCGTTTTGAAGCACCGGAGGAGGTTATATGGGAGTGGGAGGAGGGGACTGTGGCGGCGGCAGACGGGTTTATGGAGTAGTTTTAGTCCTTGTGGAGATGTCATGTAGGGTATTGTATCGGTAGTCGAAGGGGGTAAGGAGGGCGATAGCTCCTTGTCCTTCAGTCGTTCTGGGGCGGGTGGATGCCGGAGGCTGGAGCAGTGCTATCACTTCCGCATGGTTTTCCTGAATAGCCTGACTGAGTGGGTTTCGGCCCCGGTTATCAGGTTTGTTGGGGTTGATGTCGTCCCGTTCGAGTAGTATTTTCACCGCTCCCTCGTACCCTCTCTCTGCAGGAAAACTGGGTTGTGGTTGGCAGTCCGCACCAACATTGTTGGGGTCAACGCCGCCCCATCGGGGAAGTATTTTCACTACATCCGCGCGCTCGTGCTCAGTAGTATAAAAGAGTGGTGTTTGCCCAAATCAACCCAGCATTTCGGGGTTGACGTCGTATCGCCAGAGCAGTATCTTCACCACTCCCAGGGGCCCGCGCTCATCAGCGCAGCCGAGTGGTGTTTGCAAGAGGAAGCCTGCTTTTCGAGATGAACGTCATCCCGCCCAAATAGTATTTTCACCACTTGTGCCATTCAAAACAGCCAACAAGAGAGGGGTATTACAAAAACCGTCGATTTGGCTGATATCACAACCTTCCACCTCAACCAAACCAGCCACAATCTCGCCGATCCCAAACATTGATGGACAGCGTAGGCTACCTAATGGGGAAAGTTTGTCGAAGTCAAAGCGGTAACCTTACCATGACTAGGCTTTCAGGATGTCTTTAGTAGATATATGGTGACTGTAGTCGTCAAACAACTTTAGCGCAATTAGTTTTTCCGTGGCCTGAAAGGCCCCTTTTTGCGTGGGTTTTCCAATACAAAGAAAAATATTCAAAAAGGTGTGCTTATTTACTACCAGAATGAGCCAACATACGGTAAACACAAAGCCTTGGTGGGGGCTTGGCTCACCACGGTTGTGATTCGTAATTGTGATTTGAGATCAAATTCCGTTTTCAAATGAATTTTGTTCTGGGTACATGCCGTGAAGTGATGCCTTTATTAGCAATCTTTGGTAATATACAGCCGCGTTCGCAAAGCTCTCACACCCTCCCGAGACCACAAGTAATTAGAAGCGCTTTGCTAACCCTCGCTGTGGGCGAACTGGTTGAGGAGATCAATGTAGGCGACCACCCGGGCATCAAGTTTGTAAGTTTATTCCGTCAGGCTCCTACACAACCCCACTAACGGGGAATAGGTACTCGAGTATGGCCGGAGACCAGTCCTTATACGGAAAGGCTCTACTCTCAGGATACGCTGTGGGTGGCAGCTTCCAGCAATATGCGATTGGCAAGGCCGCACATGCCGCTACGAGTAGAATTCCCAAAGGCGTGCCGTTGGATGGGATGGCTCCGATTCCCTGTTCCGGAATCACTGTTTGTACCCCATATTTTAACCCCTGTTCCCCCTGCCAAACTGACTCCAGTGGGCTGATAAAGCCCTTAAAGAATCTGATGCCCGTGCAGGTCAAACTATAGCCATCGTCGGTGCTGGCGGTGGTCTCGGCTCTCTTGCTGTAATTACCCCAGGATCTTTTGCTTATATGTGGCTAATTGAAGGCTATTAGGCACAATATGCCAGAGCAATGGGTTTCGGTGTTTTAGGCATAGATACCGAAGGCGAAAAGCAAGAAAGGTGTCTCAACACTCGGTACTGCGGAATTCTTGGACTTTGCGAAAGGTCAAATCTGTAACTGGGTGCCTGGATACCCATGCTGTTACCCCCTTCTCGCTGTGAGCCAGAAACCTTTCCAACAAACCGCTGAGCTAAATCTACCCCGGAACCACTCCGCCCTAAAAATAAAATAGTTAGATAATCGACACATAGGGTGAATAATAGTATTGCAGGTCTCACGGGGCGGTAGTCTGCGTATGTCTCCGTCCGAAAGCCTGTATTTTAGCCGAGGTATTCTGGACGGTCATCCGAATGATTACTATCAAGGGATCTTACCCTGCAGCCGCCTCGACACTCAAGAAGCCATTGACTTCTTCATCCGTGGCCTCATCCACGCCCCCTTCAAAGTCGGGAAGCTCTCTGAGCTCACTCAAGTCTTCCAACTCATGGAGGAAGGAAAATTGCTGGACACTATGTTCTTGATACAAGCGTAAGTACAGTCATATATCCCGGGCTGGTTTCCCCATCTAACATGACTCCGTGAATGTAGGAATAAATGACTGAATAAAACAGGGCTTTCCCTGCGCAAGTACCGCATTTGCGCCAGTGGAATATCCCAGGGTTCTAGGGGGTGTCTGGTTTGAGGGCGGTGTTGTGTAGCTATTGTCTTTGTTGTTTTATTCGTCTCATTTAGGGGTGTTGTAAAATGTACCATAATTTGTGGCTTCTGTTCTTGGACACCGTTCACCACCGGTCGATCATTGTATTAGTGCCTCGCAGCGCGCAGCAAACTAACGAGACGCTGAAGGAAATGGCCATTTTGATTTTCCAATTTTACCAAGCCAAACGAGTACATTGAGATTGTTGCTAGTATGAGAGATAATGAGAAACCAGAGAATAGAGAGAAATTATGAAACCAAAAACCATCCCAGCAATTCCATCCGTCCATCACACTTTCTGCATAAGTCCACTGTCGGAGGAGTTGGGGGGATATCGCTGCCCTTGTCACTTGGGATCGTTGCCACCGGTATATCCCTAGATAACAATGAGGACGCACCAGAAGGGTTGGGGCTGGTGGTTGAGGGAACAAAGAACGCGGCCATAGCGAGCTTGGAGACCAGGTTCGAAGTCTCCCGGGAGTTTGACGCCACTATATATGTTGCTGGCTCCCAGGCCGATGGCCCGATGGGTAGTGAGCTAGGAAGGACGCCATGACTAGCCTTCTTTCCACCACCCCCGAGCAATACTCCACATGCTTTGCCTAATTGGCAACGGGTTGTTCCAACCCTGCATTATATATATCTACTAGTAGCGGAGAATCCAAAGTATGAGGTTTATTTTGTCAGCCATGCTAGGGCTTACCAAGTGAAGCTGATTCTGCGTAGAGTAGCTCCAAATTTCGGGTAAATTAAGCTGGAAATTTTTGCACGGGCATCAATTCCATAGGGGAAAGGTTCTTATTTGAAAAGAATACTACTTTCAGGTGTTCACACACACAACCCCAGTCTACATGCAAACGCCCAAGCTTTTTCAATATGCCTCTCCCGTGCATGTTGCCATCAGGCTATCGTACTTTAAGCCTAAGTTTCACAAGCCCAATATATCTACCCGACGCACTAGTATTAGTTCCCTTAGTCGGGCACTACATTCATTAACCCTTATCCGAAGTGGAGGACGATTGTCACGGTACCTGAGCTAGTTGACAGCTAGCTTTTGCGTCGCTTTCTATAATACGAGTGAGAAGTACTCGGGGTTTATATATTTTGTCTATCCGGGTATCTATCTAAACGGTCCTATGTTATGTCTGCTAGCACAACTGATGGGGGGAAGAGAAGGGAAATGAATTGCTGGAAAAGAGAAAAAAATGAGGAAGAAATTCGGGGGGAGGATTTAAAATCGGGAAGGGATAAAGTGAATAATAGGATGGAAATCCTAGGCTATACCGACGTATCTCAGTAGCCCCTCGCTCTCTGTTAAAACTAAACTCTGGATTATAAATGGAAGCTCACAAATCTTAACTCGACTACATGAAAAAAATATCTAACTGGTTGGGGTGGGTATATGTACGTATGTGCATTCTCATTGCGTATGATTTCCCTCAACCAAAGGGAAGCATGATATCAGAGCGGGGCTAATGTGACGGCAGGCTCACTCTAGGAGACGGCAATTACTAAAGGCAGCACTTTGAAATACGGGGGGGGGAGGTTGTAGGGGGATGGGAGGCGGGGGGCGATGGCGGTAGCAGACGGGTTTGTGGAGTAGGTGTGGTCCTTATAGGGGTAGCATGTGAGGTAGTATACCGGTGGTCTGAGGGGGTAAGGGGGACGGCAGCCTATTATCCCGGGGTGGTGCTGGGGGTGGTGGATGCTAGGGGCTGGAGCAGTGCTGCCACTCCCGCATGACCTTCCTGAATAGCCCAACTGAGTGGTGTTCGGCCCCGGTTATCTGGTTTGTCGGGGTTGACGTCATCCCGTCGGAGTAGTATTTTCACCACTCCCTCGTGCCCATTCACAGCAGCAAAACTGAGTGGTGTTTGCCCAAAGTAGTTCGGCCTGTCGGGGTTAACATCGCCGCGTCGGAGTAGTATTTCCAATACTCCCTCGTGCCCATTCTTAGCAGCGTAAGAGAGTGGTGTTTGCCCATAGGCGTCCGGCGTTTCGGGGTTGACGTCATCCCGTCCGATTAGTATTTTCACCACTCCCTCGTGCCCATTCACAGCAGCAGAACTGAGTGGTGTTTGCCCCAAGTTGTTCGGCCTTTCGGGGTTAACACCGCCTCGTCCGAGTAGCATTTTCACCATTCCCTCGTGCCCATTCGAAGCAGCATAACAGAGTGGTGTTTGCCCATAGCTGCTCGGCGTTTCGGGGTAGATGTCGTCCCGTCCGAGTAGTATTTTCATCACTCCCTCGTGCCCATACTCAGCAGCATAACAGAGCGGTGTTTTCCCAAAGACGTTCGGCTTTTCGGGGTTGACGTCGTTCCGTCCAAGTAGCATTTCCACCACTCTCTCGTGGCCACTCCGAGCGGCCCACATGAACGGTGTATTGCCATCGCAATCGCTTTGGTTGATATCACAACCTTCCACCTCTATCAACTCAGCCACAATCTCGTCGATCCCAAACATTGACGCACAGTGTAGACCACTGAATAGGGAAAGTTTCTCGAGGTCAGCACTATAATGATACCCCGTTCGTTCTTCCAAGACGATTTTAGCAGAGATATGGTTATCGTAGTTGTCAAATAACTTTAGCGCAAGTAGTTTCGCGTAGTCTGAAAGATCCCTTTTTGCGTGGGTTCCCCAATAAAGAGAAGAGTATTCAAGAAATGGTGTGCTTTGGAGATCGGGAGATGGAATGGTTGAGAGAGCCATGGCCTGCTGCGAATTCAGATAACTTAAGCAGGTTTCTGCAATTGTCGAGTGAGCGGCACTAAAGAGCTGGTGATGGGCCCGGAGGTACTCTTGAAGGGTAAAGTGAATTAACCGGACAATGGAAGTCTCCTTGTCTATGACAACAAGTCCTTGGCAACAGGCTAGCAATGTCCCTATCGGAGGAATATTGTCGCTGTTGAGGTTCGGTGACCCTATCTCGATTGCTAGGGCGTGAAGTAGTTCATCACACTTCAAGGGCCGTTCCCCATGGGAGATCCACATCAAAGCGGCCATTCCAAGCCTCGCTTTCTCCCCACCCTGTCCCCTTATCCGATCCAGTGTTGCGCCATAAGCGTCCCCTAGCCCCAAGCCATTGGTCATCGAGTTGAGCTTTTGCCGCCTGCGATGGGTTGTGGTTTCTTGTAGGATCGCGTCAATATTCAGCGAGACTAGCAAGAATCTAGACACGTATTTGTCAGTGGATAACTTGAGGTAGCTTCCGGAGTGTCGTTACTTATACATACATCTCCGAAATATCATCGGGAATTTTCTTCAGGATGTCTGCCTCCAGACTGCTGTCCATCGCGTCGGGGTTCGTGTCCTCCTTCAGCCTAGTCCGAAGATATCCCATAACATCACTTTTCCTGGGATTGATGGCTATACTCGCTACCCGTCCAGGAAGGCGTTTCCTGATCTCCGCTTGAATGTGTGTCCTCCCCGTCATGAAGATTCGAGTACCCGGAGACTTTTGGAGGATTTGATCAAGCGAATTAAGGATCTTGACTCGATGTTCTGGCGCACATTCATCCATAGCGTCTATGCAGATGAATGTATGCTTTTCGGAGGAGGCAGTATGCAGCATCTTCGAAATATCAGAAAGCCCTGGTCCTCGTCCACCAATGACCATTTTCTGGTCTTCATAAGCTCGCGATATTTCCCTCGGTATCTCTTCCACCCCCCCCAAAATCTGTTTAAGAAGAGCGCCCAGCATACTCGTCGGTGATTGCTCCCTCCGGGCGGCAAAGTCAAAGTAAAAACATGCCACGGCGACATTTTGCTCTCTGGCCTGATCGCACAACCTGTCTATCACCAATGAACTAACCCCACGGTTTGTCAGTACTTGTCCTTTCCCTTCTATTCCCCTAGCTTCGTCCTTACCTAATGAAAGTTTTGCCAACCCCTGGATCACCGTAGCAAAATAAAGCTACATTATCGGATTCACCTCCCCCACTACCCGCGCACCAGCTCCTATATTCTTCGGTTTGTAAGAGCCATTCCCCTACATTTTCGACTCGGCGATCTCGAATATCCTGGTGCCGTAGCCTGGGCTCTAGAGGCGATAGCCAGGCCGAGATTTGAGACCGGCCGTCGGCAATGGTGCAATTGTTCCACACGTTGTTAAAAGAGTTGGTAGGATTGAAGGAGTTAATATGGGACATCTTCGCTACTTGGAAGCTTGTTGAGGATAGAGAGTTGAGTTGTTCGGTTGATGGGACGGTTGAGGGCTGAAGAAAAGCGGGGCCTCTTGTGGAACCTCAAAGATCTCTCGGAACCGTGCAACATCAACCGGAGGTTGGAAACTGACCTCAAGGCACCAGTTCAAAACGTGAACCTTCAACCATGTCTATGAAGTTACTCTAGCCATTTTTTGCCGGCGAACTCCGATTTTCAACGTAAATTCATGGTCAGTACTCGAGTAACTTTGAATACCCTTAGTACAGTACATCAAACCAGATGAGTGAGTTAGTCGAAAATTTAAATGCCCCTAATCACATCGCAATCCTTCGCGATCTCAATGTAGGGCGGAGAGCTCATGATACCACCTATTAGTTCTTTAGAGACTGGGAGTATGATTTGGCACCCATCTCCAAGTGCACTACTCTTTCAGCGCAGCGCCCGCCCCGTGGTGTAAGCTGCTACACTTACAATAATCCACTCCATCTTCCAAATGATCAAAGAGCAGATTCGCCAAGGCCCGATACCATTCAACAACCAACCCAAGCAATAATTCAAAGAGTCGTTGAATATGTTAGTGGGTTGTCTCTTATTAAAGCCTACGGAGGTACAGCGTCTAAGTTTTGTAATGTTCCACAAGCGAGGTTTGCTGCCCCTACCTCCTGTGGAACATACAAAACTTAGGAGCTGTACCTCCGTAAGATAACTCAGGGCCTAGAATTCACCATTAGACTAACTCACCCCTGTAGCACATTAAATCTCCTGTAAAAAACTCTGAAATGCACCACAACATAGCCCTAACCCCCGAAATAAGGAGGATTCCTTTAAATTGTGCAGTAGTGAATCTTAGTATTTCATATAATATTATCATAATTATTATGCGCAAGCTAAAAATTAACTCTGCTCCAGCATGCTCATAAACACTGCTACGTCTCGGTTGTGCCTTCTTTGCCCTGGTAGCTTAGGCTGCTTAGTTATCACCGCTTTTTCCTCGATTGTTTTATAGAGACCTCACAGAATATCACTCGCTTAAGTTAGTGTTCACCATGTATTTACATAGGGTACCATATAATAAAACTATCATAAGTTCCTCGAGACCTCCCACGAGGCCCCGCTTCATACCATCGGCCATCTCAAAGTGCACGTCTGCTCTGTCTTTGCTCTGTTCGTTCGCCCCCCCCCCGCCCATCCTATAGCAGATACAAGACTCGCAGGTCTCCATTCAAGAACTCGGGCTTCGGGGTTTGCTTGTGCAGATGTTGGCTCACCCTAGTATTGTTTCTTCTCTTTCGCCAGTTTTGAATGTAAATTCTCCTTTTCCCCTTGCTTTCGTTCTGCTTCTGTTTCTAGGATTGCGGTACTTTTGGTTGGTGGGTGTCTCCTCCCAGCAATCAAGGAAGAAGGTGCAATGTTGGGCTGTGAGCATAGGGCAGCGACCTTATCACATGATCTAGACAGCCCGCGGCAGTGTTCGCAACGGGGCAGTCCGTTCGTCCTGGGCCAGGACGAGGACGGACGACATTTCGTCGTCCCGTCCCGTCTTTTCCTGAACTTGCCCGAAAAGTAAGAGCCAAGGACCAGGACGGACGACATTGTGTCGTCCCCCACCGTCCCCCACCGTCCCCCGTCATCCCCCGCCGTCTTCCGCTGTTTTCCGATGTTTTCCGCCGTCCCCTGCCGTCCCCCACCGTCCCCGGCGGTCCTATGTAGTTACCTGCCGTCCCCTGGCAGAAGTTGTCTCAGGTCGTGGGGCTCGTCGTCCTTGTTAATGACGGCCGTCCTGGGAATTCAAGGACGAGGACTGACTACATTTTGCCGTCCCGTATCGTCCGGGGGCCTTGGCAGTCCCCCCGCCGGGCCCTACGGGGGCCCCGGACGGCTGAGAACACTGGCCCGCGGAGTGTTTCAGAGGACGCTATAACAGGAACTGGCGAGAAGAGGTAGAGCATGATGGCATAATAGCCCCAGTAGTAGTGTGTTGTATTAGGATCAGAGAGGAGCGCAGGTAACGGGAGGCGCACATGGTATGGAGGAACACTGAAGTATGGACCAGTGCGCGCTCTGGGGCATGAACGGTGTATAAGGGTATATATGAAGAGTTTTCACTACTTAAGTAAACCTTAACTAGAAACCTCCATAGGAAATAGCCACCACGACATCCTTCTCCTATAGCTACCTTACGCGATCGTGCCACCACCTCCATCAGAGCTTCTAACAACAGCTATTGAGTCTAGTTCGTATTGGGGAAACGAAACTAAGTGCCAACAGACCGGAGGATACATGTCAGCGCAAGCAGTGTACTGCTCCTAATACCGGAGCGTTTTAAAAAGGGGACTGCTACTGCATACCAAGCCAATTTAGCTCTCCTATATTACTCTGGGTGGTAAGGTATGCAAGAGTAATTCTTTGAAACAACCATTAAACGCTACGGGTACTGTCCCGAATCGTATGCTATGCAAGAAATCCGCATTCAAAACCATTTGTGAAGGGTTTGGCTAAGCAGTGAGCTTTCCAAATTCAGAATATTATGTTACTCGGAGAATGGGAGTTACTTGATTTTACAGCTAGAAGACTTCTTTTTTAATATATTAAATTTACCTGGCGAGAAAGACTGAAAAGAGTGCGCAGCTTCTCAGCCTTACCTCCCAACTCATCTCTGGCGGGCAGTGGCTTGGGAGCATGGCCCTCATCGAGCCCTGGCCACCATGGGAACAAATCATGACTGTGCCGGGTTAACGACTGGTTTTGCGTCGCTTTCTAAAGAAATACCTGCACTTGATATCTTTTCATTATCCCAGTACCAATCGAAAGAACCCTCATATCTACACTTTAATCGGGGGAAAAGGGAAAAAGGAAAAAAGGAAATTGTTGGAAGGAAAAAAAAAGAACAAGGAATAGAGAAACAGGATTTACAACCGGAAAAGAATAAAGTGAATAATATTATGATTGAAATCTCAAGCCATACCGAGTTATCTTAATAGCCCTTCGCCCCTGCCAACACTAAACTCTGGATTATAACAGAAATTCACAAATCCTAACTCGACTACATGAGGGAATCGGTATTGAGGTTGGGGTGGGTATATGATACACGCACGCATTCCCATAAACTATAATTTCCTTAGACCAAAGGGAAGCATTATATCTGAGCAAGGATTCTGTGGCAGCATGCTTACTCACTCGCTGAGACAGCAATTACCACTGGGTGGGGTTTTGAAGTGCGGGAGGACGCTAAGCCGGAGTGAGAAGAGTGGGGAAGTGGCAGTGGCCGTGGCAGACTGGTTTATGGGGAGGTTATGGTCCTTGGGGAGGTGGCATAAAGGCTATGCATGTTTAAAAGGGGTAGGGAGGGCGATGGCCCTTCTTCCTTAGGCTACGCTGGGGGGTGGTAGAAACTGGGGCTGGAGTAGTGCTATCGCTCCTACATAGCTTCAGCGAACAGCCCACCTGAGTGATGTTTAACCGCCCTGATCAGAATCGTTGGGGTCGACGTCGTCCCGTTCGAGTAGTATCATATTTTAACCACTCCGTTGTACCCATTCTTAGGAGCCCACACCCGAGGTATATAATACTACAGAACAATATTTTTTGTTAATATCGCAACCTTCCACCTCTACAAAATCAACCACAATCTCGTCGATTCCAAACATTGACGCAGAGTCCAGGTCACTAGATATGGAGGGTTTGTCGAAGTCGGCACGGTAACCACATCGCGCTTGCGCTTTCGAGAGGACTTTAGTGGACATAAGGTTATTCTAGTTGTCAAAACCTTAGTGCAAGTAGTTTTGCGTCGGCTGAGGGATCCCTTTTTGCCTGGCCCCAATACAGAGAGGAATATTCGAGAAAGGTTGTGCTGGTTTACTGTATCAGAATTCGGACGGCAGGAGCTGTAGAAGGCTTGTCCATGCTCCTTGCCTCCTCCCATGCGGTACCAGGTGACCCAACATACGGTAAAAAATGGGGGCTTGGCTCGCCAGGATCGTGATTTGGAACTATGGCTTTAGACCATGTTCCGTTTTCAAATGAATTGCGCTTTGGTTATATGCTATGAGGTGGTGACAGTATTAGAAGCATTATATATATGGTTATTATTGGTGAGCCGACCTAATTTGAATGGTGGCAGGTGGGATTGGAATGTGATACTACAATATAAGGACTGATTGGCCTTTGTGCACTAAGCAAAACCTTATTTATGGTCATGAATGTATTATCTTTTGATCGGACTAAAATGAATATTTTTCAGACGGTCTCGAAGGGGTTGGTGTTGCCATCGCTGTGGGCGAACTGGTTGAGATCAAAGTAGGCGACCACCCGAGCATCAAGCTCAACGGGAGTTGCGGCTATTGCGCATTCTGTAACCTTATTCAGTCCGGCTTCTATAACTCTACTAATGCGGAATAAGTATGGCTAGAGACGAGCCCTCATGTGGGAAGGTTCTTCTCTTGGGATCCACTGTGCTAGTGGATGGCACAATAGTTTCCAGCAATATGGAATTAGCGAGGCCACACATGTCTCTAGAATTCGCGAAGGAGCTCAATTGGATGTGATTGCCCTGATTTTCTGTACTGGAATCACTGTTTGGACTGTTCCTATGACTCCTATTATCCCTGACGATCCAAGTCTTGTACGTTTATAATGCGCTTAAGGAATCTGATGTCCGTGTGGGTTAATTTATAGCCATCAGTAGCGTCCGCTGTGGTTTTGGCTCTCTTTGCTGCGATCACACTAGAATCTTGGCTCGCACTGTGGCTGATTGGGGGCAATTAGGTGAAATATGCTAAGGCAATTGGTTCAAGTGTTGCGGCCGTCGGCACTAGAAGCGAAAAGTAAGAAATGTGCCCCAACATACTCAATCCTGAGGAATTCGTATAATATGATTTTGCGAAGGTGACGTAGTGGCAAAGGTCGGGTCTCCCACGCTATCTGTCTTCTCACTGTGAGTGAGAAACATTTCCAACAAGCCGCCGAGGGAAATCTACCCTGGAACCACACCGCCTTAAAAAAATTAAAAAATATACAGTTGATGCCTGGGGTGGATAGTATTGGTACTGCACGGCTTACAGAAGAGTAGTCCGCGTATGTCACTCCCGGAAAGCCTGCATTTCAGCCGAAGTATGCTCGACCGCCACCCGAATGATTAACCTCCTCAACACCAAAGAAGCAGCCGACTTCTTTGCCCGCCGCGTCACTCAAGCCCCTTCAAAGTCCGGAAGCCCTCTGAGCTCACTCAAGTCTTCCCGCTCATGGAGGAAGGCAAAATCGCTGGATTTTATGTTCTCGATGCAAGCGTAAGTTCAGTCAATTGTCTCCGGGGCTGGTTTTCCAATCTAACTCCCTCTCGATGTTGAAATAAATGATTGAAAAAGCAAGGCCTCTCCTACACAAGTATTATACCTCATTGAGCTAGTGATATCTTCCTATGTTTTGGGCGGTATCTGGCTTGAGGGTGCTGACTGTAACTGTTGTCTTGGTTGTTGTATTCATCTGATTTCGGGGTGTTGCGAAATGTATCGTAAGAAGCCATAGTTCATGGAAATTACTCACCGCCGGTCGGTCGATCATTGTGTTAGTTACTTGCAGCGCACAGCGAACCCCAGAGGCGCGGAAGGAAATGGCCATTTTTATTTATTTATTTATTTTTCACTTTCCGTCTCAACACTCAAACGGGCTCTGATATAAATACCGCAAAAACACAGTAAATCCACTATCGGGGATCTTCACATAAGTCACTGTATCGACCACAATTGGTTTAGCAGAGTAGGTTAGCAATATCACGAATGCAAGTTAATGAGATCTAGCAAGCTCAGCCTCCCCAACCTACGGTTTATCCTGTCAGGAAAACACTATTCCTTCTATATCTGTTTTGTCTCTAACTGGGGTGACCCGAGGCCAATGGGCAATACTGTGTAATCTGGCAAAAGTCAGATTGGAGCTAAAGCGAAACTAAGTCAACCGAGCCAACAGAGGGCACGAAGAAAGCGAACTGGTCACAGTTTAAACATATAGACCGTGGTGGCTGGGTAGGTTCTGGAAAATCCTCGGTTGTGTCAATCTGACTTTTGCTAGATTACCCCAGTAGTGGATCTCCTGGTACGAGTACTGAGTTTTTGTGGTATCTACTAGGATCTGGTAAGAAGTACGGTAATTGAATTGTTATTTAGGGTTAGTAGTTTAGACACACTGTAGATGCCGTAAATCCACTATCGGGGATCTCAACAGAAATCACAGTCTAAACCGCAAATAGGCTCAGTAGGGCATGTTAACAAAATTACGAATGCCAGTTAATGAGATCTAATGGCTCATCTTAAATAAGCTATACCGCGTCTGGAACACACCATTCTTTCTCGGGGTGTGTGTCTCTGATCGGGAGGGATCCGAGGCCGATGGGCGATGGTGGATTTAATGAGAGTTTACGCTGGTTCATGATCTGAGACCTGTTTAATTGTTATTGCGCAATACGGCTGGCACGGTGGGGGCGATACGGTGGACTCTTGACTTTTCGTTTAGTTGTGGTCGCCATTGGTCCACGCCTAAAACGCACAATACCCCCTGATAATCCCGACTCACAACGCCTCCTATCAACTTCAAAGCTCACAACCCTATTATTGCGAGGAGCCAAAGAATTCCCCAGCTCCAGTGTATTCACCAATTCTACAGGAGGATTTGTAATATACCCTACCTGATCGTTGGTCGGTCGGTAAGCGATTAGGTTTAGTTCTGCTAAAATCTAACCGGCCGTAACCAGAGTCCTCTTAATGTCACGACCTCCCCTCATCCGATTCTCCGAGGCGCAAGAATCAGCTGCTAATCACCCCAGTTTATCCCTCTAGCACATCGGATTCACTCTGGATTGGGGCGCTTGGAATGAATGAAAATCTTCCTTCCACCCTCGGTAATGAACCCATTCTCTGTTGAGCCCGAGGGAGGAATACTAGATACTGGTATCTAAAGATGGACTCTACACGGCTGGCTCAGGTGTTCTCTATTGTATAATACTCGTTTCGGTAGACACTGCGATGCGGATACCGGTACTACAAAAGGCTAGAGGGGAGGATGTGAGAAGCATAGGGAAAATCTCTCCCGGAACCGCTCCAGAAACACGCTACCCCCACATGGGACGACTGCATCACCGACGGGATGGGTGCAAGATAGACGTCGTTGTCAGGAAATACTTCTAGCTAGCTGGGGGCAAACACTCTATCTTTGCTGGGGTATCGGTATATCACCTCCTAATGCGCAATTGTCTCATACCCGAATCACTCGGAACTATCTCCCTACCAAATTCACCAATCCTGTCTATTCCTAGGGCTATACGCACAAATCTTCAAGAGCAACGGCAGTCCAATGGAGGGCAAAAAGGATCCGGTTCCAAAACCGGGCCCAGACGATGTTTCGATCAACATCAAATATAGCGGAGGTGAGTTGCGCGGTCTGATCGGGTTTAATATTTGGCTCCGGTTAATTTAGATCTTGGTTTGCCATACCGATCTTCGCGGAAAAACCCCCTGCTAGATCCCGGAAATGGGAGATTATTTACAAGGAGTAGGCATGGAAGGGTGACTGGCCTTTGCGCACTAAAATAAAAACCTGATTGGTGGTCATGAAGGTATGATCTTTTAATCGAAATAAAAAAGTGTGCCAGTGCGTTTCTGACTGTCTTCAAGGTGCCGGTGTTGTTGTCGCTGTGGGCGAACTGGTTGTGATCAAAGTAGGCGACCGCGCGGCATCAAGTGGCGCAACGGAAGCTGTGGCCACTGCGAATTCTGTAAGTTTATCCACATCCGGCTTCTATACAGCCCTACTAACGTGGAGCAGGTATTGCCGGAGATAAACCCTTGTACAAAAATGCTCGGTTTGCAGCAATCTGCGATTGGCAAGGCCGCACATGTCGCTAGAATTCCCATAGGAGTGCCGTTGGATGCGATCGCTCCGATTCTCTGTGCGGGGATCATTGTTTGTACCCCATAACTCCTATTGTCCCTGCCTAACTGACTCTATTAGGCTTACAAAGCCCCCATAGAACCCGATGCCCGTGCCGGCCAAACCACAGCTGCCGCCGGTGCCGGCAGTGGCCTCGGCTCCCTTGCTGTACTTACCCTAGGATCTTTTCGTTTCCAGCACCGGGGCTGTAACACGGAAACCCATTGCTTTAGCATATTGCACCTAATAGCCTTCAATTAGCCACGTATAGGTAAAAGAAGGAAGTGTTTCTCAACACACTCGGTGTTGAGGAATTCCTGGACTCCACGAAAGGTGGTGTAGTGACAAAGGCCAAATCCGTAACCGGGAGCCCGGGTACCCACGCTGACCCCCCCCCCCCCCCCCCGCTGTGAGCGAGAAACCTTTCAAACAAGCCGCTGAGGTAAATCTCCCCTGCAACCACTCCCCCTTAAAAGAAAAGCGTTAGATAATTGACAGCTGGGGTGAATAATAGTACTGCAAGTCTCATGGAACGGTAGTCTGCGTAGGCCTTCCCCCGAAAGCCTGCCTTTCGGCTGAAGCATTCTCGACAATCATCCGAATGGTTACCATCAAGGGGCCCTACGTCGGCAACCGCCTCGACACTCAAGAAGTAATTGACTTCTTCGCCCGCGGGCTCATTCGAGCCCCGTTCAAAGTCGGAAAGCTCTCTGAGCTCGCTCAAGTCTTTCAACTCGTGGTGGAAGGAAAAATCGCTGGACGCTAGGTTCTTGATACAAGCGTAAGTTGAGTCGTATATCCCGGATCGGTTTTCTAATCTAATATGACGCCATGCATGTAGAAATAAATGACTGGAAAAAAAACAAGGCTTCTCCTGCGCAAGTACAGTATTTGTGCCAGTGAAATCATCCAGGGTTCTGGGCGGTGTCTGGGTTGAGGGCGGTGTTGATGGTAGCTGTTGTCTTTGTTGTTTTATTTGTCTGATTTGAGAGTGTTGCAAAGTGTACCATAAATTATAACTTCAGCTCTCGGACACCGTCCATCGTTGGTTGATCATTGTACTACGGTAGTGCTTCTCAGCGTGCAGCGAACCACTGAGACGCTGAAGGAAAAGGGCGTTTTGATTTTATACCTTCCTCTCAATACTCTAACGGGCTGTGATATAAATATATCTACTTGTAGTGGAGAATCCAAAATCTGAGCTTTATTTTGTCAGTCATGCTAGGGCTTACCGGGAGAAAGTGATTCTGCGCCGAGTACCATAGCTCCTCAAAATTTTACATGGGCATTAATAGCGTATGGGAAAGGTGCTGTTTTGAAAAAAATAATATTGCTTTCAGGTGTTCGGACACACAACCCCAGTCTGCATGCAAACGCCCAAGCCTTTTGAATATGTTTCTCCTGTGCTTGTTGCCATCACGTTATTTTAAGCTTAAACTTCGCATGACCAATATATCTACCCGACGCACTAGTATTAATTTCCCTGAGTGAGGCACTATGTTTACTAAACTTTGTCGGCGGTAGAGGACGATTGTCACAGTAGCTGAGAGGTTGACATCTAGCTTTTGCATCGCTTTATATAATACAAGTGGCAACCGGCCTCCGGCCGGATGTCATTTGGCTATCGTGGCCGAGTATAGTGTATATAGTATTTTTCCAGTAATAATATCAAATTGCAGAAAAACTCTTATAATAACATTCACCCTGCATTGCATATCCAACTCCCATATCTCCTCTCCCACCCCTAATTCCTTCTCCAAATCACTTTCATCAATCTTTTCATCCATATAATTCTCCCAAATGCCCACAAGCCTGCTAGGAGAAACTATGCTCAGACCTACCTGTCCTCTACCTCTGTCAGAGTCAATACTCTCTAGCTTTGCTAAACTGGTATCATGGAACATCTTCGTCTGCCAGGCCACCATAGTGTTTTTTGCTCCTTGAATTCTGATTCCATAATCAGAAATAAAAATGTTGCCCCCCTCATCTTCCCCAAGGCTTCTATCGGTTGTCCAGAATAGACTATACTTATGAGGTGCTCCTTCCTTATGAATTGCTCTAAACCCTTCAGTTAGTAGTTTTTCCAACCAGACTTTATACTTGACTACATACCTAGAGTAGTTGCTGGCGAAGAAACCCACTGGAGGGGCAAGCTGCCCTTGTTGAAACTCATACACCTCTTCCTTATACTTGATTGTATAAGTATTGTTCTCGCTTTGTTTCCCCTTACTATCCATTCTCTTAACACCTGTTGCCAGGAACCCTTCAATATCCTGACTAACCTGACAATGAATAACCCTTCTTGCCATGTTCCAAAATAGTGCAAATACACTACTCTCCTGGTAATCAATTTGTTGTTGATCTTGGGTGTTGTGGTTTTTGGATAAGAGATTTTTTGCCCAATCAAATTGAGGATGGCTCGAGACCCTGTTGAATATCCGGTCTGAACAATTTTTCCTGGATCTTCTAACTATAATATATATGTGAAATAAGTATAATATTAATAACTTCTATAAGAATTTAAGGTGAATATGAACTTACTCTTGCACTTCTCTTTCTACCCACTGGCATACTCACCATAATAGTTTGGTTAATCCATTCAATAATTGAATTGTAATTTCCAGGCATAAAGTTTCTGTAAACCATAACGTATTTCACCCAGTAATGGGTCACCCCCCAGTAATGGGTCACTCATTCTCCATAGTATGATTTGATATATTCGTAATTCTAGGGGGTAAAAATTGTCCGATCTTATTTAAAGCAAATTTCCAAATTGTCTTGACACATGTGTATAATCCTGCGAATTTTTGAAACCGCTATTTCATCGCTCCATCTGTAAATGATACAAGTGAGATATCATGATTATGTATAAAAGTATTGTAAAGCAAAGGTACTACTCATGCAAAAAATCAAAGATTTCTCAAGATTATTGTATAGGTCATAGACTATGAGACCTGTAAATAATAAAAGATCAAGGCAAAATCTGAGGCTGAGCAAGAGCCTCAAAGATTAGTGGTCTTTTAACCTCTAGACTGCCCTAATTTTAACATATAACCCACACTCTTGCCATACCAAATTTCACAAAAAGCACTACCAAACATATACCAAACTCGAAGCCTGACCTGGAGGATTACCTTCAGCCAGGAATTACTATCCGAGTCAATAATTAAAATTCTGATGTTTCTATCCACTATTGAGTTAAAAACCTTGATGATTCCAAGTCAACCCTTTAGAAAGCACTCAATAGCTGTACAACTTCTAGAAAGATCGTTGATGAAAGTCAGTAGTTGTTTCCCCATCCAGAGAAGACGATGACAGTTTCTTGCATTGAAGATTATAATCATAATAGTATTTTACAAAGGTTGTTGATAAATTGACACAGAGTGAATGTAATTATCTCAAAAAGTAGGCTAAGGATAAAGAAGGAAGGATTCAGAATGTCAAGAGTGATAGCCAGGAGAGGCTAAAGAATAGGATGAAAACTTGAGGGTAGAAATCTGGTACTTCTGAGGTTTCTGAAATTTCGGGATGTGAATCAAGTGCCAAATAGAAAGAAGATATTGTATAGATACTATGTTAATATGTTTAGTATTTTGAAAACCTTTGTTCGAAATCAATAGTTAACTAAATCAAAATCTGCAACTTCCAGCTTCAGTAGTAGCAGTCCATCCAGATCTTTCAGGCATTGAATCAATTATTCTATAAAGGGGAAAGCGGCAATCTAAGCTTTGACAGATGCTCTAAAAGATTTTAGGAAAGGTCACTCTGCAGGATTCCAAAGACATTGCTTTTTTAAAATACTGTATCTTTTGTAGTAACTATTGGCCGCTCTCATTCTATAGTCTGGATAAATTATATAAGTTCAAATGAAAATGTAGTGGCAGAAATTCACTTTCTAGCTGTGTGACGAAAATCAAATATGTGACCCATTACTGGGGGGTGACCCATTACTGGGCGAAATACGTTAGCAACTATCTCGCCTGTAGCCTCATCCTGTATGAGTGAACTTTGAGATCCAGCAATATCAAGTTGCAATTGGTTTTCCTCTAATTTCAGAAGAGGGTCTCTTCTCAATCTAGAATCTGGCTGTTTTCCATGCAAAACATGATCCTGCCAGAGTGCTCGGATTTCCTCACTTTCATAAATCCAGTGGTTGGGAGGAGAATATATCTCAGGTTTAGAGAGTTTTGGAAGAGCAATAGCAGGAAGGGAGGATAAAAACTCGTTGTCTCTTTTGTCAGGGGGTAAGCCAAGGTAAAGATTGTAGGATAAAAGGGGTCGCTTTTTTCTGTAATGGCTTTTGTTGTTTTGAAGGGTTTGAATAGCACGAAGAAGAGGTGCAAAGATAGTGTTATAGGGTTCTTGGTTCCAGGAAATATTGGCAAGCGAGACGAGATCAGAGAAAAGCTTTTGGAGATCAGAACTCTGGGTGGAAAATTGGTTTTGCAGAATGGTATAGAGTTGCATGCGAGGAGCTCTTTGGTAGGTTTGTGGAAGTAGTTGTAAAAAGTCTGACTTTGTATTTGCCCAAGTTCCAGCACTCTGAAGAAATTCAGCATGCCTATTTTTCTTGACTGCAAAATATTATTATTATAAGCAAAATTCTACTAAGAAGGTGAAATAAGAGCTAATAAATTATAACTAGCCAAACAAAATTTATTCTTTAAGGATAAAGCTAATACTGCAAAGCTCCCATCACATGTAGTAAATGGGCACTAAGTGTGTATTGCTAAATGCAGAAAGAAAAAATTCAGATGGTAGAAATAATAAGATAAAAATAAGGGGAATAAAACCTTTTCCCATGGTTGGTATTAGTAGAAGAGTAGTGTAGAGTAGGATTTGGGAAAGAGGTAGTTGTACGATAGTAGAGGTAAGCGAGGAAGAATGGGAGAGGAAAATAGGAGAAAGGGAGAAAAAGCGAGAAAGAAAGTAGAGAGGTAGGTATATAGTTCATGGCAACCACTCTTGGCAACCACAAATGGTAACCACACATGGCAACCACCCATAGCAACTACCAATCACAACTATTAGCATGCATGGCAACCATATATAGCAACCATTAATCGTGAGAATCGAATAGATAACCACTTGAGATACTAAGTATTAATAGCAATCATAGTTAAAAATAAAAAGAATAATAATAATAATATACGACTGGTAGTATTAAATTTATGAAATAATAATCCCACCTAAGTCGAATTGAATATATCTGAATCAGATATAAGTAAATCTTTATATACAATATTCGTGGTAAGTCCTTCCTCATTTTCATCATGAATGTATGACGGAATATTATCCCGATGTCGTACTCTCAGGCTATCATGACCTTGCTCATCATATAGAAACCATTTCAACGATTGACTTCCCTTAGTAACATCATGTAACCGATGGTATACACGACCAGTAATAGCAACATTGGATGGAAGTGGGAGTTGTCGAAATCCTCCAGAAACTCCAATCGATGGAACTGCGAAGAGGTTGTTCAAGCGTTGGGATTGTGATGCAAGTGAAAACTGGCAGGATTTTATCATATTCGAAAGGTTTAAGGAATAGGATGGTAATCATGAAACAATATATTTTCCCTTAGTACAACACCAACCATTTGCCTCAGTAGTCAAGAGGTCGGCATCACACCATGAACATGAATGACTCCAATTATTTGACAATTGTTGAACCCATATGAGAGGCAATATATCCCACTATTCTAATCCTAATACTCATCATTAATTAGTATTAATAAAAGCAAAATTTAGTTAAAGAAAAAACAAAAAACTAGGAAGAGGTTTACTTTGATGAGAGATACGATCACTAGGTTCTGAGTCTTGAGTGAGATTTTGAAGTTCCTGAAGTTGCTGTCTTCGTCGAGCTATTAATGCCTTGTTGGCTTCAGCTATTTCAGCTCAGGTCCGACTATTTCGTGTTGGTAGCATAGTGCTAATCGACTAAACACTGTTCTTGATTGTTAGATTAAATCTTGTCCAATTTTATATGCAGGGGAATAAGATTAAATAATTGATTAAATACCAATAGGTGTTTTATAAGAATTATTATTCAAGAATTTCGAAGGGCAGGTGTTGAGATAGATTAGAAGTACAACCTATCCTTTCAAACAAACTTGAAGGTGGGAATCCTGCTTCTTATATCTCTCATCTACTATATCATAATTTACACATATTATATTATTATATTTTAATTATTTAAGGTTAAAGTAAAAGCGTTATTATATGTATATGATTCTTACTACATTCACACAATCAATCGTTTTCTCAATCTAACTTATAACTTGTAGAATCTCAACTTGAAATATATTGTTAAGTTTCAATCAATAAAAATATATTATATATTTAGAAAATAGAGTAGTAGTATTAATAAATTTAGTATCAAGAGTTCAGAGTTTAAAAAGTATCTATTATGATTCTGAAGAGGGAATAATTTCTAAGTAGAATCAAAATCTAATGAAAAGATTGTTTTAGGAAAAAATATATACGATAGTTGAAAAACATAAAGAAAACCAATATGAGTTATGCTAAATTAAGAGTATATAACTAAAAAATATATAATTTACTATGGTAAAGGAAATACACAAAAATCAAATAGCTGAGAAACCAATATTTAAACAGATTAAGAATTTATAATTAATAAATGAAAAAGGGAAAGCCTAGTAAATAAACCGAGAGTTGGGTTTGTGAGAGCGAATTGATCGTCTTGGAGCTTCTTCAGCTTGCAGGGGTTGAGTTGCAGGAATATAGTAGTTATCGGAAATAATTTCAGGAGAAGAAAGAGGTGATTCAGGTTGACTTGAGGAATTGAAGTGGGAAACTGTGCATTCGAAGGAGGAAGAGATGTAGAAGTAAAAGAATTATCAACATTTTGAGAGTCAGGCTTGGAGTTGGAGGCTTGTGTATGTGATCGTTTTGGTGGCTTGGGAAGTTTAGTTTTGGGATTAGTTGATGTTGAAGAAGTAACTGGTAGAAGGGGTGATATAGCAGTAGTATCGTCTAAGGTATTAGACCTTGAAAGTAGGTCTTGCTGTAGAATGCGAGATTTTGATCTTGAAGTCCAGCTTTTCAATTGGGCAGATTTAGTAGAGTCATTCGGCATTCCAGGCTTATCCGAAGTGCTTCAATACTGAGCACTACCTGGTAAGGTAGATTTTTAAGTTTTAGGTTGGGAACTAAAGAGAGTAAAGTCTTCGATTCGACAACATAAATACTGAAACTAAGAATCGTTCTCTTTAAGTCATCTCACTAGTCGGCCTTGAACTTGAACTAAGTCATGGATACTAGGAAGTGTGAATCGTTGCCATCGGGGGTGGTCCTTCAAGAAGTATCGTATTGTGAACCTCTTTCGTACTCGTGATTCTGAATCATAAAATCTAGTTCTCACATCAAAGATTCGCTAGCCAACAATATCTCAACAACTAGCAGCTGCTAGTACCTTATAGGTTTGTACTGTTCTTCTGAAAAAAAAATAATTTGCTGATACAATTGGAGGCGCATGGTCGTCAAACTCAGGCTGAGTTTGATTTCCAGAGAATCTGTATATTTTAATTAGATCTTAAATATCAAAATAAGTTGATAGGATTATAATCAAGACTTGTTTGAAGATAATAGTTGTAGACTTATATTATGTATTTAAGAAACAAAGAAAAATATTTGAACTTACTTATTGATGTTGGTTACAGTAACCTTTAGACCAGTGGTGTCTCCGAAATCACAGAATGATCCAGTACATATTCCAACTGACCCTTCAGTTGGCTCTGGAAGCAAATCACCAATATTGCAAACCATCTGGCATGGTAGATCATCCATACCAACAACCTCCTCTGATACAGAGAACTGAGAGTCAATACAACTAAGAGAGGATGTAAAGACCTTACGAAAGTTGGTCATATTATTTTTCTGAGTAAGCTCCAGCAGACAGGAAATATGAGCAATATTATTCTCATGATAATTGGAAGCTATAGAGTGAGAGAAGAGAATTGTGAGGAATATCTGAAAAGTTGGAAAGAATTGGGTAGTAAAATGAACTCGGAAGTTGAATATAGAAATTCTGTAATTGAATTGTTGTAGTTTTGATCGAGAAAGATAGCACAAAAGAGTCTGATACCTATGAAGACCTGATGGGAAGAGTAGTCCTAGATATATTAGTTAAAAAGTAAATATTTTAAGTATATTGACTACCTATCTGAATCAATTCATTAGTCTGAGGAATGATATCATAAAGAGGCTTGTACTATCAATTGTACTATGTGATATCATAGACCTCTATTGTAAACTCAATTGTAATACTATGATATCATTGATCCTTCTATAAGATATAGTACAATATATGAAACGATTGACCTTTCAATAGGATATGGTACTCTGTATGATATCATCAACTTAGACCTTTTAAAAAGATATTGTGCCATGTATGATATCATTGATCTTGTGAACAGATATTGTACCAACTATCGTATGATTGACCTTTCAATAAGATATAGTACTATGTAAAGTATTATTAACCTTTCCATAAGATATAGTATCCTGTATGATATCATTGACTCAGACCTTTTAATAAGATATAGTACCATGTCTAATATCTTTGACGCAACCCTTTTAATAAGATATAGTACCATGTCTGATATCATGATCTTTCAATCAGATACAGTACTATCTATAGTATCATTGATCATTCGATAAGAGATAGCACTATATATGATATAAGTGACTCAGACCTTTCAATAAGATATAGTACTATGTATGGTATTATTAACCTTTTCGTAAGATATACTATCATATATGATGTCATTACCCTTTCGATAAGCCATAGTACTATGTATGATATGATTGACTCAGGCCTTTCAATCAGATATAGTACTATGTATCATATTATCAACCCTTCAAGTTCCGTAAGATATAGTACCATATATGATGTCATTACCCTTTTGATAAGATATAGTACTATGTATGATATGCTTGACTCAGACCTTTGAGTAAGATATAGTACTATGTATGGTATTATTAACCATTTCGTAAGATATAGTATCATATATGATGTCATTAGTATCCTGTTACGGGGTAGTTAACACGGTAGGATTCCGAGCTAACTAGGCCAAGGATATTCGAGACAACGGATTGATAGTCAGGAAGGCTCGTTGGTAATTGTTTGATAAAGGTAAAGTAATAAAGTATAGTCAAATATCAAAGAGTTAGAATATAACTCGCTAACTTGTTATATTGTTAAGGTCTCTTCTCCGTTGCTTG